>QMCD01001726.1_pt1 | contig 12903 bp, 19 predicted proteins | sample 1821841 | NCBI WGS metagenome assembly QMCD01 (sample SAMN01991225, study PRJNA193472) | Termite gut metagenome, whole genome shotgun sequencing project. | isolation source: worker | host: Macrotermes natalensis | reverse complement strand
ACGGCTGGTAGCGCGGGTTTGGCTGTGCTGGCGTCGGACGATGATGTTACAAGCAGGGATAGGGCGGCGACTCCAGCCGGCGTGGCGGCGCAGATTGCGTCTGGCGGTGGAGGTGGTGGTGATTCGCCAGTAACACTGCGTGCAACGTGGACTGGTACAGCCAATCTAGTTTTGGAGAATATGTCTACGTCAAAACCTATATACGTGCTATCTGACACTCCATATCCTCCAACTTCGACACCGTACAAATTTAGGGCGTTTACTGTTAAGGGAAATGTTCTTGGAGATAATTTACGGTATTTTTTGGGCGGAATAGATGATACCGGTACAGGAACTTCAAACTGGACAAATAATTATGTTCCTTGCGTAATTATTTTTGCAGCTAGTAGTACCATAACATTTATACGCACTACTAGTGGAACTTATGATTCTGTTAGTATATATCAATAAAGGATATTAAAATGAAATTTCATAATTTTAGAGAGTTTACGATGGACGGCGTATGTGGAGGTATGTATTATGCCGTTATAGATGCCGGTATGATATTTTCGTACGGGGGAAAAATATTCATAGCGGCTAAAAATATGGTTCTCCCTACAGACAGCGGAATCCAATACTGGTTGGATGAAGGGTATATACCGTGGCCTGAGCCAGGTACGGACCCGACTGCTTGGCAGGAAATACCTAAAGACTGCGATAACTGCTATCATAAAGCCAAGACGGTTAAAGACAACGGCAATAACCCCGCAGACGAAATTGAAACTTGTCCGTACGCAGTTACCCATCAAGAAGAGACAAATCAATCTGTCCCGGACATATGTCAAGCATGGGACCCAAAAGTTTGGCCGTCGCTTCCTCCTGACCCGGATCCACAGGTGCAGCACTTGAATACTCCTAATGCACAGAATAGAGATACACTAATTGCTCGCCTGAAATCGGGACGAGTATGTCGTGCAGAGATGCAAAGTATTTTGGCCCAGTTAGTTTAAAGGAGATGGTATGGACGAGACAGAGTTGGTTCGCATGAAGTACCAATCCGAGTTGGCAGAGCGCCGAGAGTCTATACTATCAGAACTTATCCGAGACCTTGATTCAAAGCACGACCAGCTCTCAATACAGTTCGTTGAACTTTCAGGAAAGGTTAAAAGTAATTTTGATAAGCTTGGACGATTGGAAAAACTTATCTACGGTTTAATTGCCACAGTAGTAACCAAACTTGTTATGGACCGTCTTTAAAACTATACCTCCCGTAGATCAATCTACGGGAGGTATAGTTTTACGATGTTTTTTCGTTACGTTTTGCTTCTGCATACTGCTGGAACATTTCACCGAGTTCTTCGTCATAAACCTTAAGGGATGGAGCGATAGCTTTTTCAAGAAGTTTATCATTCTTCAAAAGCGAGTAAGCTTGTAGGGCGAACATAAGTTCTTGGTCGTTATTCTTCGTGGCCTCAACAACCTCTTTAGAAATGACACATTTGGTTGCGGCAAGATTACGGAGATTGTTAATCGTAACCTTAATACGTTCGTTAAATCTATTTTCGTCAAACATCTTTGAACTCCTTATAAAAGATGTCCCAAGCCGTTTCTCTCAAGCTCTCCATCTTCTTCCTCGCGGCTCCTCCAAAAAGTCCTTTGCATATAATAGCTTGAAGCTGAATAAAGATACGCTCAAATCTAATACGCAAGTCCTGCTCGGTCATGTTAAAATCTCCTACTTATTTGGAGTGAGAGCCGCTTTGACCCTTTTAAAGATAGATTGAGTCGCAGCTTCCAACCTGGCTTCTCCTCCAATAGCTTTCGTAACGTTGACCCCAGCTTCGATGCCCATAGCGAGGGCGGTGTTAGCTGCTTTCGAGAGAAGCTCATTTCCCCTGTCCTTCGAGATGTCGTTAGGTTTATCGAGATTAGTTCCCTCCTTTATAGAAGTAGAAACAATAGCGTCCGCAATAATTTCCTCTGCTTTCTCCTTTCTAGTGGCACGTACCACATTGATTATTGTCGATATTTTATCAACCACCGCTGCAGCCCGATCTATCGCCACCGTGACTGCTACCAGAGTAACGGAAACTTTCTCTAGCGTAATATTCTCGGTGAAGAATTCAAATATTTTTCCGAACACATCTAATCCTCCGTAATAAATCTTTTAAATTTTTCTGCCAAACCCAATGCTGAAAACTCGCCACCCTGCCACACGTAGCGAACCTCATCCTCATCTTCATCAGAGACAAGAACAACAATCTTACTAAACTTCGTTGAAAGCACCTGTACTGCAGCCTCAATAATGTCATCGGTTTCCTTGTCAACCTCAAATTCTTCGACTTTGTCTTCACTCATCATGTTTTCTCCTGTTCAAATATAAACTCTTTCCATTCTGGCCACGTGGCCAGAGAATCTTCCAACAAGCCTTCTGGTGATACATTCGATATACGTTTTGGCTTTACGGTATCAGCTGAGAAATCTATTTTATCAACGTCTGATAAATATATGTGCGATGAACCAAGCATAAATGTTATCGTGCCCAATCTATTGATACCAATACGGTACGCAATACTCCGAGTTATCATGCTAAAACTGAAAAGATCATACGGTATGCCAAGCCACGCGTCGGAACTTCTCATATAAACGGTAGTATGTAGTTTACCGTCTGACCGTACTCTAAACTGCAAGCCTATTGTACACGGTATATCTTTAGATGGCTTCGGGTTTCTTTCCCATATTGTCATCACAACTTGCCGCGAACCTTTGTCGCACCATAAAGTTTCAACTATGTAATTAATTTGTTCTTTTATTTTCGGTCCGTATGCACCTGCAAGAGTCATGCCGTCGTCGGAGTACTTCTGCATGTTAGGGTGGAACACTTTGTTCTCCCCTTTCAACATCCACAAAGCTTCGGTCATCGCGAACTTCAAACTAGTTTTGCGCATAGGGTGTGATATAAAAGGGTAATTGAGGTCGAATGTTACCGTGTTATTTGGAATTTCGTAGTACATAAGACCGCGCGATTCTTCTACAGTGCCTCTGTGTAAAATATCCCTAAGTAGTAATTCATAGGTCTCATTCGTATTATACATCACAACCTCCTACATACGATGCCAATATCTTCTAAGTAGTCTATATCTGTTTCAGGATGCTGTTCAATATAATATATTTCTTTAACACCCACATTTACTAGCTGTGTACAACATCTTTTACAGGGTGACGTCGTACAAAATAACTTGTGCGGAGTACGACCGTTAAGCAAAGTTAACGCGTTAATCTCCGCGTGTACAGCAGGACAGTTCTCGCTTATTTTATTGTAGTCGCGCTGGCACGGAACCTCACAATGTATTACACCGGGCCGCGGACCATTATAACCTGTTGATAATACCATGAACTTATCATCTGTAATAACACATCCGACCTTACGTTTGGGACATCCCGATAACCTCGACATCTGTAAAGCTATGTTCATCATTGTCTGACATTTAAGCTTAACACGGTCCATGTGTCATCTCCTGTTTTAGATAGTCGAAGAGGCCGTTTTGTTCATTACGCTTTGAAGACAATACTTTATTTACGTAGCCATCAACTGTATTATTAGTCAGTATTTTGTGCATTACTACGTTATTACGTTGACCTTGCCTAAAAAGACGCCTATTACTCTGGTCATATTGTTCGTAATCCCATGTTAAGGTATACCAACATATGTGATTACCGCCATGCTGTAAGTTAATTCCATGGCTAATACTAGCGGGATGAGCTATTAACATACGGGCAGTACCATCGTTCCAGGACTTAATAGCTTCCGTTCCTGCACGCATACCTGTACCGCCCATAATGACGTGTGCAAAATCGAACCTTCGTTTAAGATACTCTGCTTCACTACGAAATCCGACAAATACCAGTAACTGTTGACCGTTCATTTCGTCAAATAGCGTCTCAAGTGCATCAGCTTTTGCAGAATGTACCTGCATAATTTGGTTATTGTTATACACACTACCTCCTGCAAATTGCCTACATTTATTAAGAGCCGCAGCTTTGTTAGGTACACTTACGCATTCGTCATATAGAACGGTAACTAAATCACGTTCTACTTCTTTATAACTTTTTAATACTGTTTCAGGCATATCAACCTGAATTCTATTCTCAATTAATTCTGGCATTTGGAGGTAGTCCTCTGCTGCCAGGCGTGAACCAAGTTTTGCGATACCTGCATATATCGCATCTCTAGCTGCGTCCGACTGAAGTTCGTATTTGTAGCCACCGTACCCTGTGGGCCTGAAATACTGGTTACGGAAGTGAGTAATCCATTTTCCAAAAGTTGCTCCTCCGTCTAGTACGAGTGCTTGCCCGAAGATGTCCATAAGTCTATTAGCTGTAGGCGTACCCGTAAGTCCCCAGCGGAATTTCATTCCGGCTGATATCTTCTTCATTGCCTGTGACCGCTTAGATTTTATAGATTTGTAAGCCGTGAGTTCGTCTATAACAAGCCCATCAAACCCATAAAACTCGGCAAACTTTTCTGGCATGCAAAGTTTGCACATCTTCATTATGTAATCAAAATTAACAAGTACAATATCTGCTGGCGTGGTACGAATTCCTATTGGATTATAGCCGTGCCATACTTCCGCGCGTAAATTGTGAAAGTTACTCCACTTACGAATTTCGTCTGGCCACGATGTTGTTGCTACCCACAGTGGCGCCACAACAATAGTCTTTCTATACCCAGCTTTCTTCACCTCTTGTAGTGCACGAAGTACTATTGAGGTTTTACCCATACCCGGGTCAAGGAATAAAGCCCAATTACGGTGGTTGAGAAGGTCATTAACTTTGTCGAGTTGATACTGATGCGGCAACCAAATCATCTATGACCCCTTTGGTATTATCACGTACAACGAATACTTGATGGCCCAGTGCAAGTAATATATCGAATATCTCGTACTGTTTTGGCGACAGTCTTCCCGTAATAGTTTTAAACTCTATAAAGAAATGCCGGCCGTTCGGACCTAATACCACCCTATCTGGATAGCCTGCGGTATCAACCATCTTTATAGGTAGGTACCCAAGGTGTATTAATTCTCTACATACTATTCTCTCAATATCGCGCTCGCGCTTTACCGCGGCATCCCGCGGCACATCGTACGGTAAGAACACCATCTGCATTTTGTTTTGTCCTCCGTCTCGTTGAATTCCTGCTCCGCGTTTATTTCCTTTAATGAATCATGAATATACGCTTGTGCGTCCTGCATATCCTCATACGTAAATTCGTATGACTTAGTTACGCCAAGGTCTAAATACACAAATGTAACTAGGGGCATGACATTAGGATGCGACATCCGATAGTACGTATTCGCGTATAGTGCTGCCTGGATATAGTGTGGCTCGTCATAAATTTTACCGGTTTTATAATCGATTATCTCCGCTCCGTCACTATCTTCAATAAGGACGTCGTATATTACAGTACCATAATGCCAATGGCAGGTTGAAGTCGGATCACCGTAAGGAAGATATTGTGAGTTAACTTTTACTTTAAGCTCGGTCATCACCGACCCCGGGTCCTCTTCGGCAGTTTGTCGTATGGCAATGATAAACGGTACAATTGTACTACCCATAATCGCAACCCGTGCTTTTACAAGATTGCGTAGAAATACACTCTCCTCGCATTTTCCATTAACAAATTCCTCGCATAGCGAGTGCAGCTCAATACCGCGCTGCGCTGCAGGTGATGTATCTCCACGAATACCTGCTATGTAACGGTAGAAATATTGTTTATGACACGCATTCCAACACGATAACTTGCTATAACTCCAAGGCAAAGATTTATTTGGTAACGTATCCATCGATTATTCCTTATATATACATGTACCCTTGACGTCGTACTCTTCCATATGCGCCCAGTCTTTGGAACTCCACTTACCCTCAGAAAGCATCGGCACATCGAAATCAACATCCTGCATAGCTCTCCGTAGTCTTTCATGACCTTCGTGTATCATAGACTTTGGACACGTTGCTAGAAACTGGTCGTGTACTGTTATATACGTTTTAAACCAATCAGCGTCGAACCCAAGATTTATCCAGGCTTCTTTAAGGTTGTCGCCCGCAGAACCCTGAATAAGATAGTTAACGAGCTTATAAGAGTTTGATTTACGGTATGCTGTATCATACTCAGAAGGTTGGCAGTAATAGAGTCTTCCACCCCATGTACGAATAGGTAGGTCCTGTTGTGCACGACGCTCGCATTCACTATACAGACCAGCAAGACCTGCGTGTATGCCCAAAATGGCCGAACGAATTGTCTTGGCAACTGCTTTATCACAGCCAAGTACCTCGCTTACACGCTTAATACCTCCGCCGTAACTAATTGCGAAGTTAACCCCTTTTACTTTCTTACGCACAAGGTTAATACCGTATTGAGATTTCAGCATATCTTGTACGTACTCATGCAAGTCAGTCCATGGATATTTACGGTAAGCTTGGAGTACAGGACCTTCACCCATATGTGCGCCTATTCGTAGCTCTTGCTGTGAATAGTCACGGTCAATTAATACCCAATCCTTGTCCCAAGGTATTATAAGACCACGAACATACGGTACCGGAGGTAGCTCAAACCCAACAAATTGTGACAACTCCAATGGAATATCATCGCCACCTATCTTCGGTATATTCGAAAAACTCGGGTTACAACTAAATCTACCTGTACGCGTTCCGGCACCTGTTCCGCTCTTCTCTTGCGCAACCTGATTCCACGACGTATAGATAATACCATTATTCGGTATTGCCTGTTCTAGCCATGGTACAATGAATGTTCCACATGTCGTTGCAAGCTGCCTACGATACGTTATTAACTGACTCCATATAGGTGGTAATGCCGCCTCAATACTACCCTTTGCATACGAATCTTTGCCTTTGGCAGTCTTAAGTAACTTATCGGTATCGACAAGACCTTTCGTTTTAAGCGCAGAAGCTAATTCGTCAGTTGATGTAACGGATAATCCTGGCACACCTAGTGTTTTACCTATCCAAGCATCCACCTTCTCACAGGCGTCATCCGCTCGTTCTATCGTATCGACGGCTTTTTCTACGTCAATACGCATACCACTTTGTTCATTGGCCATCAATATTGGAAGTAGTTTACGCTCTCTCATATATGCGCATTCCATACCAGTTTTAGTGAGGTATTGTATAAACTGTGTATGAAGTGCATATGTACGCTCAACGTCGCCTATAGCGTATCTACCTACCAAATTACCTGGAGCGTAACCAATATATTTACCGGCGTAACGTTCAGATTTTTTTGATTTAGAGAGCTTTTTACCCTCAAGTAAAAGGTTAGATACGAGCCAGTCAACAACCGCATCGCGCTCTTCTGCTGGCCACTTAAGCCACCTATCCGCAAGTGGCTTAAGTCCGAGAGTGGATTCGTATGGCGAGCAGAGAAAAGCTTCTATCATTGTATCATGTATTTTATCAACCGGCGGGACAGGAAGACCGAACCACTCTTTCGCCACTGCCAAATCAAACTTTGCATTATGCATAAGTAATTCGTATCCGCGTAACACGTCCTCCCACACCGCTTTAAGCGTATCTATCGCGTCGTTCCTTGTACAATTATTCTCGCTCGGATGTCCCCACGCCAGGTATATCGACTCGCCGTTACCTTCTTTTAACGCCACGCCCACTGGTTTAGGGGGATTATTTGGTGTTGTTATTGGAAGCGTCTCGAAATCCAGCGTTATTATTGACATTGAGAACCTCCAGAAGCGCTTGTGTATTATCAAATACTCTTACATTTGACCGGTCGCAATAAGCTTTCATTAGAAGATTATAATCTGCGTATATATCCTCAATATTATCTGCTACCCAACTATCCTGTTTAGTTCTTGATACCATCTCCTTGATAATAGTAAATGACGCCGTAACAAAAATAAACTCAAAACCTTTTGTCCTAATATAATTATCAACATACGTCGAAGTTACATACGTCGCGGCACTACGATACTTCGCATAAACCCATTCGCTTATCGGACTTCTATCGAATACTGCATGGTTTATCGCGGCTGTCTCACGGTATATATCGTCTATACATCTGCGAGCTTCCAAAGTATAATCTAAGTGGCGACCGTAGTGTATATAAGTTCTTTCCCCACCGGCAATCTTTTTTGCCATATACGTTTTACCAACTCCGTCGGGTCCTTCAAGTATGGTAATCATTGACAAAGTGCCTTTCCTTCACTATCATTTGATCCATCCCACATGCAAGTTCCCTCAAGGTAGTAACCACACCTACGAGCTTGACACTCGGGACGTTCAAACAACGACCTCAAATCAGGAGGCTGCCATCCTGGTGGTTTTACCAAATCAACAGTCATTCGTCTTTTAGTAATACCAGGTATCTTCGCAAAGTTTGCCTTAGCCACCCTCTCCCATGCAGTAGCGAGAGGGTAATCAGACTGAAAAGCTGTCCCAACAGCAAACCAAATCAAATCGACAAGAGCGTCAAGCTCGTCCCATTTTTCTTTCGCGTCAATGAACTCCTGCAATTCTTCTCGCATCATCTCAACGCGTTCTTCTTTTGTATTTTTACGACCACCGAGCTTCTTTTCCATTTCGGCTACGTCACTCATAAGATGTCTCATATTAATATCTCACATTCCCAGCCACTGGGGCTTGGTCAATAATGGCCGCTGGTGTTGTATCGATTACGTCATCACGCGTAATCTCTCTTTGCGCAGAGTCTGCAAGCACACAAAGTGTATCAAGTATTTCTTCATCTGTAGGCTGACCCGCAAGATTAAAATCTACTGTAAACTGCCACTTTGGATGCAGTGCTGTGGTGACAGCCGATGCATAAAGATACGACGGACGATTAGTTATAAGGGCTGTCGTCTTTATATACTTCGCAAACGCTTTTCCAGAAGTAACAGGAAGTTTCGCTCTTATGGTGGGCTGATTTCGTAGTCCATCAGCGTTAAAGAAATACGTTTTGCCGTCTTTGGCAGTATAACTAGCAGGTACAACCATCAGATTCCACACATTACTACAGGCCTTGCCTTTACGGCCGTCTGCCGCGGACCCCCAAGCATTTTTTTCACAGTTCATACAAAACTCGCATTGAGGAGATTTAGAATTCTTACTTGGCTGAGCATTAGCTTCAGACGCGTCATCGGCAAAAATACTATAGCAATCCGGTGCTTCTATCTTTTTCGTCGGATCGTACTTTGTAGAGTACCATGAATTTGTACGACAAGACGCAAGAATATAGCAATAAAACGGTCCTGTACCCAAAACAGTGTCACCAAGAATCATCTGTCCCTGGTTAAACTTAAGACGCATCGTAGACTCTGTGCGTAGTGACAAATCCTTTTCAAGATCACGCGCAATACGATCGGCGTACTTTGAAGGCAGGGCATTCTGCGTAACAGTAATCTCGTTCATATTAATCCTCCTTGCGGGTAAGCGTCATACTGATATTAAATGTTGCTACAAGCTCGTAACTCTCGCCCTTATCTACAAAAAATTCCATGCTACATGCGTCGTAATTAATGAAAATAGTCGATATCAGCGTGCCAGCTACAAACTCACCAATGTCTTTACGCAACACGCAGTCATAATACGATATGGCAAGGTCGTCTTGATAATCACACCCTTCAAACGAGAACAAATTTTCGAGCATTTTAAACTCCTCTCACCGTCAAAGATTGTTTCACAAAAGGCGCCACGCCGGGTACTACTATACCATTATCCCACCGCTCACGAACCGCTTCTTCAGAAATACGCTTCTGAAGAAGGTCGTACCCGCCTGTCTGTATAATATACTCCAACAACTCTTGGTAGTTGCCGAGCCGCGGTTTTTGTGTGACGCGCTTCGTTATCTGGCAGTCACCATTGCGGAAAGCATCGAGAGACTGGTCATTCATAAGCTGTATAATAGCCTGTTCGCACTCTTCCTCCAATTCCTTTGCCTGTTTAAGCTCGTCAAGAAGCTCAGACTTTGCGGCACGAATATCAAGAAGTTCCCGCGTTTTTTCCTGTAGTGTCATTAGAACTTTGTCCTTTCCCCAAGCACCTCAACATTGGCTGCCTGGACTACCAATTCTTTTGTGGCCCTACTCCATTCTTCACAATTACGAATTGCATATACTCTTTCGCTACCTTCAGATGTTGTGACTCGTTCTCCGCGAAGAAGCAACCTCGCACCAGCCCGAGTAAGTTCACGTGTCATACCACCAGACGTAACCCGCGTTTGCTGTGTCGGGTCGTAAATTCTCAATAACTCTTTTGCTGTAAACACGTCCTTAGTTACGGGGAAACCTTGCCATACCAGCCTATTTGTGGGGTCACGCATAAGCGATCGCACCCAACTAGCAAGGTCACCAAGACCCGCTTCAAACATCATCAACTTTGAGATTGTTTCTTTTGCCCGGGCCCTCGGATTAAACTCAGTCAAGTCTACGTTTAGTAAGTAACCGAGCACATCTTCGTACCCTTGTTTCTCGTAAATGTAGTCATGTAGGTCTGAATAGAAATCATCACTGAGTTTTTCTCCAGTAATTTCGTGTATGAAAAATCGTCTGTCGGTGTCCTCAAGAAAAAATGCATCAGGGTGGTTAGTAGTGAACATGTAATTGATACAATCACGAATGGTAAACTCCTCAACATATTTCTTGTTAATGCGCAACTCATTCGCAGTGATAAGGCGTTTAAGGTGGTCTGATTCAGCCCGTTTATCAGACGATGTTATCTCGTCCCCAAGAATAAACTGTTTGTTCTCTGCCCACTGATTAAACGACGCTTTGAAGTCAGATGACTGAATCTCAGTGTAGTTCTTACCGTAAATCTTTCCTATAATCTGACCAAGAAACGACTTACCTGTGCCATGCTGAACTGAGTAAAGAACTGCGGCAGTAAATAACTTTGTGCCAGGAAATTGTAATGGGTACGCAAGCCACTGTATAAACCACTTACGTTCTTCTTCTCTATTCGCAAATATAAAATCAATTAGATTAAGAAATAGTGTTGGCTCATTATACCTTGGTCTACATCCCCAACCTGGCCAAATGTTTAACGAGTTATCTACCATGCGGTCTTTACCCGGTTCGTACACTAGTGATTGAACCTCGTTACGCATTGGCCAACGCAACCATTCATCCGCAGCAGATATAACTTCTGGTTTGAGCTTACCCGATGTACTTACTCTGTATCTAATACATTTCTCAGTTGATTCAATTACGGATACAAAGTTATTACGGGATGTTATCTTTTCATTTGCAAAGTCATATATGCCGGCGATATTTTTAATCACAGCGTACTTCTGATTCAGCTTAATAAGACTTTCAACTGCGCTTACCGGCATAGCTCTTGCGAGTAACTCGTCCAACATATCTGGACCGTTTGCAATAAGAAAGTCGTCAAGCCCCTGCTTCCTATCTTCAATAGCAGGTACAAATACTATATACGGCATTGCGGCGTAGTCTACGAGTGTTAGCGCTAACTGGTTCGCCGCCGCCACCACATTAGGGTTAGTCACAATATCGCTATCAAAACAGATATAAACCTTCCGTCCCCGCCAATTAAAATTACGTAATGTACGCGCGAAGAGTATACCGTTTTTCAAGGATCGAAACGAGCTTACACCGCCAAGAGCTATGCAGGGAAAACCTTCTTTACATGCTTTCGCTGCCTTAGCCTCACCTTCCGTTACGAGAACGCCTATGGAGGGATCGTCCATAACAATGGACCAATCGATATTCGGAGGGTAATAGCCTTCGCAACTTGTACCAGGACGTTGTAAATACTTTGGCATGTCCGGAGAGAGCTCACCCTCAAACTTGGGTAGTACTCTATAACGCTGGTACTCTCTACCATTTACCGCAATGACTTGTCGACTCAAATCCGTAGGCTCAAAGTACGGTATGCAGATGCAGCGTACGCTTGGTAAGCCCTCGTCTTGTAATTCGGGTATTTCATACCACCCGAGCAGCTGCGCGTCGGCCTCTGTCAGACCGTATTTACTCAGCTGCTTCTGCATACTGTTTCCTTATTTCTGACAGGGAGACATTACATTTAACTACCAACGTGAATGGGTACATTTTGCTAGATAGTATCGCCAACTGGTAGTTACCGAATGGCCTCCATTTGAAGTAAGAATACGGCACGCCGAGTTGTTCGATGGTATTAACCAACCGGCGACTAAACGACGTGCCTTCCTTATTCATTTGATATGCCACCATACGGACAGAGCCTAACTCAGTAAAGGTATCAGCGACGGCATGTTGTAGCAACTCAAACTTGACCTGTTCGATTTGCAATGCCTTAACTGTATTTTCAAGTTCCTCTGATATTAGGCTCATGGTACCTCCTTATGCGTTCGAAGTGAACGGCATCGTCGGTGCAACAGCGATAACCTGGGCAGGAGTGGCTGCCTGAACGACCTGCGGAGCGGACACCGAAATAGCCGGAATACCTCCAATAGGAACACCCAACATTGCAGGCGCAAGCGCCGGCATATCACCGGTAGCGACAGGAGCGGGAGCAATGAGATTGTTTTCATAATCCGTAATCCAACCTGCAATAGCCTCGCCGAGTTCAGGATTTGTTGCTTCCACCTCAGACTGGAATGTCCGCCACGCTTTAATCTTTGTTGCGTTACGCGGAGTCTTCGCTTCACGCGGAGTCTTCATTTCACCGCCAGGAATAAGTCCCTTCTGTCTCAGGTCATTCCTATGCCAGCCGGCGTGACCGGCACCACGCTTATCATTCGGGTCAGTAATACCGAACTGCTCGCGCATCATCGCAGTCAACTCAACATTGCTCTTTTCAGGATTCGCCAGCATAATGCGACGCATATACGCACTCATACTCTCAGCTTTGGGCGGAGTAGCCTCGATATGAGCGATGGCAGCGGCACCGGTGAGCGGCGCG
>QMCD01001725.1_pt1 | contig 12905 bp, 12 predicted proteins | sample 1821841 | NCBI WGS metagenome assembly QMCD01 (sample SAMN01991225, study PRJNA193472) | Termite gut metagenome, whole genome shotgun sequencing project. | isolation source: worker | host: Macrotermes natalensis | reverse complement strand
TCCCATTACTGAAGGATTGGTATTGCTAAGTAAATAAACTTTATATTTTTTACGGAGGTCTTTCAGCAACTGATATTTATATTCAGGTATATCAACCAAAAAACCTAACCACGCATGGTCTATCTGTTCTGCGGTGACATCCGGATTATTTGACAATTTGCGAAATTCGGTAACAAAATCTTCACGGTTTATCTTACCTTCTTCGTATTCGAGAAAAATCCCTTTTTGACGAAATTCTCCCAGATATTCGTTAATATTAGGAAATCCCAATGCTGTGAAACGATCTAATGCGGTTTGTTTGTGCAGGCTTACTATCACACCACCAAAGTCGAACAGGATATTCTTAATGTCTTTGCTCATAAAATTCTTAAATTACATTTTGTGCTATAATAGTACGAAGTTAGTTATTTATTCTTTAAGAGCCGTTATTTTCAATTTTGTATTTGTATTTTTGTTAATATAAATTTATAATGAAGTGCTTTATAAAACAAGGGGTTTGGTACTTAATACCATTAACTATAACGATAAATATGTTCTTGCCCAGGTTTTCACAGAATCATTCGGGCGGGTAACTTATATGGTGTCGAAAGCCAGAGGTAAAAGTTCGAAAGTTCCCAAATCTTTATTTTCGCCGCTTGCTATCCTCGATATGGAAGTAGAGCACCAGGCTTCACGTGATATACAACGAATACGTGAGGCCCGCGCCGATATGTATTTATACGATATATCAGGAGATTTGAGCAAGACATCGATGGCTTTTTTCCTTTCCGAATTTCTTACCCGGGTATTGAAGGATGCAAACGATAGCCGCCTGCTATTTAGCTTTCTGGAACAATCGGTACAGATTTTGGAAATGACAGATAAGAGCATTTCTAACTTTCATTTGGTATTCATGCTTAAGCTCAGCCATTTTTTAGGCTTTTACCCTAATTTGGAAGAATACAGGGAGAATAGCATGTTTGATATGATGAACGGAGAATTTGTGCTCTATCAGCCTCTACATAAACATTTCCTGAACAGGACAGATAGCAGATCACTTTCGTTATTAGCTCGTATCTCATATGAAAATATGCATCATTTTGTCTTTTCGCGCCAAGACAGAATAAATATAATAAATAAGGTGCTGGAGTACTATCGCTTGCATCTTTACGACTTTCCGGGTTTGAAATCGTTGGAAGTATTGCATGAATTGTTTTGATCGGGTTTCTAAATTTCAAAATAGAATTTCATATATTCGTAACTTGTAATATATAACTAACATCTATGACATTGGAAGAAGTAAAGAATTCGTATAAAAGTCGTATCGATAAAGAGAAAGCAACGTTATCCCGACTAAAGAGGGTTATATTTCAGGTAGGGACAATACGGTTGGTTATCGTATTGGCTTGTATTGCCATAAGTTATATCTTCTGGAGCGATACACCTGTTGTGCTGGTTGCAATAGGTATGTCCGTAGTGATTTATCTCTTTTTTATGAAATATCATAACCGGTTATTTCTTCAAAAAAAATATTGCGAATTACTTATTCTAAATACAGAGAACGAACTGAAAGGGATCGATTATGACTTTTCTGCATTCGATGGCGCTCCTGAAAAAGCAGATGCAAACCATAGTTACAGTGTAGATCTGGACTTGTTTGGAAATCATTCATTCTTCCAATCAATAAACAGGACTGTGACATCTTTCGGAAAAGACAGGCTGGCAGATACACTGCTTTACCCTTTCGAAAAGAAAGAAGATATTGTAGCTCAACAGGAAGCATTAAAAGAGTTGAAGGGAAAAACCGAATTACTCGACCACTTCAGGGCAATAGGGCAAATGACCGGAGCTGAGGATTTGAATATTCATTTCTTTTCGCAGCAGTTTATGCAGACAAAGTTGTTATCCAAGAGCTTCTGGCGGTATTTTATATATATCGCTCCTGTTGTATCCGTTACGGTTCTTATTCTGTGTATTGCCGGTCTGCTTCCATATGCAGTATTAGGTCTTGTCTGGACAATCTTTTTCCTGCTAAGTCTTGCTCCATTAAAGGATATTAATCTAAAGAAAAGTTTATTTGAGAAAAAAATAGAAACGCTCGGAACCTATTCTAAGCTATTTAAAATAATAGAGAATGAAAAGTTTGAATCTACGTTACTGATTAACATACAGAACAAGATAAGCAGCGGAGAATCGGCTTCTCTCGCTATACATCAACTGAAATCGTATAGCAATAACCTTGACCAGTCATCGAATATTCTGGGACTCCTTTTCCTGAATCCTTTCTTTTTCTGGAATGTTATCTATTCTATGAAGATAGAAAAATGGATAACTTTACATAAAGATAATATTATCAGTTGGTTTAAGGTATTAGCTAAATTCGACAGCCTTGTTTCTCTCGGAATCTTTGCCTATAATAACCCTGGTTACACATATCCGGAAGTTGCGGATACTTTTATGCTGGAGGGTAAAGATTTAGGCCATCCGATGCTTAACAGATGTGTTTGTGTGCGTAACGATGTGACAATAAGCCGTCATCCTTATTTTCTGGTAGTGACGGGGGCGAATATGGCCGGCAAAAGTACTTACCTGCGTACAGTCGGTATAAATTTAATTCTGGCATGTGCAGGCGCGCCTGTATGTGCGACATCGCTAAGGTTTTATCCTTATAAATTGGTTACAAATTTGCGGACTTCCGATTCGTTGACAGATAACGAGTCTTATTTCTTTGCAGAGCTTAAACGGTTGAAAATGATTATCGATCGCTTACAATCAGGAGAGCAACTGTTTATTATTCTGGATGAAATACTGAAAGGAACCAACTCGGAAGATAAACAAAAAGGTTCTATTGCCCTGATGAAACAGTTGGTTTCGCTCGATGGTAACGGTATAATTGCCACACACGATCTCGTATTGGGTAATCTGGAACAAGAATTCCCGGATGTGATAAAGAATTATCGATTTGAGGCTGATATAAAGGATGAGCAATTATCTTTTACATACAAGATAAGAGAAGGGGTGGCTCAGAATATGAACGCAAGTTTCCTGATGAAAAAAATGGGGATAACAGGACTTTAATGGACTAATGAGAAAATGTGCCAATGAAATAACAATGCGCTAAAGGCTAAAAGCCAATAGTTATCAGCTAATACATTATGGAAGATATTCTACATTACATATGGAAATTCAGGCTTTTTCAGAAAGGACTGAAAACTACTACAGGTCAGCCGGTAGAAGTGATTGATGTTGGTTTGCCTAACACAAATGAAGGCCCTGATTTCTTTAATGCTAAGATTAAGATAGGAGATAAGATTTGGGCTGGTAATGTAGAAATCCATAAATCGTCGGATCAGTGGGTGAAGCATAAGCATGATGTAAACAAGAATTACAATTCTGTTATACTCCATATTGTGGAAAAAGCCAATTGTGAGGTGTATAACGAATCGGGGCAACCGGTTATGCAATGCGAAATAACTTATCCGGAACATATATTGGAGAATTATGATTTCCTCATTCATTCCAATACAGATATTCCTTGTTGCAATTATATCGGCTCTATGCCTTCTTTTCATATTAATTCGTGGATGAATACGTTGTTGATAGAACGTTTGGAACGAAAATCAAAACATATACAGGAATTACTCGAGCGGTATAATAACTCGTGGGAGGATGTATTTTATGTAATTCTGTCACGTAATTTCGGGTTTGGGTTAAATTCCGATTCTTTCGAGAGATTAGCATTGAGCCTGCCATTGAAATATATCCGGAAGCAGGGGGATAACCTTATTCAGATAGAAGCCTTGTTGTTTGGGCAGTCAGGCATGCTGGACAATCTTAAAGTAAATGACGATTATTATTCATTACTACAAAAAGAATATGCTTTCCTGAAAAATAAATATGAACTGAACCCGTTAGAATCTTATGTATTCAAAAGTTTAAGGACGCGGCCAACTGCTTTTCCTCAGATTCGAATAGCCCAGTTAGCAGCTTTATTACACAGTTCACATGGATTATTTTCTAAAATTACGGCTTGCGATGATGTGGGGCGCATCAGGTTGATGTTTCATGTAAACGCTTCTGAATATTGGCAGACGCATTATGCATTCGGAGTTTCATCCGAACGAAAGGTAAAATACCTTGGAGATGCCTCTCTCGACATTATACTTATAAACACGGTAGCTCCGATTCTGTTTATTTATGGGAGGACTATCGATAGTGAAATACACTGCGAACGGGCACTTCGTTTTCTCGAGATACTGAAGCCGGAGAGAAATTCAATAACGAAACGTTTCGAAAAACTCAAAATGCCATTAAATAATGCAGCCGATTCGCAGGCAATGATTCAACTGAAGCGTGAGTATTGTGAGCCCAGGAAATGTTTATTTTGTAGAGTAGGACATCAACTATTAACCAGTTAACAGTTAGAAAATCAATTAACCTATGACTGAAATGAAATATATAGACCTTTTTAACCATCTTAAAAAAATAGAGAATTATACAGATAGCGAGATTGAAATTGATGACAATCTGGTTATGCGTAATTTTACTTTCGAGTCGAATTACCGCTTTATTCTTCCGGGCGGGTTAGGTAATAATGACGACTATGAGTATATTCCAAGTATACCTGAAGATTATGAACCGGATGTCATTCAGCAAATGCTGAATAAGAAGGATGCGGAGATTATGGAAAATATAAAGTTCCGCTATCATATGATAATGCCAAAGAAGGAGCTGAAGGCTAAAGGTATTATATTTATATTTCATGGCTTTAATGAAAAATATTGGAGTAAATACCTGCCTTGGGCAAAACATATAGCTGAGAAAACAGGTAAATCCATCGTGATGTTTCCTATAGCTTTCCATATGAACCGTGCGCCTGCCACATGGAGCAATTCAAGGGAAATGTATCATGTGAGCGAACAGCGTAAGCAACGCCATCCCGATGTTATCTGTTCCAGCCTGTCTAATGTTGCTATCAGTACCCGGCTTCATAACAAGCCGCAACGGTTTCTCTGGTCGGGCCTACAGACTTATTATGATGTAATTGATTTTGTCGAAGCCTTTAAAGACGGCTTACACCCGGCAATAGAAAAAGATGCTTCAATAGATTTCTTTTCTTACTCCATTGGTACATTCCTTGGGGAGATACTTATGATGAGTAATAAGGACGGGCATTTTACGAACTCAAAATACGCGACTTTCTGCGGGGGAGCGGTATTTAATCGTTTATCACCCGTATCGAAGTTCATTCTGGACAGTGAAGCCAATGTAAGTTTGTATTCTTATGTGGTGGAGCATCTTGAAAGTCATATGAAACGCGACGAAGTACTTCGCCATTATATGCATACCCATCCCGAGGGAAATAATTTCAGAAGTATGCTCAACTACCGGTCACAAACGATAGCCAGAGAAAACCGCTTCAGGGAAATGAGCCATCAATTCTACGCTATTACATTAGCTAAAGATGAAGTTGTGCCTGCATATGAGGTTATTAATACATTACAGGGTTCGGACAGGGATATTCCTATCAGGATAGAGACGCTGGATTATCCGTATAAATATATCCATGAAGACCCGTTCCCGGCACTTCCGAAGATTGCCGATGAGGTGGATAAGCAGTTCCGTTTAACTTTCGATAAAATAAGTGATTTCTTAAAATAAAAACCAATGAATAAGATTTTTAGTGTGGTCGTATCAGCCCTTTTGTCTGTGGCATTGTTCTCCGGGCAGGCGAAAGCTCAGGAGGTGCAAAAGTTGTTTAATGGAATAGATTTATCTAACTGGAATTTTGTGCTGGAGAATAACAGTGTGTCTGCCGAAAAGGTGTTCTATATAAAAGATGGGTTGATTCACATTACGGGTGAGCCACTTGGATATATGTATACTAAGCAGAAATACGGTGAATATCATTTACATGCAGAATGGCGTTGGCCTGAGGGTGTAGCATCGAATAGCGGTATTTTCTTATTGATAGAAGAACCGGAGAATCCTTTTCCAAACGGTATAGAATGTCAGCTAAAAGCTGGAAGCGCAGGTGATTTTGTATTACTCAACGGTTCCGATCTGGCTGAATACAAGAATCCTGAAAGCGGACGTCCTAAATTTCCGGTGATAGCGAAGGATAAGGCTTCGACGGAAAAAGTTCCCGGAGAATGGAATTGCGCTGATGTATACTGCCGTAACGGAGTGATCACGGTATATATCAACGGAGCCTTCCAGAATAAGGGTACAAATAAAATCAAGGAAGGTTACATTGGTTTACAGAGCGAAGGTAAAGATGTTGAGTTCAGGAACGTGACATTAACGCCATTGCCTTAAATATAAATAGATAGAGAGTAGAAAAAAGGGGAATCTATTTCCCCTTTTTCAATTTATCTATAATAATCTTTGCTGCATGTCCGGATGCGCCCGGCTTACCCAGTATGTTTATTATTTCATCATATTCCGATAACATCCTGTTACGATAAGGAATGTCATTCAATAGCCTGTCAGTTTCATTTCTTATAGCTTCGACAGAAAAGAATTTGGCGAACAATTCCTGTACCACTGTTTTATCGGAAATCAGATTCACCAGCGAAATATATTTTGTGTGAAGTACGTTCTTAAATACCCAATATACGACATGAGGTATCGGGGTTTCGTAGCATACAACCTGTGGAACACGGAACAGGGCCGTCTCCAGTGTTGCCGTACCTGAGGTAACCAAAGCTGCTTCTGAATATTCAAGTAAACGGTATGTTTGTCCGAAAATTATCTTACAAGGCTTATCTCCAATGTATTTTTTATAGTAATCTGCTTCTATTGCAGGTGCTCCGGCTATGACAGGCTGGTAATCGGTAAATTTTTCTATCGATTCGAGCATTGCCGGCAGGTTGTCTTTTATCTCCTGTTGCCGACTTCCTGCTAACAGCGCAATAATAGGTTTATTATCCAGCTTGTTTTCTGAGATGAATTTATCCCGTGTGTCGTCTTTGTTCTCTTCTCTGAAATTTGCCACTGCGTCCACTACAGGGTTACCTACATAGTCGATCCGGTAGTTATGCTTTTTATAGAAGTCTACTTCGAACGGAAGGATAGACAACATTTCATCCACATACTTTTTGAATGATTTTACCCTGTATTCTTTCCATGCCCATACTTTCGGCGAGATGTAATAATAGACAGGTATCTGTGTATGTGTCTTTATATATTTGGCCACTTTAAGGTTAAAGCCCGGATAATCTATAAGTATAAGTACATCAGGCTGAAACCTGATAATTTCCTCATTGCACATTTTCATGTTGCGCAGAATAGTCCTGAGGTTAAGCAATACAGGTATAAAGCCCATAAAGGCCATTTCTCTGTAATGCTTTACCAGTCTGCCTCCCTGTGCCTGCATGAGGTCACCGCCCAGAAAACAGAACTCTGCATTTGCATCCTGCTCTTTTAATGCCGCCATCAGATTCGACCCGTGCAGGTCGCCGGAAGCTTCTCCCGCTACAAGAAAATATTTCATAAATATCAGTTAACAGTCAGCAGTCAACAGTTAGCAGTCATGCATGGTATGAATGACAGCAACTCATAACCCATAACTTATAATTTATAACTAAATTAAATTCTCCCAAGCCCTTATCGGTTCCAGGTAATCATGATTCGTCATATCCACTTTTACGGGAACAACCGCAACATAATTGTGAGATAGCGCCCATTCATCAGTATTTTCATCGTATGGCTCATCATTGGTAAATTCCCCGGCGAGCCAATATATCTGTTTGTTGGCGCCATCCTTCGATAGAACAAATTCATTCGTCCATTTCCCTGATGTCTGACGGCATATTTTCAGCCCTTTTATATCATGTCCTTTCGGTATGTTTACGTTAAGGCATGTTCCCGTCGGTAATCCGTCCTTTAGTACCTGAGATGTAAGCATGCGTGTATACTTATGACAGGCAGAGAAATCCGCATGATGATCATGGTCCAAAAGCGAAAAACCGACAGATGGTATTTTAAATACAGCACCTTCCATTGCAGCCCCCATTGTTCCTGAGTATAGTACGGCAACAGCTGCATTCGAGCCATGATTGATTCCAGAAAGTACAATGTCGGGTTGGCGTTCGGTGAGTTCGGTTATACCCAATTTTACACAATCGACCGGAGTTCCGGTACAACTGTATATTTTCAGGTCTGCTTCGTCTTTAATTAAATGCGCCCGCAATGGTTGTAACGAAGTTATTGCGCTCGACATTCCCGAACGGGGGCCGTCCGGAGCCACCACTATTATTTCACCTAATCCTTTTACGCTTTCTATCAATTCATTTATGCCTTTTGCCTGATATCCGTCATCATTTGTTATCAGTATCAGAGGCTTCTTATTCACCATTATTTTGAATTTATATTTATCATTGTTTTGTTAAGAAACAAAGATACGTCAATATTTTTAATCTTTTGTTGTACATATGCTCTGTGTGATCTCTGCTCTGATTAATGATATATGTTTTAAGTATTTTGTATATAATACATGATCTTATTTGTTCTATGGCGACTGTTAATCATTAACTGTATCCCGCCTTATATCCTTAGCAATGAATCTCACCACACAATACAGGATAAAGATAAATATCAGATACATAATAGCTCCTAAGTGATGTAGGTATATTACAGCAAATGTAGCGATCAGAATAGCAGCTGTGACGGATAATGCCTGCCACAGACGTGTATATAGATCCAGCTTCTCTCCCCATACCTTTGGGCGGAATACCCAGTTGACTGGATGTACAAAAGCATTGAGCAGAAGAATCGAATAAGACATATATTCGTATTTCACATCATTGAGAATGCAGATAATAGCCACAATGCCTATCATTGCGCCATAATAGAGTTTCCCACATTTAGTAGAGGTACTGGAGGGCATATCGGTAGCCATAAAGATAGCCCCCAATAACAAGCCTCCAAGAGAAAACTGTATTCTATATGAAGTATATGTAGAGAATATTAATAATAAAGCGGTGAATGCGATTAGTAAAGCAGTAGGTATATGCCAAGAAATCCGGCGACGTATCAGAAGAAATATCCCTCCTGCGACTAGCAGTAAAGCAGAGTATTCTCCTATTGCCCCCGATGCTTTATATATCAACTGGTCGAAAAAATTATCTCCGATAAGATTAAGTTCGGCTATATTAACGGCTGTTTTATCATACCATATGCTACGGGAAGTCATTACCACGGGAAAGAATATCGCCATAAACTCGCGCCCCACCAATGCCGGATTGAATATATTACGTCCGACTCCGCCCCATAGCAACTTTCCAAAGAGAACAGCCATAGCGCCGCCGAACGCAACAACATACAGCGGTGTAAAAGGCGCAATGGTAAACGATAACAGGATACCCGTTATAATGGCCGAACCATCAGCAATAGAATCAGTCTGTTTGAAAAAAATAGAGGAAAAGATAAATTCGGTAACCAATGCACTGCCCACTGCTACGAGTATCACCATCAATGGAACAAAGCCGAAGGCCAGATATGATATGGCTATACAGGGTAGTAAAGAGATAATGACATCGGTCATTATTTTGCTGGTACTCACATCTTTCCTTACAAAAGGAGCATATATCATTTTATCGTATTGCATCTGCCAGTTGTTTTAATTTGATTTTTCCCTCCTTTATACTCTCGATCAGGGGCACATTACTCGGACAGATATATTCGCAAGCAGCGCATTCTATACAGCTGCTAATGCTATATTTCTCGAGATTGAAGTATTTTCCCCTGCGGAAATTCTCTTCGAACTTCATCGGCATCAAATGCATCGGACATACATCGACACAATAGCCGCAGGATATACAATTGCTTCGTTTAATTCTCTCTTTACGGAAGAACAGTACTCCGGATGAGCCTTTCGAGACAGGTACATTCCAGTCGGTAATACCCCGTCCCATCATAGGGCCTCCTAATACAACTGTTTTATTGGTAACAGACAAGTCGAACAGGCTTATAAAATGACCGACAGGAGTACCGATCTTAACCTCGAAATTACCTTCGTTGAGTGATTCCTCTCCCGATATGGTTATTGTCCTGCTGATTACCGGATGGCGGTTTACCACTGCGTCATATATGGCACAAATAGTTCCTACATTACTGACAATAACTCCTATATCACGGGGACGTTGAGAGCGGGGCAACTCAATTCCCGTTACCGACCTGATAAGCTGGAGTTCGCCACCTTGAGGATATTCATTCGGGAGAACTACAACACGGTAGTTCTTATATTCGGCTTTTTGAAGAAATGGACTGAATATCTTCTGAAGCTCCTTATTCTGTTCTTCGATAGTGATGACAATATCATCTGCCTGAAGTATTCTGTTTGCTATGCCAATCCCTTTGAATAGTTCTTCTGTACGTTCTGCCATCAAAGCATAATCGGCCGTCAGGTACGGTTCGCATTCTGTTCCATTTATGATAAAGGTATTTATCTTGTGCCCTTCAAGCTTATATTTCAGAGAGGTAGGAAACTGTGCTCCACCCTCGCCGACTATTCCGGCTGCTTCTATCAGTTCTATCAATTGCCCGGAAGTATAAGAACCAGTATTGCCTTTGGGCAGTTCGACCTCGGTCTCTTCAAAATCGTTACTTATCACAATTGTAGTCGCCATAAAACCGTCAGCCTGCAAAGCTTCCCTTATATCGGTCACTATTCCCGAAACGGGAGAATGCATATTAGCCGGCATATGGTTTATACTCCGTGCTATCAATTGATATTTCTTTACCTTGTCGCCTACATTCACAACCGGTTCGGGCATACTGCCATAGGACCTGAGTAACGGAATGTAAAGAACAGGGGCATCTTCAAGAGGCTGGATCTTCAGCTTCTTAGTCTTGCTCTTCATTGAAAAAATATGCATCATAAGCAGAATATTGATTATAAGTTATGAATTATAAATGATGAGCTAAAGCATCAAATCCTTTAGTACAGGTCATCCTGTTATTCTCATCTATAATGAAGCCTTCAAACGTGAAATAGGGAGCCAGCATATCTGCTTTTTGCAGAAATCCTTCCGCCGTTTCATTAAACAATGCGGTGGAGAGTATGTCTCCAACCATGCAACTATCGCTTATTATACCAATTTGTTTAGTGGTGGATGGAAATCCAGTTTTAGGATTCAATATATGTCCGTACTTTATCCCTTCTATATTCACAAAAGTCTTGTCTTGGGATGAAGTTGAGAAGCATTGGTTACTGATATCCAAGTTAAAAAGCAGTTGCTCATCATCAGGGTTTCTTGCTATTACCTGCCAAGCCGGATGCGATTCGTTATTGATTGCCCGTATAGAACTTCCTCCTGCATTGATAATAGCATCCGTAATACCAATATTGGCCATCTTTTCCACAAGTTTGTCAACTGCAAAAGCCTTGATAAACGAACCTGTGATAATCTCCTGACCTTCTGCTATCCTGACACGGTTTCCTTCTATTTCAATTCTGCGGTAATCAATTAGTTTCTTTGCCGCTATGAGTTCCTCAGAAGAGGGTATTCCTCGTTGTCTATCCTTGTAGAAACCCCATAGACGAAGCAGCGGCATGATAGTAATATCGTATGTACCATCGAAATAGGCGGAAAAGCTGATAATCCGCTCTAATATCTTAACCGTTTCATCGTCAACCTCAACAAAGTGTCCTGCATGTTTATTTATCCGGTCAATATATGAATCCGGCTGATAGGAGTTATATTTTTTGTCTATATCCTCCAAAACAGTATACAACTCATCGAAAATATCGTCCTCATAAAAAGCAGATATTTTAATTTTTATATGAGCATGAAAGAGAAAACGCGTCTGTGCCTTGTATAATAACTCCATTATTTATTACTCGGTTCCTGAAGCTTCTTCCGGAGTCGCTTTTTCTATTATTGTTTGTTTTGGTTCTTCTATTTTCTTCTCCATTTCTTTTTTTACAGCGGGTACAGTAGATGCAGCTTTCGGTTTCGCCGGAGTATTCACAGGAGTTTCCTTCTTCACCTCTTTTGCTTGCGGTTCCGCAGGCTGTTCCGTTTGAGGTTTGTCTTCTTCTTTTTCAGTTGTAGCGACAGGCAGAACCTCTACCTCCTTAGTGGCCTTATCTTTCTCTTCTTCAGCTTTAGCTGTATTATTCGCTGCATTTACCTTGTAACCCCATATAATGAGAATGACACCGAAAAGGAATAGCGTTATTTTTTTTATATTTTGTATTATATTACGCATACTCTTAATAAGTTATGATTATTTAATTTCCTTGTCGCAAATGTAAAATAATAGTTTGACTTGAAAAAAAACATTAACTATTTATAGCATTTTGATTTTAGTATAGATAAAACTAATAAAGTTTTATACTTTTGCACCGGAACTAATTATATACTTATATTACTTATGATTAAAGCAAGACTTCTATTTATCCTCATCACATTTTGTTCATTACAAACATTTGCTACACCTCCCCGTACAAAAATAGAGAAAGACAAGGTTACTCTGACCTATATCGAAGTGAAAGACGAAGCTATTGAATTTGCAGCTTCCGATATACATAGTATGATTCTCCGGAAGAATAAAGGATTCTTATGGCCGGCTACAAAAATAGCATTCTCCAGGAAAAACGGTCAACTCTACTTTGACGTCACAGCGATAGATAACTCATGGTGCAATATGTTCCGTGCCGACGAAAACCCGTATGGCTATTTTGTTATCGGTGGAAGAATGTTCATCGTAACATCCAAAGGCAATGAGCCTATCGATCTGGCTGAATATTTTACCTGCGATAACGATATAGAAAGAACGTTCTATAAGCCGGATGCTACTGTGAAACCTGTAAGTAAAAATCCTGTCTGGTACTATCTCCATAAAGGGAAGATGGCAACCGTCCTGGATTCAATAAACATAGCAAGTTTAGGAAGATAAAATAAAAGGACTGAATTTTT
>QMCD01001724.1_pt1 | contig 12905 bp, 2 predicted proteins | sample 1821841 | NCBI WGS metagenome assembly QMCD01 (sample SAMN01991225, study PRJNA193472) | Termite gut metagenome, whole genome shotgun sequencing project. | isolation source: worker | host: Macrotermes natalensis | reverse complement strand
TGCCCCTGCTGCGACGGAACGGGCATTGATCCGTACGATTCGGACGATTAGCCCTATTGCGGAATAAATACATAGCTGATTGTTGTTGTTGGAACTCTAGGACGGTTTGGCGGCGGTTTATCCGCCGCCGCTTTTTGCGCGAAAAACGATTATTTTGCCGCATAAACATGGCGGTTGGGAGTTGAAACGACTATGCGGCAGGATGTATACTGTATATATATAGAAATTGAGGAGGTTTTTTCATGTACTACAGCAACGGCAACTACGAAGCCTTCGCCCGGCCTCAAAAGCCCGCGGGCGTCGATCAGAAATCAGCTTGGCTCATCGGATGCGGGTTGGCGTCGCTGTCGGCGGCGGCATTCCTCCTCCGGGACGGGCAAATGAAGGGCGAAAGCATCCACATCCTCGAAGAGCTGGACATCCCCGGCGGCGGGCTGGACGGCATTTTGGACGACAAGCGGGGCTTCATAATCCGCGGTGGCCGGGAGATGGAAAACCATTTCGAGTGCCTGTGGGATCTATTCCGTTCCATCCCATCGCTCGAAATTGATGGCGCGTCGGTACTGGACGAGTTTTACTGGCTAAACAAATCCGACCCGAACCGCTCGCTGGAGCGCGCGATACTGAATAGAGGCGAGAGCGCAAAAACGGGCAACAAGTTCACGCTTAGCATGAAAGCGTCGATGGAGATCGTCAAGCTGTTCTTCACGCCTGAGGAGGACTTAGACGACATGAAGATTACCGACGTTTTCTCGGAGGACTTCTTTACGTCCAACTTCTGGCTATATTGGCAGACGATGTTTGCCTTCGAGCCCTGGCACTCGGCTACGGAAATGCGCCGGTATATAGCAAGGTTTATCCACCATATCGGCGGTTTGCCGGATTTCTCGGCGTTGAAATTCACCAAGTATAACCAGTACGAGTCCCTCGCCTTGCCGCTGGTCAAGTACCTCGAGGAGCGCGGCGTCGAGTTCCGCTACGGCGTAACGGTCACGAATGTAGAATTCGATATCAGCGGCGATAAGAAGCTGGCCAAGCGGCTTTGCTATACGGAAAACGGGCGGGAAGCGCATATAGACCTTACCGAAAACGACCTCGTATTCATCACCAACGGCTCAAATACCGAAAGCTCGACGCTGGGCGATCAAAACACGCCCGCCGCCTTGAACGAAGACCCGGGCGGAAGCTGGAAGCTATGGAAGCGCGTCGCGGCGCAGCACACGGACTTTGGCCGCCCCGAAAAATTCTGCGGCGATATAGAAAAGAGCTATTGGCTCTCCGCGACGATAACGACGCTCGATAATAAAATCCCGCCCTATATAGAGCGTATCTGCAAGCGCGACCCGTTCAGCGGGAAGGTCGTCACGGGCGGTATAGTTACAGTCAAGGATTCGAGCTGGCTTCTGAGCTTTACATTAAACCGCCAGCCCCACTTCAAGGCCCAGCCGAAGGATCAGCTCGTAGTGTGGTTCTACAGCCTGTATTGCGACGTCCCCGGCGACTTCATTAAAAAGCCGATGCGGGACTGCACCGGCATTGAAATTACGCAGGAGTGGCTCTACCATATGGGCGTACCTGTTGAAGAAATTCCCGATATGGCCGCAAACAGCGCCAACTGCATACCTTGCATGATGCCATATGTCACAGCCTACTTCATGCCCCGCGCGGCTGGCGACAGGCCCGCCGTCGTACCGAATGGCTGCGTCAACGCCGCTTTTATCGGCAACTTCGCCGAGACGCCGCGCGATACGGTATTTACGACCGAATATTCCGTGCGCACGGCTATGGAGGCCGTATATACGCTGCTGGATATCGACCGCGGCGTTCCCGAAGTATTCGGCTCGGCCTACGATATCCGAATGCTGCTCGACGCTACCGCCAAGATGATGGACGAGAAGAAGCTGACCGACCTACATCTGCCGATACTCGAAAAGCTTTTGGTACAGGCGGCTGTAAAGAAGCTCGACCACAGCAAGGTTCTCGGAATGATGATGGAGTATGGGCTTATTTAACCTGCGGTAGGGGGTGCTCGGCGCAGCGCCCCCTAAAAAATTTGCCTAGATATCTAGGCGCGCGACCACTTCGCGAACAGCGTTATATTCCCGTGTATCGGATCGGCGAAGTTCCACGGGGGGCACGGGCGATTGCCGTCGATAAACCATCCAGCAAACGTAAAGCCGTGTCTAACCGGATCTGCCGGCCTCGGCACAGGCTGACCGCATGAAACAGGCTGACAGCATATGATGGAATTATTGCAGCAGAACTGGACGATAACTTGCGCCTTTTCGCTTACGTTAATCTGCGCGGTTCCAGTTCTGTACGGCGAGTTGGGATCGTTATTGCGGCTCGCCGCCGTGATTGAGGACGTTATCGTCCCCATCTCGGAGCCGTCCACCTTCCCCCTTATGACAAATTGCTGATTTGAGCCGTTTGGGATATCGTTAAGGGTCGTATTTCCGGGCCATGGCGTCCACGTCCTGCCTCCGTCCTTTGAATACTCAATATCCGAGATGCCGCGCGGCGGCCGGAAGGTTACCTCGGGGGTTATTGCCGTCCCGGGGCCGTCGTTCCGGACTGTAACCGTGATATTCACGTTGTCGCCCGGCTGCGGGTTATCCTTATCCACTTTGACAATCGTCACGATATTGACAGGCTGATCGACCGTGGTCGTCGTCGTCACGGTATTATCGCTTGGGTTCGGATCGTTTTCCTTCTGCTTCGCGGTTATTGTCGTCGTTAGATTCGGCTGATCCCCGTCGGCCTTACCGCGAATCTGAATCTGCTTTGTTCCGCCGTTCGGTAGGGTCGGAATCGTCGTCTTTCCCGTCCACGGCGTCCATGTATTGCCTCCATCCGTAGTATATTCGACGTTCTTTAGATTGGGCGGCGGCACGAAGCCGATCTCCGTATCCGTCGCGGGCGCGGGCCCCTTGTTCTTGACGTCGACCGTATAAGTCACCGTGTCGCCCCTTTTCGGCGTCGGCTTATCCACGTTCACCGTTATGCCGACATCGGCAGTGGGCGGGCTTACGTTTACGGGCGTTGACTTCGCAGGGATGGGCGGGTTCGTACCGTCCAGCCAAGGCGTCGGCGTCCTTATGGTGGCCGTATTCTCTAAGCTGCCCGTCGCGGTCTTGCTGATCGTCCCGCGAATCTGTATGCTCTTTCTCGTATTGGGCGGCAGGTCGGTAAAAGTCGCGCTGCCTGTCCACGGCCGCCACGATGCGCCGTCGTCGACGCTAAACTGCGGGTTTTCAATCGCCGCCGGCAGCGCGTCTGTGATGGTGGGCGTCTTTGCCGCAGACGGGCCAGCGTTGTTCACGGAAATCGTATAGGTTATCGTATCGCCGGGTATCGCTGAAGTCTTGTCGGCGGTTTTGGTCGCCGAGACGTCGGCGGTTCCCGTTACGGCCGTATCCCTCGATACGATGTTTTTGCCGGCCTCGGGGTCGTCGGTCGTGCTTGTGGTGGTGATGTTGCTGTTGATGTTCGGCGTATTCCCCTCGACCTTGCCCCTGACCAGAATCGAAGTCGTCCCGCCGTTGGGGAGATCCGGCACCTTGGTCGAGCCAGTCCAGGGCGTCCACGTCTTCCCGCCGTCGTTGGAGAAGCGGATATCGGTAAGCCCTGTTGGCGGCGGGAAGGTGATCGTCGGGGTTTTCGCTCCCGCGGGCCCGTTGTTCTTGAGATTAATCGTATAGGTTAGGTCTTCGCCCGGCCTCGGATTATCCTTATCCACCGTCACAGTCATAACCAAGCGGGCGACCGGTGTTATAGTCGTAGTAGCCGTCGTCGAAGTTTTTGGCGTTGTTTGGCCGTCCTTGCCCGGCGTCGTGGTTGTTACTGTCGCCGAGTTTGTTAACTCTCCCGGAGGCGTATCCCTATTTACCGTACCGCGCACCACCACTATAGCCCTCGCGCCTTGGGTAATATCGGGCAGAGTGACGCTGCCGGTCCAGGGCGACCACGTTACGCCGCCATCGAGGCTATACTGCGGATTCTCTATAGGAGCGATTATGCGGTCGTTAACGACGGGGGCCTTGGCTGTTGCCGGGCCGTTGTTCGTCAGAGTTATGGCGTAGGTTAGCACTTCGCCCGGCCTGAGAGCGGCTTTGTCGGCAACCTTCGTCACGACCAAGTCCGCCGTACCTATTATGGAAGGATCGCCGTTGATGGGATCGTCGGTGGTTCTGCCCGTAGTTGTGTTGTTGCCGCCGTCCTTATTTGGCGTAGGCGTCGTGGTCGTCGCGCTGTTGGCGAGGCTGCCCGAAGCGTTGGCCTTGATCGTGCCGGTGATCTTTACGACCGTTACCTTCCCCGCTGGCATATCGGGCAATGTGGCTTCCCCGCTCCATGCCCCTAGGGCGACGTTATCCACGCTGTACTGCGGGCTTTCGATCTGTGCGGGCACAGCGTCGCTTACCTTCGGGGCCTTGGCCGTACCGGGGCCTGCATTAGTCACCGTGATAGTATAAGTGATCGTCTCTCCCGGGCTGTAGCCCTTTTTATCCGCGCTTTTTTTAGTCGTAACGTCCGCCGCGCCGGCTACGGAGGGATCGCCGTTGATGGGATCGTCGGAGGTTTTGCCCGTCGTGGTGTTGTTCATGCCGTCCTTATTGGGCGTGGGCGTAGTCGTCGTCGCGCTGTTGGCGAGGCTGCCCGAAGCATTGGCTTTTATCTTGCCGGTAATCCTTACGAGCGTCGTCTTCCCAGCGGGCATATCGGGCAGCGTGGTTTCCCCGATCCAATGCGCCAATGGGCCGCCATCCACGCTGAACTGTGGATTTTCTACCCCGGCCGGCACGGTATCCGTGACCTTCGGAGCCTTTGCCACGGCCGGGCCCGAGTTCGATACGGCTATGGTATAGGTGATCGTCTCTCCCGGATTATAGACCTTTTTGTCCGCAGTCTTCGTGGTTTTAACGTCCGCCGTATCGCCGATAACCGGATCGCCGTTGATTGGATCGTCGGTGGTTTTACCCGTTACAGTATTTTCCTTGCCGTCCTTATTGGGCGTGGTTGTGGAAACCGCCGCGCTATTGGCGAGGCTACCCGCCGCGCCGGCTTTCACCCTACCCGTGATCCTTATTAGCGTCGTCTGCCCGGCAGGCATATCGGGCAATATGGTCGCGCCGGTCCAGCTTGCGGGGGGGCCGCTGTTTACGCTAAACATCGGGTTTTCGACCTGCTGCGGGACGGCGTCGCGGACAATCGGAGCCTTTGCGCCCGACGGGCCACTATTTGTCACGGCTATGGTATAGGTTATCGTCTCGCCCGGGTTATAGCTCTTTTTGTCCGCGGTCTTTGTAACCTTAACGTCCGCCGTATCGCCGATAACGGGATTGCCGTTTATAGGATCGTCCGATGTTTTTCCCGTAACGGTATTATCCTTGCCGTCCTTGTTGGGCGTAGGAGTTGCTACCGTCGCAGAGTTTGCTAAGCTGCCCGTCGCGCCGGCCTTTATCGCGCCCGTGATTTTTATAATCGTGATCTTCCCGGCCGGCATATCCGGAAGCGTGATTTCTCCCGTCCAGGGAGCCATTGCGCCGCCGTCCACGCTATAGCGCGGGTTCGAAATCTGCGAAGGCACGTTATCGCTGACCTTCGGGGCTTTCGCCGCCGAGGGGCCGCTATTCGTTATAGTGATGGTATAGGTGACGTCCTCTCCGGGATTATAGCTCTTTCTGTCCGCGGTCTTCGTGATCTTGACGTCCGCCGTATCGCCGATAACAGGATCGCCGTTTATGGGGTCGTCGGTGGTCTTGCCCGTGGTGGTATTGTTCCCGCCGTCTTTATTGGGCGTGGGCGTCGTGGTCGTCGCGCTATTGGCTAGGCTGCCCGTCGCGCCGGCCTTTACCGTACCCGTTATCTTAATAACCGTTACCTTCCCCGCGGGCATATCGCCAAGCGTAGCCTCTCCCGTCCACGGAGCGGACGCGCCGCCGTCCACGGTATACTGCGAGCCTGAAATCTGCGAAGGCACATTATCGCTGACCTTCGGGGCCTTCGCCACGGCCGGGCCGTTATTCGTCACCGTTATGGTATAGGTTATCGAATCGCCCGGATTGTATTTCTTTTTGTCCGCGGTCTTTGTGGTTTTAACGTCCGCCGTATCGCCGATCACGGGATCGCCGTTTATGGGGTCGTCGGTGGTCTTGCCCGTGGTTGTATTGGGGCCGCCGTCCTTGTTGGGCGTGGTGGTGGTCACAGTTGCGCTGTTGGCGAGGACTCCCGTCGCGCCTGCTTTGATCTTACCCGTAATCTTTACGATCTTGACGTTCCCAGACGGCATATCCTCCAGCGTGGCCGATCCGCTCCATTGGCTAAGAGCGCCGCCGTCCACGCTAAACATCGGGTTCTCAACCTGCGACGGCACGTTATCTGCGACCTTCGGCGCCTTTGCCGCCGACGGCCCTCTGTTTATTACCGTTATGGTATAGGTGATACTGTCGCCGGGCTTATAGCTCTTTTTGTCCGCCGCCTTTGTGGTTTTAACGTCCGCCGTATCGCCGATCACGGGATCGCCGTTATTGGGGTCGTCGGAGGTTTTGCCCGTTGAGGTATTAGGTCCGCCGTTCTTACCCGGCGTAAGCGTCGTCGTCGTCGCGCTGTTGGCGAGGCTGCCCGAAGCGCCTTGCTTTATCTTGCCTGTGATTCTTATGGTCGTTATCTTTCCCATGACCATATCCGGCAGCGTCGTCTCGCCCGTCCATGGGGTGATCGGGCCTCCGTCGACGGTAAACTGCTGATTCGTAATCTGCGAGGGGATATTGTCGCTGATCTTCGGCGTCTTCGCCGTGGCCGGGCCGTTGTTCGCCACTGTGATCGTATAGGCGATATCGTCGCCGGGGTTGTATGTCTTCCTGTCGGCGACTTTCTTCGTTACAATGTCCGCCGTATTGCTTACGGAAGGATCGCCGTTGTTGGGGTCGTCGGTGGTCTTGCCCGTCGTGATATTGGGGCCGCCGTCCTTGTTGGGCGTGGAGGTCGCCGTTATCGCGCTGTTGGCGAGGCTGCCCGAAGCGCCGGCCTTTACCTTGCCTGTAATCTTTATAATCGAAACCTTTCCCGCGGGCATATCCGCAAGCGTCGTCTCCCCCGTCCAGGGGTTCATAGCGCCGCCGTCCACCGAGAACTGCGGATTTTCAATTTGCTGGGGTATGGCGTCGGTTATCTTCGGGGCCTTCGCGGCCGAGGGGCCGCCGTTCGTAACGGTAATCGTATAGGTAATTGTATCGCCAGGATTATAGCTCTTCTTATCGGCCGCCTTTTTCGTGGTCACGTTCGCCGTATCGCCGATGGCAGGATCGCCGTTTATGGGGTCGTCGGTCGTCTTGCCTGTCGTGGTGTTGGTTCCGCCGTCCCTATTGGGCGTGGGCGTCGTGGTCGTCGCGCTGTTGGCAAGGCTGCCCGAAGCGCCGGCTTTTATCTTGCCGGTGATCTTTATTGTCGTAACCTTCCCCGCCGGCATATCCGGCAGCGTAGTCTCGCCCGTCCAAAGGTTCTGCGCGCCGCCGTCCACCGTAAACTGGGGATTTTCGATCTGCGGGGGCAAGCTGTCGCTTACCTTCGGAGCCTTTGCCGTCTTCGGGCCCGCGTTCGTAACGGTGATCGTATAGACGATCGTCTCTCCGGGGTTGTAGTTCTTTTTGTCCGCGACCTTTGTGGTTTTGACGTCCGCCGTATCGCCTATAACGGGATCGCCGTTTTTAGGGTCGTCGACGGTCTTGCCCGTAGTGGTATTTGGCCCGCCGTCCTTGTTGGGCGTGGGGGTTGTCACCGCCGCGCTGTTGGCAAGGCTTCCCGTCGAACCGGACTTAATCTTGCCGGTAATCGAAATAACCGTCGTCTTGCCCGAGGGCATATCCGGCAAGGTTATCTCGCCGGGCCAATGCGACGCAGCGCCTCCGTCCACGCTATACTGCGGGTTTTCGATCTGATCGGGCACATTGTCGCTTACCTTCGGCGCTTTCGCCGTCCCGGGCCCGCCGTTTACCACCTGAATGGTATAGGTGATAGTATCGCCTGGATTATAGTTCTTTTTGTCCGCGGATTTCGTTGTTTTCACGTCCGCCGTATCGCCTATAGCCGGGTCGGTGGGGGTCTTGCCCGTACTCGTATTTGGTCCGCCGTCCTTGCCCGGCGTTGACGTCGTGGTCGTCGCGCTGTTGGCAAGGCTGCCCGTCGCCCCGGCTTTGACCTTGCCCGTTATCGTTATGACGGACGACGCTCCGGCAGCCAGATCCGGAAGAGTGGTCTCCCCTGTCCATGGGTTTATTACGCCACCGTCCACGGAGAACTTCGGGTTCTCCAATTGAGCGGGCAACGTGTCCGTCACCTTCGGGGTCTTCGCGGCGGCGGGGCCCGCGTTCGTTACCGTAATAGTATACGTGATCGTATCGTTGGGCAGATAATTCAATTTGTCTGCCGTCTTTTTCGTGGTCACATCAGCCGTATCGCCGATATGCGGGTCGCCGTTTATGGGGTCGTCGCCTGTTTTGCCTGTGGTCGTGTTGGGCCCGCCGTCCTTATTCGGCGTAGACGTCGCAGTCGTCGCGCTGTTGGCGAGATTGCCCGCCGCGCCGGTTTTTATTCTGCCCGTTATTGTTATGATCGTCGTCTTCCCGGCGGGCATATCCGGCAAAACCGTCTCGCCGTTCCATTGCGCGCGAGGGCCCGAATCCACGCTGAACTGCGGGTTTTCGATTTGCGAGGGCACGCTGTCGGAAACCTTCGGGGCCTTCGCCACAGCGGGGCCGGAGTTTGTAACAGTAATGGTATAGGTGATACTCTCGCCCGGATTATAGCTCTTTTTATCCGCGGTTTTTATGGTCTTCACGTCCGCCGTATCGCCGATGCGCGGGTCGCCGTTCGTAGGGTCGTCGGAGGTCTTGGCCGTTACCGTGTTCGTTCCGCCGTCCTTGTTGGGCGTCGAGGTTGTGATCGTCGCGACGTTGGCGAGGCTGCCCGTCGCCCCGGCTTTCACCTTACCTGTGATCTTTATGATCGACGTCTTTCCTATGGCCATATCCGGCAAAGTCGTTTCGCCGCTCCACGCCGCGGGCACGCCCCCGTCCACGCTGTACTGGAGGGTTTCCAACTGAGCGGGCACGGGATCCGACACCTTCGGTATCTTCGCCGTCGCGGGGCCGTTGTTTGTCACCATTATGGTATAAACGATATTATCGCCCGGGACATAGTTCTTTTTATCCGCGGATTTTTTGCCAACGATGTCCGCCGTTTCGCCGATACCCGGGTTGCCGGGCGTCGTGCCGGTACTCGTATTCGGCCCGCCCGTCTTGTCCGGCGTGGCCGTCGTAGTCGTCGCGCTGTTAGCGAGGCTGCCGGTCGCGCCCGTCTTCACTCTGCCGGTGATCTTGATAATCGTGACCTTTCCGGCGGGCATATCGGGCAGAATGGTTTCTCCGCTCCACGCGGAAGGCGAGCCGCCGTCCACGCTGAACTGCGGGTTTTCCACCTGTGTGGGCAGCGCGTCGCTAATCTTCGGGGCCTTCGCCGCGGCGGGGCCTTTATTTGTTACCGTTATGGTATACGTGATATTATCGCCCGGCAGGTAGCTCGCTTTATCCGCCGTCTTCGCCGTCGTAACGTCCGCCGACTCGCCTATAACAGGGTCGCCGTTTATAGGATCGTCTCCGGTTTTGCCCGTCGACGTATTCGGGCCGCCGTCCTTGTTTGGCGTGGGGGTCGTGGTCGTCGCGCTGTTGGCGAGGCTGCCCGTCGCGCCCGTTTTCAGCTTGCCCGTTATCGTTATGGTCGTCGTCTTCCCGGCGGGCATGTCTGGCAGCGTAGTTTCCCCAGTCCATGGGCCGTATGAAACGCCGTCCACGCTGTATTGCTGGCTCTCCAGCTGTGAGGGCACGTTATCGGTAATCTTCGGCGTTTTTGCAACCCCCGGGCCATTGTTTACAATCGTAATGGTATAGGTGACCGTTTCGCCGGGGCTGTAGGTCTTTTTTCCGGCGGTCTTGGTTGTTTTTACGTCCGCCGTATCGCCTATCGCCGGATTGCCGTTTATGGGGTCGTCGCCGGTCTTGCCCGTCGTGGTATTGGGGCCGCCGTCCTTGTTAGGCGTAGTGGTCGTAGTCGTCGCGCTGTTGGCGAGCGAACCCGTCGCGCCGGCCTTGATCTTTCCGGTAATCCGTATGACCTTTCTCGTTCCCGCGGGTATATCCGGCAGCGTCGTCGAACCCGTCCACGGGCCGTACGCGACGCCGTCCACCGTATACGCCGGGTTCTCAATCTGGTTTGGCACGTTGTCGCTGACGCTCGGCGTCTTTGCCGCCGCCGGGCCGTCGTTTTGTACGACGATCGTGTAGTTTATCGTCTCTCCGGGGGTATAGGTTTTTTTATCCGCGACCTTGGTGGTTTTTACGTCCGCCGTTTCGCTGATTTTCGGATCTCCGTTTATCGGGTCGTCGCCGGTCTTGCCCGTTGAGATGTTCGTGCCGCCCGACTTGTTCGGCGTGTCCGTCGTAGTCGTCGCCGTGTTGGCAAGGCTGCCCGTCGCGCCGGCCTTAACCGTGCCTTGTATCCGAATGCTCCTCGACGTCTTTGCGGGCATATCCGGCAGCGTTATCGCGCCCGGCCAAGGCCCGGACGAGCCGCCCAGCACGCTATACGCCGGGTTCTCGATCTTATCGGGTATGGCGTCGCGGACTACGGGGCTCTTGGCCACCGCCGGGCCGTTGTTCATTACGGTTATCGTATATGTAACCGTATCGCCCGGCTTATAGAGAGGCTTATCCGCCGTTTTTGTCGTAAGGACGTCCGCCCCGTTCGCGACCTGCAAAGGCGAGCCGGGGGTCGTCTCCGTCTGATTCGTCGGCGTATTATCGGGTATATAGCTGTAATCGTACGTAGTTTTCGCGGTATTTACCGCCGGATTGGGGTTTGGGAGCTTGGTAACCTGCGTGTTGAAGGTTACCGTTATCGTTTCACCCGGCCGTATAGGAGAAGGCAAGGGAAAGCCCTGTACGGCGTCGTATGTTGGCTGAGATGCGCCGTTTAGCTTGACGCTCCCCGGAAGGAACGTAAGCCCCTCCGGCAAGGGGTCCGAAAACCGCGCGTTTGTTATATCGCGCTGGTAGGTGTTTTGAAACGTAACGGTATACGTTACGGTATCGCCCAAAGCGACGGTATCCACGCCCGGCTTCTTTATCGTCGTTAGCCCCGAAGGTATAGTGACCTTTCGAACCGAGAAGTCGTCTATGGCGTAGTCGTTGCCGTCCGCCTTTTCGCCCGTCGATACGAGCGTCATCGTGAGCCTTGTGGTGTCGGCGGAGGTTCGCACTAGGTCGCCGAATTGCTTCCATTCGGGCGACTTCTCGTTTGCGGGCAGCGACGCCCCCAGCTGCTGGTTATACAGCACCCTTCCGTTTTGATCCGTTATCTCCAGATTGAGCTTCGGCTCCGCAAACGGAGTAAATTTTGTGGTCGTTGTCCCTCCTCCAAACCAACCGCCGGAAGAACCGGTTTTGCTGGTATAGCCTTTGAGTTTCATCATATTCGCAACCCAAACGCTGGCTAAGTAGGCGCTGTTGGGCTCCACGTTTACGGTTTGGGACAGAATCGTCTGCCCGGGGTTCGCGCCGTTGACTATGGCGAACTTATCCATCTCGTTGCCCGACGTATGGCCCGCCAGATTCCACCATGTCGGAGGTGACTTCGCGAGGTTTACTTTAGAGTTTTCTACGTTATACTGGCCGTCCGCGGGCGAGCCGTTTGTATAGGTAAAGGCCGTGCCTAAATCGTTGTACGGCTCGGACTGCTCCTTGGTATCCACCTTGGTACCCTGGGGATATGTACCGAAGGTGCCGTTACTGCTGGAGAAGGAGCCGTACCCGCCTCCCGAAACCAGGTTTTGATCGGTAATTTTGAGGCCTTGATTCGAAAGCCCCTGTTCAAACCCTACATACCGGACGGGGCCGTTACGAATGGTATTGACGCGAATATCGCTTCCGCCCACGTTTATCTTCTGCGTGGTCTCGTTTACGCCGTCGAGGTTCGTCGCCCCCTCGGGTACGCTCCCGGCGTAGCTGATGGGCGGCGTCTTTCCGCCGGTGGTAATTATGTCCTTTAGCGTCGCCCCCGAAAAGTCTACGTCGGAGGAAGTGGGATTTGGCTGGTAGCCGTAATACTCCACGACCTGATACTCCCCCGGAGGGACGTTTCTGAATGTATAGTCTCCGTTATTGTTCGTAGTAGCGGCAATCGTTAAGCCTTGCGTCGCCCCGGGAAAGGGAAGCTGCTGCAAGACGATAGGAACATTTTGAATGCCTCTTGTATCCTGGTTCATTCGTTTTTCATCATATGCTAGCTTGCCTTGTACCATCGGCATAATAGTTACCTCTTTCTATGTTTGTTCGGAGCGATATTAGCATCCGGGCTTTTTGTGGATTCCGTTGATCCGGCGATCCATAGATTTTGCGTCCATAGCATTATATGTTCTAAGCGCGCTAACGGCTCCGCTCCAGTCCCTATAAACCGATAAAAAACAACCGGCACTAAAAAAGGCGACCGATCGGTTCGCCTTTTCAAAACGGTATGCAAAGCGGCTTATCGGGGCGCGCGAATGACCGCCCGCCAGGCAAGTACTATATAATCGTCCGTCTTTCCGTGATGGACGAAGAGCTTGTTGCCCAATTCCGCAAGCTCCTTTATCCTCGCGCTTGCACGTCCGCGTGCGCCGCAAAAGCGCGACAGCGGCTTATCGAATCGCGATTCCAACAGCGTCGCCAACGGCAGCTCCTCCGCCATGCCCAAGGCTATCGTCGTGCCGAAACGCAATTGAGTCCCTCTAAAAACCATCGAGGGAAAGCGGCGAAGAAAATGGTATAATAGAGAGAAAAAAGCGCGGCGGTGAAGGAATGCATTACACATTT
>QMCD01001723.1_pt1 | contig 12906 bp, 10 predicted proteins | sample 1821841 | NCBI WGS metagenome assembly QMCD01 (sample SAMN01991225, study PRJNA193472) | Termite gut metagenome, whole genome shotgun sequencing project. | isolation source: worker | host: Macrotermes natalensis | reverse complement strand
GACACCGGCATCTCATTGGAAGACGAGCGTTTCACTTCAAAAATAGCCTTTCAATCCATGATCGACAGCGGCGTGAAAAAAATGGATCGCCGCGACAAGGCTGCCGTCGACAAGGTCAGCGCAGTCATTATTTTGCAGTCTTTTATGGAAAGGCGGAGATAGGAGTGAACTAGGATATTGTCTTAAGAAACTACGTGTTTTTTGTAAGCTCCGCCACGTGGAACCACGCGCTTAAAAATGACCGTATGGTCAATAATAACCACTAAAAATAAGATGCGGTAATCGCCTACCCTGATACGATAATAGTGTTTGCAGCCCTCTAATTTTCTGCAATGTGGTATCTCTTGAATAGTAGAAGCATTGGCTACATTGTTATAGGCAACAGCTACCTTCTGTTGGACTTTCAGAGGCAATGTTTTCAAGTCTTTTACAAATTGTCGAGTGGATTCGATTCTCATTGGGTCAGTGATTGCATGTATTGCTCAAATTCTTGTTTTTCGGCGCCGGTAATAATTTCCTGGTCGCCTTCTTCGATTAGTCCCAATAATAATTGCTCCTCAGCGCGTTCAACGGCTTGGGTAAGAATTTGCTCTATGTAGGCTTGCAAGCTAAGGTCAAGTTGTACGGCCTGTAACGTCAACGCTTTTTTAGTTTCTATATTGAGCGTGATTAATTTTGATACCCTGTCCCTTTGCGCGGCTGTTCGCATTATTGTACTACTTTAAAATTTTTACAAAGATATATAAAATATATGAATATGCAAAATATATGTCATATATATTAAAAAAACGGTATGCCTGTAAGCCGGATTCTGTCGAGTCCTATCATTGATCTGATGCAGCCTACCCTCCGGCATCGGGCGAGCAACCCTCAAACGCCGGTTTACATGGCCTTGCAAACTGCCGGTGCGTACGGCCGCCGCTATCGCTAACGGCGCCGGTAGGCTCTTACCCTACCTTTTCACCCTTATCTGCCTATCGGTTGACAGACAGACGGTTATTTTCTGTTACGCGCTCCACAAGCTCACACCTGTCTGTGCTTTCCACAGGCGCAGTGCTCTGTATTGTCCGGACTTTCCTCCCCTGCAAAACAGGAGCGATAGGACGGCATACCGATGGTGCAAAGATACGCAGGATTTATAATTTATTATTTATAATTTATTATTTATAATTTAAATACTTGGTTGTGTGTGGTTTAAAATATTTAGTAGTAAATTTTTTACAATGCACAATGAACTAAATTTTCAAAAACAAATAAACCGATAAATATCAGATAGATAATATTTTCTGAAATTCTTATCTTTTTCTTTTTTTATGTGTGTTTTCGCCAAACCGTAGCTTTTTCGTATCTTTGTAGAGTAAGAAAAAAAGATGAAAATAACTGTAAAACTTAGGGTTAATAAGTTTGCTGACGGAGGTGGCGATTAGTTTACTTTGATGGTTATCTTTTTTTAAGTTGTATCTTATAGATTACAAAATAAGTGTTGTAAAAAATAATAAAAACAAGAATACATAATGACAAACCACTTAGAATTAGAAAAAACCCTTTGGCAGGCTGCCGACAAACTGCGTAACAATATGGATGCGGCAGAATATAAACACGTCGTGCTGGGTTTAATTTTTCTCAAGTTCATTTCAGATGCTTTTGATGAACTCTACCAACAATTAGACGCTACAAAACACGAAACCGGAGCCTACCCCGAAGATAAAGACGAGTATACCGCCGAGCGGGTTTTTTATGTGCCGCCGCAAGCCCGCTGGAAATGGTTGCAGGGAAGAGCCAAACTACCCACTATCGGCAAAGATATTGACGATGCGATGGAGGCTATCGAAAAAGACAATATCTCACTTAAAGGCGTTTTGCCGAAAGATTATGCCCGCCCCGCACTCGACAAGCAGCGACTTGGCGAACTCATTGATTTAATCGGTTCCATATCGTTGAGCAGTAATGGGAGCGGAAAAGGAAAAGATGTATTGGGATTTGTGTTTGAATATTTTCTCGGACAGTTTGCCGATGCAGAAGGTAAAAAGGGCGGACAGTTTTACACGCCGCAAAGCATTGTAAAGCTGTTGGTGGAAATGCTTTCGCCCGAAGCCGAAAAGCGAGTGTATGACGGTTGTTGCGGAAGCGGCGGAATGTTTGTGCAAAGTGAAAAGTTTATAGAACTGCATGAACACCGCAGAGGCAAAATTTCCATTTTTGGACAGGAAAGCAATCCTACTACCTACAAATTGGCAAAAATGAATTTGGCAATTCGAGGTATCGATGCCAAAATAGAATTGGGCGATACATTTATGAATGATAGGTTCCCCGAATTAAAGGTGGATTATGTCATTGCCAATCCGCCATTTAATGTGAGCGATTATAGCATTAACTCCGCTGAAACCCACAAATGGAAATACGGAACACCGCCACAAGGAAACGCAAACTATGCTTGGTTGCAGCATTTTGTGAGTAAACTTGCCCCTTACGGTGTGGCCGGAATTGTACTCGCAAACGGCAGTATGAGCAGCGAAATTGCCACCGAAGGCGAAATTCGCAAAGCAATGATTGAAGCCGATTTGGTAGATTGTATGGTTGCCTTGCCTTCGCAACTTTTTTACAATACGCAAATTCCCGCCTGTCTATGGTTTTTGAGCCGAAACAAAACCGAAACAACGAAATTCCGAAACCGCACCAATGAAATTCTTTTTATTGATGCACGGGAATATGGCTCAATGATTAGTCGAAAGCAACGAGAACTGACCGACAAAGACATTGCTGCCATTGCTGAAACATACCACAAATGGCGAGGAAAGAATGCCGAAACAGAATACAAAGATGTTGCCGGATTTTGCAAGTCTGCCAATATAGATGATATTCGCAAAAACAAATACATTCTCACACCCGGTCGCTACATTGATTTCAAGGAAGCAGAAGATGACGGTGTGGCTTTCGATGATAAAATGAAAACGCTAACGGCAACGCTTGCCGAACAAATGCAAAAAGCAAATGAATTGGACGAGGCAATAAAAGAAAATTTGCAAAAAATCGGATTTGAGCTATGAATAGAATAGAAAAACTCTCAACACTGTCGAGAGAAACAAACAATTTCTCCTCGTTAATTGACAATATTTATCAGACGCACGAATATCTGAATATTCACGCTGTTAAGTCTGTAAATATTTGTCTTACCTTACGAAATTTTTTGTTTGGTTATTATATTGTGGAATACGAGCAAAACGGAAACGATTGGGCAAAATATGGCGATAAATTGCTTGAAAATATTGCAAAAGAATTGCAGGCAAAAGGATTGAAAAATGTTTCTTCCGCCGAATTATCACGTTTTCGTCAGTTTTATACGGTGTATCCTCAAATTCTTGGGACACTGTCCCAAAAATCTCTGCACCTGCCTAAACAAATTCTTGGGACACTGTCCCAAGAATTGCAAACATCTGATTACTTATCTATTGAGCCAATAAAACTAATTACCAATATCCCATTTTCGCACATTGCAGAACTCATAAAAATAGACGACCCTCTCAAAAGATTGTTTTACGAAACAGAAACAATCAAAGGAACTTGGAGCGTAAGAGAATTGCGCCGGCAAATTAGCTCTCTTTTTTACGAAAGAACAGGATTAAGCAAAAAACCAAAGCAACTCATAAAAGAAACCCAAAACGCAAGCGAAAAACTCAACACAAGCGACATTATAAAATCGCCTTTCACTTTCGAGTTTTTAGGTATGAAATCCAAAGATGTAGTTTATGAAACCGATTTGGAGCAGGCCATTATGGATAACTTGCAGGAGTTTTTGCTCGAAATGGGCAATGGCTTTTGTTTTGAGGCACGCCAAAAGAAAATCCTGATTGAAGACGAATATTTTTTCATTGATTTGGTTTTCTATCATCGAATTTTGCAATGCCATGTATTAGTAGAAATAAAAGTGGACGAATTTAAACACGAACATATTGGGCAACTCAATGTTTATTTAGAGCATTACAAACGCAATGTGATGACCCCAAACGACAATCCTCCCGTAGGTATCTTATTGGTAACAAACAAAAACAACACGCTTGTAGAATATGCCAAAGGAACAATGGATAACAAACTCTTTGTGTCGAAATACCTGTTAGAACTGCCCAATAAGCAAGATTTAATTAGAATTATACGAGAGGAGGGGCGAATATGAATAATTGGAAAAAATATAAATTAGGAGATTTTGCGGAAATTAATCCAAGAGTTCCGTTGAAACAAGGGAATGAATATTCTTTTGTTGAGATGAAAGATTTAGACGCCATGCTCAAATATGTTTCACCTTCTATGAAAAAAGAACTAAAAGGAGGTTCAAAATTTGAAAATAGAGATACTTTATTTGCAAGAATTACACCTTGCTTAGAGAATGGAAAAATTTGTCAAGTAAAAAATCTTGAAAATAATTTAGGATTTGGTTCAACAGAATTTTTAATTTTTAGAGGTAAAGAAAATATTTCAGATACTGACTTTGTTTATTATTTGACAAAAACGGATTATGTAAGAAATAATGCGGTACAAATGATGACCGGAAGTTCTGGACGACAAAGGGTGGAAAAATCGGCATTAGAAAAATTAGAAATCTTCGCACCCGACCTCACCACCCAAACCCAAATCGCCCAAATCCTTTCTTCTTTTGACGACAAAATAGAATGCTTAACGCAAATGAACCAAACCCTCGAAACAATGGCGCAAGCCATTTTCAAAGAGTGGTTTGTGGATTTCAACTTTCCGAAAATGTCTGAATTAGGATTAGGAGGATTAAATGATGATAGGATTAAAGAAAATAATGAAAAAGAAATCCTAAAATCCACTAATCCTAAAAATCATAATTCAGACAATTTGCCGAAAGGGTGGAGGAAAGGAAAGTTGGGGGATATTTGTTATGTTCAAAATGGTTATGCTTTTAAAAGCAATGATTTAAAAGATTTTGGAGATGATGGTATTATAAAAATAAAAAATATTTCAAATAGACAAGTTGATACATTAAATACTCAATTTGTATCAAAATCAGTTTCAGAAAAAATTGATTTAAAATTTAGAATAGAGAGCGGAAATATTTTAATAGCAATGACCGGAGCAGAAGTTGGGAAAATAGGATTAGTACCAAAAAATGATAAAAATTTATGGTTAAATCAACGAGTAGGGAATTTTAGAGAAAAGATAGAATTTGCTAAATGGTTTATCTTTTTGATTTTGGTTCAAGATGAATATCAAAGTTTATTATTTAGTTCTGCAAGTGGAAGTGCCCAGCCAAATATAAGTGCCACGCAAATTGAGGGTATTGAACTTACTATTCCAAGCAAAGAAAAAATAAAAGAATTTGGAAAATTAGTTAATCCATTTTTTGAAAAAATATTAGAAAACTCTAATCAAATCCGCACCTTAACCCAACTTCGCGATAGTTTGTTGCCAAAGTTAATGAATGGGCAAATGTCTGAATTATGATTTTTAAGATTATAAGATTACAATATGAGATACGAAGATGTTACACATAAAATTATAGGTTGTGCAATGAAAGTTCATAGCACATTAGGTAACGGTTTTCAAGAAGTTATTTATCAAAGAGCCTTGGCTATTGAAATGCAAAAGCACGGTTTGGAATTTCAGCGAGAAATGGAAATGACCATTTGCCCATTGGCTTGCTCATTAATTTTGGTGCCAAAAGTTTAGAATTCAAACGCGTGTACAACCTAACCCACGCCGACAACAAAGACTACAAATTAAAAAATCCTAATTCAGATAATGGATAACATGGAAAACAAAATCATCATATACAATACCGATGACGGCAAAAATTCGGTAAAGCTTTTTGCCCGGGACGGCACTGTTTGGCTCAATCAGCAATTAATGGCTGAACTTTTTGACACCTCTAAACAAAGTATCAGTTATCATATAATTAATGTACTGAAAGAGGGGGAGTTAAATTCGGATTCAGTTGTCAAAGAATTTTTGACAACTGCCGCCGATGGCAAAAACTATAATGTTGTTTTTTATAGTTTGGAAATGATTTTGGCGGTTGGCTTTAGAGTCAATAGTAAGCGTGGTGTTCAGTTTCGGCGTTGGGCAAATACGGTGTTGAAAGAATTTATGCAAAAGGGGTTTGTAATGGACGACGACCGGTTGAAAAATCCCGACGGTCGCCCTGATTTTTACGACGAACTGTTAGAACGGATACGCGATATTCGTGCTTCCGAAAAGCGATTTTATCAAAAAGTGCGCGATTTGTTCGCACTTTCTAACGATTACGATGCTACCGACAAATCAACCCAAATGTTTTTTGCCGAAACGCAAAATAAATTGCTCTTTGCCACCACCGGCAAAACAGCTGCAGAACTTGTTGTATCGCGTGCCGATGCCAATACCGCAAATATGGCGCTTACTTCGTGGAAAGGAAAAATCGTACGGAAACAAGATATTTACACCGCCAAAAATTACCTTTCGGAAGAAGAAATCGACACCCTAAACCGCCTTGTGGTTATCTTTTTGGAAACCGCCGAATTGCAGGCTAAAGGACGAAAAGACCTCACAATGAAATTTTGGCGCGAAAATGTAGATGGTATTATTACCTACAACAAAAAGAATTTGCTCACGGGTGCCGGTAGCGTTTCCAATAAACAAATGGAAATGATTGTCGAAAAAGTGTATGATGAGTTCAACGAAAAACGCAAAAAATACGAAGCAGAACAAGCCGATAAAGAAGATTTGGACGAATTAAAGCAAATCGAAAATGAAATAAAAAAACGCTGATTTTTAGAGAAAAATATATGAAAGCACTAATCACCGAAAACGAAATAGAACACATCGCCTTATCCTATTTGCAAAATTTGGGATATGAATATGTTTCGGGTATAGATATTGCCCCTGATGGCATTCATCCCGAAAGACAGTACGATGAAGTAGTACTCACTACTCGTTTGCGTGATGCTATTGATAAACTGAATCCCGGACTTTCGCAAGATGCCAAAGAGGATGCACTCAAAAAAGTGCTGCGAACCGATAGTCCAAATTTACTCATCAACAATGAAAATTTTCATCGCTATCTCACCGATGGTGTAGATGTGGAAGTGCGCACAGAGAGCGGCATTCGTGGCGAAAAGGTATATATTGCCGATTTCCAAAATCCCGAAAACAACGAGTTTCTCGCCGTCAATCAATTTACAGTCATAGAAGGCAATCAGAACAAACGTCCAGATATTATTCTGTTTGTCAATGGTTTGCCTTTGGTGGTTGTGGAGCTTAAAAATGCTGTTGACGAAAACGCCGATATAAAATCGGCATACAATCAATTGCAAACCTACAAACAAGCCATCCCTTCGCTCTTTACTTACAATGAGCTGTTTATCGTCAGCGATGGCTGGGATGCAAAGTGCGGAACGCTTACAAGCGACTTCGGCAGATTTATGGCTTGGAAAACCAAAGACGGCGAAACAGAAGCCACACGATTGGAACTTCCAATGGAAGTATTATTTTGTGGAATGTTGAACAAACAAACGCTGTTGGATTTAATCTGTCAATTTATTGTCTTTGAAAAGAGCGACAGCAAAACACTTAAAAAAGTAGCAGCATATCACCAATATTATGCCGTGAATAAGGCGGTTGAAAGTGCTGTAAAGGCAAGTTCCGAGAGTGGCGACAGGCGTGGCGGTGTAGTTTGGCACACGCAGGGGAGCGGCAAAAGTTTGAGTATGGTTTTCTTTTCGGGAAAACTCATTATTGAGCCGCGAATGGAAAATCCCACGTTGGTAATCCTTACCGACCGCAACGATTTGGACGAGCAATTGTACCAAACATTTTCAGCCTGTCAGCAGTTGCTGCGCCAACAGCCGCAGCAAGCCGAAAACCGCTGGGATTTAAAACAACTTTTAACGGTGGCTTCGGGCGGTATTGTTTTTACCACCATTCAAAAATTTATGCCCGAAAGCTATGATGATGTTGAATTACCAAGTGATGTTCTTTGCGAGCCAAGAGTAGAATATATCGGTACAAAAGTTAAAGCTTTCAGTGAAAGAAAAAACATTGTCGTTATTGCCGACGAAGCACACCGAAGCCAATACGATTTTATTGATGGCTTTGCCAAAAAACTGCGAGATGCTTTACCAAATGCCACATTTATCGGTTTCACAGGTACGCCCATTGAAAGTACCGACCGGAACACGCAAGCCGTTTTCGGTAATTATGTAGACATTTACGATATTCATCAGGCGGTGGAAGACAAAGCAACCGTGCCTATTTTTTATGAAAGCCGTTTGGCGAAAGTGCATTTTGCCAAAGATGAAAAAGTCCATTTAGATGAACAGTTTGAAGAACTTACTGAAAGTGAAGAATTGAGCAGTCGCCAACAAATGCGGGCAAAATGGACACGCTTAGAGGCTATTGTGGGAAATCCGAATCGAATTGAAAAAATAGCACAGGATTTGGTTTATCACTTTGAACAACGAAACGCCGTATTGGAAGGCAAGGCAATGATTGTGTGTATGAGCCGCCGTATTTGCGTGGAACTCTACGAGGCGATTATTAAAATCCGACCCTTGTGGCATTCCGACGATGACGACAAAGGCAATATCAAAGTAGTAATGACCGGTAGCAGCAGCGATGTGTTAAGTATGCAGCTGCACATTCGCAACAAGCAACGCAGAAAAGAAATCGGAGACCGGCTTAAAAATCCCAACGACTCGCTGAAACTCGTTATAGTTCGCGATATGTGGCTTACAGGTTTTGACGCACCGTGCTTGCACACTTTATATGTGGATAAGCCAATGCGAGGTCATAGCCTGATGCAGGCAATCGCACGGGTAAACCGGGTATTTACCGAAGGAAAGTCCGGCGGTTTGGTGGTCGATTATTTGGGAATTGCACAGGAATTAAAAACCGCACTTGCCGACTACACCGCAAGCGGCGGCGAAGGAAAGCCAACCTTAGATCAAGAATTGGCAGTGGCAAAAATGCTTGAACTGCACGAAGCAATAGACAACCAACTGCGACATTTTGATTGGCGTAAATTCTTCACACTCAAACCAGAAGAAAAACTGAAATTTATTCCTGTAATTGTCGATTATATTTTCAGTCAAGAAAACGGAGAGCAAAGTTTTACGGAAAATACGCAAAACCTGCTCAAAGCATTTGCCATTTCCGTTCCGCACGAAAAGGCGATGGCTATTCGTGATGATGTGGCACTCTTCCAGGCAATAAAGGCACGATTGGTAAAAATATCAGACAGGAACGAAGGTGGCAAAACGGACGAAGAAATGGAAACGGCTATCAAGCAAATTATTTCCGAAGCAATTACCGCCGACAATGTAATTGATATTTTCGATGCCGCCGGTTTGAAAAAGCCAAGTATTGAGATATTAGACGAACGTTTTTTGCAGGAGTTGAAAGATATGCCGCAGAAGAATTTGGCAGTAGAGCTACTGAAAAAGCTATTAAAAGACGAAATCAAGAAACGGAGTAAAATCAATTTGGTAGAAAGTAAAAAATTCTCCGAAATGCTCGAAGATGCCATAAAACGCTATCATAATGGAATGATTGATACCGTAGAGTTTTTGGAAAAAGTATTGATACCCTTCGCTGAGCAAATGAAAGAAGCCGACCGTAGAGGCGAGAAGTTAGGACTAGATTATCGGGAATACGCTTTTTACACCGCATTGGAAGTAAACAACAGTGCCGTGTCCATTCTTGGCGACGAAATATTAAAACATATAGCACAAGAACTCTTATCAACCGTCCGCAACAGCACCACCATAGATTGGACAATCAAAGAAAGCGTACAGGCAACCTTGAGACGAAACATCCGCCGCATTTTGCGAAAATTCGGCTACCCGCCCGATTTACAGGAAAAAGCAGTCGATACGGTTATTTCGCAAGCAAAAATGCTAGCGGAGGATTTGGTGAAAAAAGACGAAAACCATACATCAAAATAATTTCGGGTGGTCTTCTTCTGTTTTTTGTAAGATGGTGGTAATGATAGTTTCCCGGAAAAATTTGGCCTGATTGGTGATTTTATATTTTTTGCAAAAGTTGCGGATAGCCTCTATTTCAGCATCATTGAATAACAATGTCTTGCGATGTTCACGTTTAACTTTCACTTTCATAGTGCAAATATAGTAAAATTTGCGTATCTTTACAGGTTCGTAAAAAAATAAGCACACAAATTTGGAGCAGGAATTGATACATATAAAAGGAGCACGGATGCACAACCTCAAAGATATTGAGGTGAAAATACCGCGTAATCAGTTAGTTGTGGTGACCGGTCTGTCGGGTTCGGGGAAATCGACCTTAGTGTTCGACACGGTGTTCGCCGAAGGGCAGCGTCGCTATGTGGAGAGCCTTTCGGCCTACGCCCGCCAATTTCTCGGAAGGGTTAATAAGCCGGACGTTGATTTTATTACCGGCATTCCACCGGCTATTGCCATTGAGCAGAAGGTCAATACCCGCAATCCGCGTTCAACGGTGGGAACATCCACGGAAATATACGATTACCTGAAGTTGCTGTTCGCCCGCGTGGGACACACCTATTCGCCCATATCGGGGGTGGAGGTGAAGCGTCATACGGTGTCGGATGTGGTGAATTACATCGCCGGATTGCCCAAGGGTACCCGCCTGTACATATTGGCGCCGCTGGTGCTGGGGGAGAAGATGGGCATTATCGAGAAGCTGACTTTGCTGCAACGGGAAGGGTTCACCCGTCTTGAAGTTGCCGGAAAAGAACGGCGTATAGAAGAAATACTGCCGGAGATCGACAAGCATAAGAAAACAACGTTCCGCCTGCTTATCGACCGCCTCACGGCTACGGACGACGACGAGGTGTTAAGCCGTGCAGCCGATTCCATTCAAACCGCTTTTGAAGAAGGCGGCGGTTTTTGTATGGTGGAGACTCCCGACGGCAAGGTGAAGCAATCGTTTTCATCGCATTTTGAGGCCGATGGCATGGCCTTTGAAGAGCCTACGGAACATCTGTTTAGCTTTAATAATCCGCTTGGTGCCTGTCCGCGCTGCGAAGGCTATGGACGCGTGATTGGCGTGGATGAAGATTTGGTGGTGCCCGACCGTTCGCTGTCTGTCTTCAATGATGCGATTGCCTGCTGGCGGGGCGAGGTGATGAAGGAATATAAAGAAAAGCTGATAAAGTCGGCGTCGAAATTCAAATTCCCCGTGCACCGTCCTTATTATGAACTGACGGATGCCCAGCGCCAACTCTTATGGGACGGCAATGCTTATTTCACCGGCCTGTATGAGTTCTTTCACATGTTGGAATCGAATAAATACAAGATACAATACCGCGTGATGTTGAGCCGTTACATGGGCAAGACCGTTTGTCCGGAATGCGGCGGCTCGCGCCTGCGCAAGGAAGCGGCCTATGTGAAATTAGGCGGTAAGTCTATTTCCGAATTAGTGCTGTTGCCGGTGAGCGAATTGTTGCCTTTCATGCAGTTCTTGAAATTGTCGGACTATGAGCAGCAAGTGGCCGGACGGGCGATGATTGAAGTCACACACCGTTTGCAGTTCCTGCTGGATGTGGGCTTGGGCTACCTTACGCTGAACCGTTTGTCGAACACATTGAGCGGCGGTGAAAGTCAGCGTATCAATTTGGCGACGTCATTAGGAAGCAGTTTGGTAGGTTCTTTATATATACTCGACGAGCCCAGCATTGGCTTGCATCCGCGCGATACGGGACGGCTGATTAAAGTGCTGAAACAGTTGCGCGACTTAGGTAATACGGTGCTGGTGGTGGAGCATGACGAGGAAATTATGCGCGCTGCCGATCACATTATTGATATCGGCCCCTTGGCCGGCCGGCATGGTGGAGAGGTGGTGTTTGAGGGACGAATGGAGAATGGAGAGTTGAGAGTTGAGAGTGGAGAATTACAAGAGATGAGAGATAAGAGATTAGAGACAAGAGACAAAAAAACTCTCAACTCTCAACTCTCAACTCTCAACTCATTAACCGTCGCCTACCTGTTAGGTGAAGAGAAGATTGAGACGCCGAAGTTGCGGCGCAAGCTGAACAATTATATTGAAGTGGTGGGCGCGCGGGAGCATAACCTGAAAAACATTGATGTGAAAATTCCGTTGGGCGGCTTGGTGGCGGTGACCGGCGTAAGTGGCTCCGGAAAGTCATCGCTGGTAAAAAATATTCTTTATCCGGCCTTGAATAAAGCCATTAACCAGTATGGCGAGAAGCCCGGTGCGCACGATGCCTTGCGCGGGGATATCAAACGCCTGAAAGCGGTAGAGATGGTCGACCAGAACCCCATTGGCCGTTCGTCGCGCTCAAATCCCATTACTTATATCAAAGCGTATGATGAGATCCGCAAGTTGTTCTCGGAGCAGCCTTATGCTAAGCTGAACGGCTACGGGCATTCGCATTTCTCGTTTAACATCGACGGCGGACGCTGCGAAGAATGTCAGGGCGACGGCGTAATTAAGGTGGAAATGCAGTTTATGGCCGATGTGATCTTGGTGTGCGAAGCCTGCGGAGGGAAACGCTTTAAACCTGATATCCTTGAAGTGAAATACAAGGGCTACAATATTGCCGATGTCTTGGATTTCACCGTTAATCAGGCTATAGAATTTTTCGGCGGACAAAAAGAAGTGCTGGCCAAAAAAGTGGCCGACCGGCTAAAGCCATTGCAGGACGTGGGATTAGGGTATATTAAATTGGGACAGTCGAGCAGTACCCTGAGCGGCGGTGAGAGCCAACGCGTGAAGCTGGCTTCTTTCCTTGGCTCGGCTTCCGAATCGGGAGAGGTGTTGTTTATTTTTGATGAGCCTACCACAGGCTTACATTTCCATGATATTAAAAAACTGCTGGAAGCCTTTGACGCCTTGATTTCCCGCGGGCATTCCATCGTGGTGGTAGAACATAATATGGAAGTGGTAAAATGCGCCGAT
>QMCD01001722.1_pt1 | contig 12907 bp, 20 predicted proteins | sample 1821841 | NCBI WGS metagenome assembly QMCD01 (sample SAMN01991225, study PRJNA193472) | Termite gut metagenome, whole genome shotgun sequencing project. | isolation source: worker | host: Macrotermes natalensis | reverse complement strand
CATCTGTTTTCTTGTCCGTAACGACTTTTGCAATCAGCGGTCCCCAAGTCATAAATTCCTTGACGTTTTCAATTTGGATATAATCCGGGTTGATGGTTTCCACGTACCTATACAAATGTTCAGCTAACGTGCGACTGTCCGCATCGCGAGAGCAACCGCCTTTTGCAATGGAAAAGTTTGTGCATTCCAAAGATGCCCAAAGAACGATTTTTGCGTTTGGATAGAGGCTCCGGCACTTGTGCAGATGTTCCATCAGTGGCGACAGGTCGAGTGTTCGGATATCTTCTGTGAAATGCAGCGTGTGCGGGTGGTTTGCCGTGTGGCTTGCGATTGCGTTTTTGTCGTGATTTACGCAGACGATTACTTTTGCGCAATTCGTATCTTTGTGTCTTGCGTTCTCAACGCCTGTGCTTGTTCCGCCCGCGCCGCAAAACAAGTCAATATATACTAATTCTATGTCTGTATCAATTACCACTTCTTGCGATTTTTCGTTTTGCAATTTCAATATATAAGGGATTCAATTCTATTCCTAAATAATTTCTGCCAAGTTTTTGAGCCACAACAGCCGTTGTTCCGGAGCCGATGAACGGATCTAAAACCACGCCATCAACAGGACAACCGGCTTTGATGCAATCCACGATTAATTCCTGCGGAAAACAGGCAAAATGCGCCTCACGTTCCGGCTTGGTGCATACCGACCAAACATCACGCTTATTACGCATAAATTCGCCGTTTTCATTCCTTTGCCAACGTTCGTGTCCACGAGCCGAAAACGATTGCGGAGACAAGCCTGTAACGCCATTTTTGGCGTATTTTGCACTGCCCTTGTATGTCGTATCTTTGCGACCGTCATATTTCGCCTTTTCCTTGATGGCGTTGTGATCAAAAAAATACTTTGGCGATTTGCTCAACAACAGGATATGTTCATACGACTTCGTACAGCGATCTTTCACGCTTTCCGGCATCGGATTCGGCTTGTGCCAAATGATGGCTTGTCGCAGATACCAACCATCGGCGCGCAAGGCAAATGCAAGCATATAAGGAACTCCGATAAGGTCTTTGTTTTTGTAACCTTCGATATTTTGCGGCTTATCGAATTTGTCGCCGATGTGGCTAACTTTCGGCTGCCTGCCTTTTTTGTTTACATCACCCTTTCCACGTCCACTTCCGGCGTAACTGTCGCCAATGTTAATCCAAGCCGTTCCGTGTGGCTTTAGCACACGTTTAACTTCCGAAAAAACTTCCGTCAACTTTTCAATGTATTGCTCCGGCGTGCTTTCCAATCCGATTTGACCACTAACACCGTAATCACGCAATCCATAATACGGCGGACTTGTTACGCAACAGTCAACAGATTCGTCCGGTATTGTTTTCAAAACAGTCAGCGCATCGCCCTGATAAATATGGTTTATTTCAAAAATCATCTCAAAAATTCTTCATTTAACATTTCAATCTGTCTTGGCGTGAGTTTTCGCGCCCTGTATTTACCAAATCTTCCCTTAAAATCTCTATCGGCAAACAAAATTTTACACTCATGGCGAAACGTTTCATAGCCGATCACGCCTTTTATATATTTCTGCCAATATCTCCAAAGGCTCAAGTATTCGCTGTTATTTGATGTCATAACTTTTAGTTTTGGTTATTGATCCCGCAAAATGCGCGAAATTGTTTTGTGTTCATAGAAACAATATAGTCGCAGTTCCCGCCGTTGCCGTAAGTTTTATACCATTGCTCCAAGTGAAATTTGGACGATTGCAATGTGTTAAGCAGACGTTTGTTGTCGACTTCTTTGCCATCGGTCAGAGCGTATAACAGTTCTTCAAGTTCTTCGATGGTGTTGGGTAGGGTGTGTGTGTTCATATTTCGGATAGGGAAGTATAGGAATATCTTTTTCGGTTGAATCGGCTCTGCACAAATTGCCGTTCGCGTTTATTCCGCCTGTATTTATCAACCACGAAAACAAAGGAAATTGCGAATAGCGCAGCGAACGGCAATATGGTGCAAAGTAGGATAATCATTCGTTTTGGAACATATCAAGTTGACGTCAAGTTTTAGTTGTTTAGACTTTGTTCGTACTTTTTTTTTACCTTCAATTTTATCCGGCTGATATGACTTGGGTAAATCCTTAATTTTAACATTGCCCACCGTGCCGGAAATTGAAATTGTGGGAAACCAATAGCCACACCCATACCCCTCAAATTTTACGTCCTCAAAATATTTACGGACAAATGGTTTAAATGATCCTCCCGAAAAAAGATTGCGACTGTGATTATATGTTAGGTAGATTCTCATGGTTCAAAAATTTTTTGTTTGGCAATTCGTTCAATTTCCTTTTTGGCGAGAAGTGGAATTTTATTCCGTCCATTGATCCAATGATTAACAGCTGCTGTAGTAACACCGCATCGTTTTTCTATTCTTTTGCGGATGATTGGATATTGCTTTTTCGGGATATTATCCAAGTACTTTTTTAATTTGACAGAATCAGTCATGTTTTAATTTTTTGATATATTGTTTTTTTTTTGTAACTTTGTATTACTTGACTGCAAAGATAGTAATAATTTTGGATATATACAAGTAAAAAAATATGATATTTAAAAACACCTGTAAAAATCAATCTAATACGGCGTATATTTAAACTGTGTAAAAATAAAAATAAGATACAAGATAATAAGAAATAACGATATGAAAGCAAGTAAAAAATTAGAAATAATTTTATCAGAACTCGAAATAAAAGCTCCAACTTTAGCAAAGAATATAGATGTTGAGTATCGCCGATTGAACGAGATCCAAAGGGAAAGAACAAAAAAAATTTCAGGGGAACTTGCTACAAAAATCAATGCAACCTATCCTCAATTTAGCATAGAATGGTTGCTCTCAGACACGGAAAATCTTCCTGCATTCATTAACAATAATGGGCATGGACACGTAAACATTAATAGCGTACAAACGATTAATAGTCAATCGAAAGAAATTGAATTGTTAACCCAAATGCTCGCCGATAGAGACAAAATTATTGAACTTTTGGAATCTAAAATTGAAAAATTAACCAGTGTCGCATCATGACAAAAGATAAACTTAGATCAGACGAAGAGATTGCATTAAGAAATAAAATGGTACTAAACAATTTTCCAAAGAATGCAGATGGTTTTAGGATTGCCTGTGCGTATAATCCTATGTATGCAAGCAATTCTTTTTGGCAAAATAGAAAAAAGTTTGCGAAGTATAGAAACAGAACTATTCATAAAGAACTGATTGAATGCGATGACTTTATTTGCAAAATATTTCACTACACAGGAAAGTGCGATTTGGAAATTAACCTTAGTGTCCACTTGACCTTAATTGAAACGAATCTTATTGGACGATCAGGCGATTGCGAAGAGATAAAGATTTTTGAAGATAAAATATTTGTTTTTATAAAGCCTTTGATTGACGATAAATATCCCGACCTTTTGACTTACTGTAAAAAAAACAAGATAAATTGTGTCTTATATCAAGAATTTAATAAAGGCATTAACTCAAAAAAGACGGAAATTATAGATTTATTCAAAGTGAATAATATTAGAGTAATAGATGTAAAAGAAATTCCGCAAGAAATAGATGTCTACGAACTTGAGAATAAAGGATGGGATTTTTATCAGTAAAAACAAGTTCAAACTAAATTTCCAATCCTCTCAACCCCTTGCGGAGAGCGTGCGGAGAGATTTTAGCCCGCCACAAAAACGCCACAAACGAACCGTTTTATGCCCTAAATAAAAAATATAAATAATAATAATTCAGCAAGATAAGAGTTGAGTAAACGAAAAAATAGCGATTTTTTAAGTCCCTCGCTTTCCGCTGAATCTTCCGAAATGTTAGTGAATGCTGATGTTTCGGAAGATTTTTTTTGTTCGATATGGTCTTCTATGCCTAAAAAAAAGACCGCAGGAGCGGTCTGTGAGGTTTATCTGTCGCCGTAATGTCCGTAGGTTTGGATAATTTCAACGGTAACTATATCTTCAATAATATCATAAATTAATCGGTGTTTATCGGTAATTCTACGCGACCACCGATTGGTTTTTTGATATTTAAGCCTTTCCGGCTTTCCTGTTCCGGTTTCGGGATGCACTTTCAGTTCTTCAATCAGAATGTTCAATTTTTTCAAAGCCTGCTTATCTCCCGACTTCCTAAGGTTTAGCATATCCACCTTTGCCTTGATCGACAATTCAACTTCGTATCTCATAATCCTAACAGTTCTTTTTGCAATTCAGGCGTTAAGCGAACAAATTCCATTTTTCCTTCCGCACGCAGTTTGTCGTAATCTTTCAAGTCTTGCACGTTCCTTGGGTCATCCCAATATGGATCGCCACTCGGACTGATGTTCTCAAACAGTGGTTCAGGCGTGATTCTGAATAGCATTTTGCCGCGCTTTACGGCAACATCTTCCTTTATCGCCAAATTTAAATAATGGATAGGATTTTCGGAAAATACGTGAGAGTTTATAGTTGTCATGACTTTTGGTTTTATGTAAATGATACGACAAAGATACGAAAAAAACAATACAAAACAAAATTCCGATCACTTTTTTGATAAAAAAACAATATAAATTTGGTAATCTCAAATATTTTTCGTATCTTTGCACTCCAAATTTTCAAAAACATAGTCAAAAATGGCAAAGAAAGTTAAAGAAGCACGAATCCAAGTGATCCTCGAATGCACCGAACACAAAAACAGTGGAATGCCCGGTACATCTCGCTATATCACCACAAAAAACAAAAAAAACACTCCCGATCGTTTGGAGTTGAAAAAGTATAATCCGATCTTGAAAAAGATGACGGTTCACAAAGAAATTAAATAATCCTAAGACATGGCAAAGAAAGTAGTTGCAACTCTGAAAACCGGCGCAGGCAAGAATTTTGCTAAAGTAGTGCGCGTAGTGAAATCACCGAAAACAGGTGCGTATACCTTTAAAGAAGAAATCATCGCAAACGATGAGGTAAAGGCATACTTCGCTAAAAAATAAAATGTTTGTGTTTTTTTAATGTATTTCCCCTTAGGAAAGCCTCATTCTTGGGGCTTTCTTTTTAATTATGGCACTGTTTAAATTTTTCTCAAAAGACAAAAAAGACGAGCTTCAACAAGGCTTGGACAAGACGAAGACTTCGGTTTTTTCTAAACTGACAAAGGCTATCGTTGGAAAATCGCGTGTGGATGAAGATGTCCTTGATAATTTGGAAGAGGTCTTGATCACGTCCGATGTGGGAGTGAATACCACTTTGAAAATCATCGACCGCATTCAACATCGTGTGGCGAGAGATAAATACGTGGGTGTGGACGAATTAAACAGGATTCTTCGGGAAGAAATCGCAGGCTTGCTGAGCGAAGCTGTTTCGACAGACACAACGTTTGGCGATTGGACTTTGAGCGGAGTTAAAAAACCCTACGTGATTATGGTTGTTGGAGTGAATGGTGTTGGAAAAACCACGACTATCGGTAAGTTGGCGTATCAGTTCAAACAAGCGGGATTGAATGTAATGCTGGGTGCAGCGGATACTTTTCGTGCAGCGGCAATTGATCAGCTGAAAGTTTGGTCGCAACGCGTGGATGTTCCAATCATCGCACAAGAGATGGGAAGCGACCCCGCTTCGGTGGCATTCGACACGCTGAAATCCGCCGTAGCCAAGCAATCCGACGTAGTGATTATTGATACGGCAGGACGTCTGCACAACAAAATCAACCTGATGAATGAGCTGTCGAAAATCAAAAACGTGATGAAAAAAGTGCTGCCCGATGCACCACACGAGGTTTTACTCGTTCTCGATGCTTCAACCGGACAAAACGCCGTGGAACAAGCCACACAGTTTTCCGCAGCAACCGAAATCAATGCGCTGGCTCTGACCAAACTCGACGGAACAGCGAAAGGCGGCGTGGCGATTGGTATTTCGGATACATTGAAGATCCCTATCAAATACATCGGTCTTGGAGAAAAAATGACAGACCTGCAAATTTTTGACAAAACGGAATTTGTGAACACTTTGTTTGAATAAACGATGGCAACAATCAGACTTATATCCCTTGGATGCTCAAAAAATACGGTAGATTCCGAAGTTATTACAGGGAATTTACAAGCAGCAGGACACGACATTTTGGATGAACATTCGGCAAAAAATCCGCAAGTGGTCATCATCAATACCTGCGGTTTTATTGGTGATGCAAAAGAAGAATCCATTCAATATATTTTGCAGTCGGAGCATCTGAAAAAGAAACATCGCATTGAGAAATTGATTGTGATGGGCTGTTTGGTGCAACGGCATCGTGAAGAGTTAACAAACGAATTTCCCTCTGTTGATGCGTGGTTTGGCGTTCACGAGATGAACGACTTATTGCGTTTTTTGTCGGAGCAAATAGACACGGCGGATATGCACAAACGCTTGCTTTCAACGCCTGCGCATTATGCGTATCTCAAGATCGCAGAAGGATGCGACCGTTCGTGTTCATTCTGCGCTATACCTTTGATTCGAGGTGCACACGTTTCTCGACCCATAGAAGAATTGATTGAAGAGGCTAAAATGCTCGTCAATAAAGGTGTTCGAGAGATTATTTTGATTTCACAGGATGTTACGTATTATGGTGTGGATTTGTATAAAGAGAAAAAGATAGCAGAGTTGGTACAACGGATTTCGGAAGTGGAAGGTATCGAGTGGGTGCGTCTGAACTACCTGTATCCACAGGGGTTTCCGATGAACTTGTTAGATGTGATGGCACAAAATCCGAAAGTATGTGCATATATAGATATTCCCTTGCAACATATCTCTACACGCATTCTGCAATCGATGAAACGTGCGTCAACAAAGGAAGACACGTATTCGCTGATTCAAACGATGCGAGAAAAATTGCCCGATATGGCTTTGCGAACAACGCTTATCGTGGGCTATCCGGGCGAAACCGAAGAAGAATTTGAAGAGTTGAAAACATTTGTGAACGAAGTGAAATTCGACCGTTTGGGTGTGTTCAAGTATTCACCGGAGGAAGGAACAGCGGCTTTTGAATTGGAAGATGATGTTGAGGAAGAAGTGAAACAAGCACGTTTGGATGAAATTATGGAGATACAACAGGAGATTTCCACGCAAAAAAATCAAGCGAAAGTTGGTCGAAGATTGCAAATTCTGACCGACCGTTTCGAGGCGGAATACGTTGTTGGGCGAACGATGCAGGATTCTCCGGACGTAGATAATGAAGTGCTGGTTTTGGATGAAGATGAGCAACTTGAAATCGGACAGTTCTACACGGTTGGAGTTGTTGAGGGAGATGCTTTTGATGTGATAGCTAAAGTTGTGGAATAACATAAAAAAAATGATGCGATGAAGAAGATTTTTTTAGTTGTAAACGGTATTTTTCTTTCGCTTTTTTTACAAGCACAAACGCAAAGCGGAACAATTTCCGACCTCACGAAAGGTCAAAAAACACAAGTGTCTTCGCCGGACAATCCTACAGGTTTTCGGAAAGAAAACTTGCGTATAGGCGGAAGTTTCGGAGCAGCCTTTGGAAACGTTACAATTGTTGATATTTCGCCAACGGTGGGTTATCAATTTTACAAGATGTTTCAAGCCGGAGTTGGGGCGGTTTACAACTATTATGCGTATGATGGCTACAACAATGAGCGTATCAAAAACCATATTTTCGGAGGACTTGTGTATGGCGAATTTAGTCCGCTCAGGCAAATTTTTCTCCGTGCCGAATATGGGATGTTGAACTATACGCCTTATATGAACGACGAACGCGAGTGGGTAGCCTATCCTTTGGTAGGAGGTGGCGTGTTTTTGCCCATGGGTCGGAATGCGGGATTAACCGTTACTTTGCTGTGGAATCTGAACGAATCGGAGAAATCTATTTATGCCAACAATCCAATCGTTCGGATGGGATTTTCTGTGGGGATTTGATAGAAATGTAGCAGTTTTAACCCTATATCAATCCCGGTCAAATTCAAATTCTCTTGAACGCATTCGTCCGTTTCCTTTCAACACTATTTTACGGTCGTATAGTTCGATAATGCCAAAAGCATTTTCTGTTTCGGTTTCAACCATTCCTTCCACCGTAATGACGGGGATATTCTTGAAATATGCAAAATGTCCGGAATGGTGATGTCCGGAAAAAATGGCTTTCACACACGAATAATTTCCGATGACATTCAAGATTTCCATATTGTTTAACGCATTAAGCGCAAATTCCGGATAAAGGGGATGATGAGAAAATATCAGTACCTGCCCCCCTGTTTTTTCCGCATTGTTCAGTTGCTCGTTTAACCAACGCAACTGTTTTTGACTGACCCCTCCGTTGTATGATGCACCTTGATGTCCATCGGACAAACGAATGTGTTCGTACATTGTTTTCAATTCGTCTTCTTTTTCCGTTCCTTTGATGTTGGCATATTCCGAAACTTCGTTCGTATTCAGCAGAATGAAAATCCAATTTTTCTTTTGAAAAGCATAATACTCGGCAGGCATTCCCAATTTTTCGTATAGGATTTGATTATCTGTAATGCCACTATAATCGTGATTTCCGGTCACATTGAACACTTCATTGTTCAAATGATTCAAATGTGTCAAAACAGAATCCATATCCCTAAAATTTTGGTCGATAGCATCTCCCAAATGAATAGTGAAATCGACTTGTTCACGATTTAAACTGTCCACGCAATCCGCTAATTTCTTCAATGAATTTCTATAAAATCGGGTTCCTGCTGCATTTCGATCGGCGTATTGGATATCGGCTACTAAACCAACTCGAATAAGAGGTTTATCATCTTGCGCCGACATATTTACGGGTAAAAAAGACATAACAAGTGTGATAGCGATATATGACAATACTTTTTTCATAACAATTATTTATTTTCGCAAAGATACGAAAAAAGAAGATAAAAAACAAAGGCGACCTTGAAAAAGTCGCCTTTTTGTTGTCATTTTAGTATTCAAAAAACGTTTAGTTTTTGGTCGAGAACACCTTCCCATAAATCTCACGTGCAGTCTTCACAACATCGCCTTCAGACGTGTTTCCGTAGGATTTTGTTTCACGTGTCCAAGCCCTTACCACTGTCGGCATAAATATGCGATTACTGGAATTGAATTTGTATAGGCACAATTTGTAGGGGTACAAAATTTTGCACTCCTACTTTTTATCTACTTTCTTGTAAAAAATAAACACCTGCTCGTTGGCAGTGTTTGGTTTTTTGAAGGTGATCAGCAGTTCCAATTCTTTGATGTAGCCGACAGACCGTTCGTTGATGGTTTCGATGAGTTCCGTATCTGCCGAACCGTCTGATTTTTCGGAGGTTCGGATGATTAAATCGGAGGTGATGTTGGAGCCATTGAAAAACCGACTTGCCTGCGACATGGCTTTGACCGATGCCACTCGATTCATATCGCTTTCGCTTTTATATTTGGAACGATCCAGCACCAAAACCGAGAGCAGATAACTGTTGTCGTAATCGTCCACCACACGCACGCCATCGAAAGGTTCGGCGTTATACATTCGCGTTAAAAACCTTGCTAAGGTTGTTTTTTCCTGATTGTAGTTTTGTGCCGATAGTTGCACGGAAAGCAGCGTGAACGTTAGGAATAATAAATAGTTTTTCATTTCAGATGATCGGTTATTTTTTAGTTTTATGAGTTATCGTGAAATTCGTATATTTTGAAATATCTTTTTGCGGAATATGCAGGCGTATATACATCCGATATCCGTCATTTCCGAAATGGAAATATGAATAACGAAAATCCGTAGAATAGTAAAGAGATATTGATGTTAAAAGTCCGGAAAGTCCGGAAGATTGATCATTAGTTGTTAATCCCATGTAACCGAAATTTGGACTGACTGATGATTTGCCTCCCAAATTATCTTCAATCTGAAAATCCATGATTGCGGAAGCCATGGAATTTCCAAAGAATTCTTTCATTAAATCGTAAGACAAGTCAGAACGGAACACATAATAAGTAGGTTTGGCAATTTCGCGATATACCGGATATCTGTAAGACGGCATATTCGCATATTCATAGTCTTTAATGTCTTGAGGTGATAAACACAATGTGGCAAGCGTTTTATCCAAAATCTCTTTGAGCACCTTTAAATTTTGAGTTGGTTTGGCGAAAACGGTTCCGGGTATTTCATACACCGCCGAAGAATTGTATTCCGGCAATCTCGGTTCGCCTAACCTTAATTCAAAATCATACAACGTTGGCAACATCGGAATAAATTGCGAAATCATGTGTTCGATGGCTTTTTCTTCGTTGGCTTTGTTCAGTTCTCGCAACTTCATATTCATACCAAATGTTGCTCCGGCAAATTCTGCGGAAGAGCCTTTGCTTTGCGCGTAACTAACGAGTTTTGAGATAGACACCACGGCTTCGAGCGTCACCATCGTGTTGCCGTTGGGCAAGGTTGCCGCGGCAATTTCGGTATAGGCTTTGATGTTGCCCGAAGAAACGGTTGCAATTTCATCTTTCACCAATTCATCGTTCAAAATTTGGGTGTTTGCCGAAACAAACACGCCAAACGTTTGTTCGATGGCGCTTCGCAAGGCCAACGCCGTAGCATCTTGCTTGTTGGACGCTTCGCCGGAAACAACCAACGTTGCCTCTTCCACTTTTTGAGCGAAAACGCTCGCACTAAACACGGCAATCACCATTGCCAAAATTGATTTTCTTACCATGACTTGACTTTTTCTTTAGAATTTGTTTTCGGTTGATTTTTTGCAAATGCGAGCGCTACCTCGCGGACAACTTCGAGACCTTGTTTGGATAATTGGTGCTTGTCATCGTGTTTTTTGACTTGAAAGTCAAAATCTCGCTGTTCTCTTGCTTTGGCGTCGTTGTATTGTTGCATCTTAAACTCCCATTCTCGTTTTTCGTCGGCGCGGAGTTTGTCGTTTATTGTTGTAATCAGCGTTTGCACTTGCGATTGACAGGCTGCCATCACATTGATTTGTCCTAAGATTTCCAAGGTTTTGGTGGCATTTTCGAGTGTATTTGCGCCTGCCCATTGGGCTTGGGCTTGTTTTAGGAGTGTTTCGGCATCGAAATTGATTTTCATAACAACCAATTCCATGGCTTTTTCCTGTGCTCGATTATAACAGTTTTCGCTCACATCGGGCACTTGCGCGAGGGTATAAACCGCCTCAGCAAAGTGTTGAGATTTTTCCAAAACTTTCGCTTTTTGGAAGTATTTCTCGCAATTTACGTTGTAGTATTGTGCGATTTTTTCTTTCGCCTTTTGGGTCATTTCCGTAAAAAACTTGTTATCGGGTATGATGTTTTGAAAGGCGGAGATGAAGGCTTTGGTTTCGTTGGTTCCCATTCCCGAAAGGGTGATGGATGCCGTTTCGTAGATTTTGTTTTCCAACACATCGCCGATGATAAACGTCAGTTCCAATTTTTGCGAAATGCGAGGCGGCATGCTTGGTGCAATGTCCTTTTCGATGATGGACGTTTTTGCGGTGATCACAAAACGTTCGTTGATGCCGTTGTCGGCGATGCCGTTTCGAGTAACAATTTGCTTTAATTTGGTTTCGAGCAATCGCTGTGCCTCTTCCGGAATATCTTTATTTTCGGGCAAAACAACGTTTAGGGAGATTTTGCCGAAATCATTTGCGGACGTTTGTGCTAAAACGTTTACGGATAGTAAAATGGTTAGCAGGATGAAATTTAATCGTTGCATGGTTTTGTTTTTTTACGTGTTAATTACTGTTCTCCCAAAATCAACATTGCCTCACCCAAGCCTCGTATAGATACTTTTGAGGCGATGTTGAACGGTGCTGATCGCAAATGGCGTTGCAGTTCCACCGTAAAACTGCGCGCGTCCACTGCCCTGCCTTTTTCGTTGGTTACCGGAATGTGCACTTGCTCGAATTGCGCCATATTTTCGGTGGCATCGGTTAGGTTGAATTGCGCGTTTACGGTGTGTTCTTGCAGCCAATTTTGGATATGATCGAGTAGCGTTTCATCGTCAAATTCCGTTTCTAAATCGTGTTGCCAATCGTTCCAACGACGGATGGTTAGCACGATTTCACGACCATTTTGAATGGTTTGCGAAAAAAACAAATCCATTTGGTAGTCGAACGCCATGATATGCGTTTTCACCGCATCTTCGAGCAAAACCGGCACGATTTCGTCGGCGGGCATTCCCGTGCCTGTTGCGGTTGCGATGCGTTTGTTGGTGTAGCTGTCGAATGCCTCAAGGGTGAACGTTACGGATTTTCCGAAATTCTCCTTATTGACTTGCCAACCGATTTGAATGATGATATCGGTTTTTGTTCGGCGTTTGAGCATATCCAACGGACTTTCCATGAGTGATGCGCCGCTGTTTTTGCCTGTGGTAACATGGTCTTCCGCCTCACGCATGGAAAGGCTTTTGATTTCCTGTTCGGCATCTTTCAAGCTGTAGCCTAAATTAGTCAGCAGTTGTCCCACTTTGCTGATCACCGCGCCTAATTCCGTATCTTCCCGAAAGGCGGTTTGATAATCGGGGATTTGCACTTTCGAGCCTTGATTGTCGAAGGTGGTCATGAAATACCGTTGCGTGCACCAATTGTCGCTTGGCAAAATCATTAGCGTTGGTTTTTTGTATGAGCGTTTCGGTTGCTCTTGCGGTTGCTCTTGTTCTTGCTGTGCCCATCCGCAGATTGAGCCGAGCACTAAGGCGGATAGGATGATGAGTTTTTTGGTCATGATTTTTGGTATTTATTGCATTGATTTTAAGTAGATTGTATGGGCGAGGCGTGCTTCGCCCATACGTGCATATCTACAACGGGACGCCACATTTAGGACAAAACTTGCTGCCTGCGAGAATTGACATGCCACATTGCGAACAAAATCGCGGTGTGAGAGGTTTCGAAGCTCCCATTATTTCTGTTCCTTGTTCGTTCTCGTTTTGAGGCAATTCT
>QMCD01004673.1_pt1 | contig 12913 bp, 9 predicted proteins | sample 1821841 | NCBI WGS metagenome assembly QMCD01 (sample SAMN01991225, study PRJNA193472) | Termite gut metagenome, whole genome shotgun sequencing project. | isolation source: worker | host: Macrotermes natalensis | reverse complement strand
GCTACAAAATAATGCCTCTAAAGATTTTTTCGTTACGCGATAGGTCGTAGAGAACCGATACATAATAGAGCATGGATTACCCTATTGGCCTTACTTGGTGTAAAACCCTGCTGGGGTAAACACAAACTCTTTTGCAGATTTTTTCATTTGCTCTTCCGCTTCGTCTCGGTTAGGAGTGAAGTACCATATCAACTTAAAAATGATTTCTTCTGTTGTGCCGGTCAGGAACGGAGCAATCACTTTATCTATTTTCTCTTGCGGAATCTTGACTTCGGAAGAGATAGGCATCATAAATTTTAAGGTCTCAGGTTCTCTCTCTCGAATCTGAATCAATATTTCGTCATCGAAGTCTCGAATATTGAACTCATGAAACAATTTGAGCAAATCTTTAAGCGTGTGAATATGCTCAAACGCACTGCCTTTACCCAAATGCAAGGTTTTAACTCCATCTTCGCCCACCGTACATTCGACATAGGCTTTCCTGTCCACCTCTAATTGCTTTCTGACAAAATCTCCAACTTTCAAAATAACATTCCGACAGTCATCAGGGCGATTATTTTTAAGATGATACTTGGCAATGCGTTTTGCACATGACTCAAAGCCCCTTGTGTCTTTGAGGGCTTCGAGTCTATCCAGTCGTGATTCTAAATCTGAGATGACTGATTGCTCTTGTTCAGTCGTTAGAACAACTCCTCTCTTGTCAAAAAGCAGGTCAAAAGCCTGTCCCCAAGTACCGGCTTTGTCATCTTCTGCGTGTCGTTTTTCAAGATCAATGACGGCAGTGATTAGGCCATTGACCCTTTCCGTTTGTTTTAATGAAATAGCAAGTGAAAGTCCGTGTCCCAAGTTTGGATAGACAGTCAAGGCTTCCAAGCAGTAATCCCCATTGGCAGCCTCAATAAGTGCATCGAGAAAGCCTTGTGCAATTTTAATGTCTGTTTTCTTGCCGGGCCGAAGTTTCTTGAAATGCCAGACGAGTCCTAAATATCTTGCCTTGAGTAACGGGTTCTCACATTCATCACCTCGAACCTCCCAATAGTCGATCATCTCAGGCGTAATTTGCGAAACCAGCTCATCCTCAATTGGATTCCCATCCTCATCGACCTTTTGAAGTGCGCAACAATAGTAATTCTCTTGGTTGTGGTTTTCTGCAAACGTAAACGCCAGCCATTCAGCAGACTTGATCTCATCTGATGTTTCCGTGTCGTTTTGGCAGGCCTCGACGATGAATTTATGTACATCGTACTCCCCGAACGCAAAGCCTTTGGTGTCTTTCGTGTATTGCTGGTCGATTTTTATGGAAAGAGAGTTATTCATTTTAGGAAGTGTTTCAATCTACTTCAACGTAATCTAATCGAAGTGCATCAGGGTTGATTTTCATTTGGTAAATTTTGATGTCTGGATTCCGGTTTTTGGAGATTTCGATAATTCGTTTTTTATGTCTCGCCGAGATATTCATTCCCAAGTAAATCGCAGCAAAACATTCATTATCTATTTTAGTGTAAGCGCGAAGCTCCTGATATGAAAATACCCGCTTCAACCTCTGTTTGTATTGCTTGGGGCTTAATAGGAAGAGGGTCGATGGATTGTGAACGAATATCCTCACTTCCTGCTCATACTCCCACTCTTTAGCTTTGGTGAGCATTTGATAGTAGTAGAAATCCTGATTGTCTCTCTTGAAAAAGTCAGGTTTCTCAATGATGTCTCGATATTGCACCTCATAGCAGCCACTAAAATTATGCAATCCGATGTATCCGCGTCCTGACTGGAGGTTTGCATTTACTTTTTCCATGTCCAGTCCTATGCAAACTCCGGTATGGTCTTTCGCATAAAACGTCCACATCGGTAAAGAGTGATTGACTTTAGAGAGACAGCATATCCACGCTTCGTCTCGGTTTCTCTCGTAAGGATTAGATTTCAAAAGGATGGTATCCTGAACACCCCACGGCTTAGCTTGTTCCGGCGAGATTTTCGAGAAATCAATCAGCCCCGGATGGCAGTCGAAAGGGTCGTTAAATTTCGTAACATTGGTAAACTGGAGATCGCTGTTATACAGCATTGTCGCCGCGCCCTGTGCATCGAGGTATTTATAGAGAGTTTGCCCTGCCATATTATAGATCGCCTGTTGATAAGCCGAATACAAAGATAATGAAATTCGATGGATTCATGGAGAGGTCTGACATAAAACAAGTTGAAGCATATCCGAGGCGTGAGTGAAAGATCGCACACAAAATTCGATTATGAGATGATTTCGGGAATTTGTACATTTGTACACAAAATCGAAAACTATGGCAGACAACATTAAATTTCCTCCCAAAACAAAAGGGCATCTATCTAACACTGAGGGGCTACAAAGCACATTAGGCTCGCTTGTTGGGATGCCGTTTAGACTGACGGGTGCGCCGAGGACGGATGGCTCCAATTTGAGAAAGTTGATATCCAATGCTCTCGAAAAGGCAGGACTCCCTGCTATTGCCGACGCGGAGTCGTATTCTATTATGCCGCCAAGAAAAAAGGGTGTGCCCAAGATGTTGGCAGAGTTGATTGACTCATACTTGGTTACGAGTGGGGATTCGTATAACTTGCAGGTTTGGAACCGGATCCCGAACAGCGAGTCGGTCTTGGTCGAATTTTCCGATGAGAGTGACCCGTTGCGAAATTGCGATGTAAGATTAGTATTGGCGAAAATCGACATCGAGAACAGCAAAATAGATTCTATTGCAATTCTTTCTCCGGAGTATATCGAGAAAAAATGGGGCAAATTCGGTAAGCCGACAATCAAACACCAACTGCTCATCTCGAATATCATACGTGGGAAAATCGTTCGCAGTGCAGAGAAGATGGCTTTTGCCGAGGATACGGAGAGAGTAAAAAGTTTCTCTACCGGGCAATTCATCCTACCGGCATCGGGCTTGCACGACCCCATTGACCCTTCGAGACTTTTTTCGATAGAGTTGATACGCGACCGGGTTGCGACAGAATTGATTGGCAGGAAAATTAACGCGGGCGATACCAAGACCCGCGGTCAGGCACTTGAAAAAATGGTCGCCGAGTTGTTGGGGTACAACATGGAGCCCACTACCGGATTAGTTGGAGGCTACCCTGATATCCCCAATCAATTATTGGAGGTGAAAGTTCAGGATGCGCAAACCATAGACCTCGGAAAATACACGCCTGAAATAGACGAGATTGTGGTCGAAGGGCTGGGCCTCACGACTCAGGATGTCAGATATCTTATCGCACTGACAAACCCCGCGACGAATATAATTGAAGGTGTTGTCTTGATGCCGGGTGCGGAGTTGGGCAGGCGGTACACCTATGTGAGCGACACCAGCTACAAGTGCCAGAGATCAATCCCGATGGCTTTCTTTGTTGGTATAAAAGGGCAATGCGCGGTCAATCCGTGACGCCAAAGGCGGCGTTGACGGCAGAATTTAACTGATATTCGAGACTGGTAATATCTTGCCCGGCTGCGGAATTCTTGTTGAGTTCTTTGACCAATTCCACGATTTTTGTAGACTCTGTGGATGTAGGATCGGGGATGGGGTACTTCTCTATGTATTGAGAGAGGTATCTGCGCCGACCCGAATACAACTTGTTGTTAAAGCATAAATCGTGATACCTCGACATCAACTGTGAGTTGGCCACGCCTTGTATCAAGAACAGCAGATCTTCTTCTTGTGGCGTTTTGGCAACGATCCAATAGCAGTTCCCATTTACGATTGCACCTTCTTTATCGAAATAGAACCGAGGCTCAATGCTGATGTCGGGAAAAACTATTTTGGGAGATTTCCACAGAGCCGGGTCTTGCGGCACCCATAACTCATACCACTTCCGGCCACTATTTATCAGGTATTTGCGAGAGCGTAAGACCTCGTTGTTCTTCTCAAAAAATGCCTTTGCTTTCGGATATTGTTCGATATCGTAAGTTTTCCGGACACCACCATCGTCGTAGTGGGGGTACAGAATCGAGAGCCTGTCTTCTTTGAGGGTATTATTCCAGCGATGAATATTCTCTTGCGACAACAATGGCTTGAAAAAGATATCTTCAGGCACTACCTCTTCGGTCGCCCAATCTTCCTTAATAAATACCTTGTCTGCACAGGATTTGACACCGACCCGAACTTTGAACTTGTCCCCAATGAAAAAAGTGGCGTTTTCTTTTATCCCCTCGATCCATTCATTTTCTTTCTCATCTGTCATCTGCCAGATGTCCGTCCTGTCGGGCGAGTGTTTAAGAAGACCTCTGTTATAGCTGTATGACTTTCCTTCAACAGCATATATGCCGGGGACTCCATTGTCTAATATGTCGAATACGGACGACTTCGCGTTAACCGCTTTGGATTCTAAGTCTTCATATATTCGAGCGAATTTGCCACTCATAACGGGTTGGTCTTTTCGACTCTTCTTTCGCCCGATAAATATTGCCGGCAACACAGCCGCGTCGAATAGCTTTGTGTCGCCCAGGTCTATTACCTCTAATATTTCGTAATTGTCGAGAAGAAACTTCCTAATCTGCCCACCGCTCTTGGTCGTGAGATAGCGGTTGGATGTAATAACACCAATTATCCCCCCGGCTTTGAGGGAGTTCGTCATCGAGATTAAAAAAGGATGGTAAAGATCAATCTTGCCTTTCAGGTTGTATTTTTCAGCTATGCTTTGCGACCGGTCGGCTCCTAAAACTTGGGTTCGAACATACGGAGGATTTGCAATTACAACATCGACAAGTTCCATCGGTTTCTCTCCCTGCGAAAACAAATCGACATCGTTACCGACCGATGTATCAGACAAAAGGAAATCTGCATTTTTGAGTTCTACCGAGGTTATCTTTGCTGCCCGTAGATTGGAACGGGCATCATGAAGATAGTCGGCATTTGTGTCGTATCCGATAAGAGTATAGCCATTGACTTGTTTGGCATTGAGAGATTCGCCAATAGCCAATAATAAGCTACCATCACCGCAAGCCGGATCCATTACCTTAATAGGCTGCGATACTTCCCCCAACGCATCGGAGATTTTCCCTGCAACAAAATCGGCCAATGCTTTTGGCGTGAATGTAGCCCCGGTCGACTTTATGGTATTATCGTTCATTTTGCGGTATCATCTCTCAAAGACAAAGGTAACACTCATTTTTCAAACCAAGAAGTTTTAGCGGTGAATTGTGCAGATTTGTGCTATAAGTTGTTTGTAGTCTTTGAATTATGGTAACAGCCAATCACAATATAGGCAAAAATTCGTTGATTTTATCGAGAAATGGTCTCATTCTCAAATAGCCTTTTTTGGAATCTTCAAGTTCCATTTCTATTTTCCTCTCCGCTTCACTTTCCAGATGAGCCAAATTACGCAATGCAAAAGTGCTTTTAATATCTTCAGCATAAGCCACGTCAACAAAACCAATCCTTACAGCACAATCAACTTTATCTTTAAAAGGGATGCTATTTTTATGTGTGTTGGTGTCTTTATAAGTACATGGGAAAACCTCACATCCATCAAATGTCATTTTCGTTAATTTCCCAAACGCACTCACAGGTCTATATGATTTATGGGTCTGTAAAGCGAGCACTTCTGCATTGTTGGGCAATTTCTCCCACAATAAATAAGTGATTACAGCTTCATAGATTGACGCATATTGAATGATTTGAAACTTGACAAATGGATGAATTTCGTCTCCAGAGACATGGAGACCTTCCATTAATTTGGAAATATACCTTGCAGAATAAAATGCTCGCCCTAAACTATTCTTGAGTTCAGTATTATCGATAAAATTGAATTGTTCGGTATGCCACTTTAAATCTCCTGGCAGATCCTTCATGCAATAATTAGTTATTTCGTCTCGTATATGTTGGCTTAATGGCATAATGTTTTTTATCCGCAAAGGTAATTAATTGCCGTGGATTAATAGGACTGACACGGCTTCAAAATAGTGCATGGCCTATCGTTCTGGTGTCGCATTTTGCCGCACAGGGGTTTGGCAGATAGGAAAAAACATCCTTATTTTTGCCGTAGATTATTGCAATTACGGAGTCGCAATGATCTGAATAAAAGGTCTTTGATGTTTCGCGTAACCAAAAATTACGGCATAGTGGAATTGCGGCAAAGCTGCGTAACCTATTCGTAACCTACGGCAATTTACAGCGCGAAATAAAGAGGCATCGGCAGATGGACGAGGGGATGGCTACCCCACCCCAGAGCCGCACAGAACGCAACAAAACCCGCTTTTAAGCGGAATTTCATATCAAGTCCCACTTCGGGTTCGAGGATTCCAGACGAATCACAAAAGATTCCAGCTGGATCACGAATGACCCCAGCGGGGTTTCCTGCGGAAAACCTTGACAGCCGGACCACTCCGCTGCTTTGCCACTGAATCGGAAACGACAGGGATTCTCCTGTTCGTGGGTTCTAACTCCTCAAGTCATGACAAGGTTACTAAATATCGAGCGAGCATGGGAAACCGCTAAGTTTCTCATCGCTGTCGCCGTGGTCGTACTACTCATCTCGCAGGGCCTGCATCCCGTCTGGGGCATCCTGCTGCTGATCTACCGCAAGACCGCCATGTGGGTCTGTGTGATCCTTGGGCTACTTTATTGGCTTACTAATGGAATACTTTGATCGGTGAATATTTTCGAGTGTAAAAGAAAATTCATATATTTGCGTAAATATTTTCGGCCATGGAAGAATATTTCAACTCATTGAGAAAGTATAATTTCTGGGACGGGACAGTGCCCGCTCTGGGCTATGGGCGCGAGCAATACACCGGTCGGATATTGAATTACACGGGAAATTCCCTCGTCAAAGTCCTCACGGGTCAGCGCCGCAGCGGCAAAAGTTACATCCTGCGTCAGATCGCTCGCCGCCTGATCGACGATGGTGTGAATCCGATCAACATTTGTTACATCAACAAGGAGTTCACCGATTTCGATTTTGTGCGCGACTATAAAGACCTCGAAGCACTGATCAACCTGTACCGACAACAGTTGCGTCCCGAGGGGAAAGTGTGGATCTTCATCGACGAGATTCAGAACATCACCGGCTGGGAGCATCTGGTAAACTCCTTGTCGCAAGATTATGTGGATACCCATGAGCTGTTCATCAGTGGTTCCAACTCCAAAATGCTCTCCGGTGAGCTGGCTACACTACTCTCGGGACGCTATGTGAATTTCGAGGTGTTTCCGTTCAGCTTCCGAGAGTATGCAGGCATCACGGGCAAAGAGGCCTCCAGGCAAACCTACATCGACTACATGGCCGATGGCGGGCTTCCCGAACTATTCTCGCTTCCCGACCCTGAAACGAAACGTAATTATGTCTCGGCCGTGAAAGATACGGTGCTGTTACGCGACATCATTCAACGACACCAAATCAAAGACGCCCGCTTGCTGGATGATATTTTCGTCTATCTGGTCAATAACGCCTCGACGCTGGTGAGCATCACCAATATCGTCAACTACTTCAAATCCACCGGACGCAAAACCACCTACGACACCGTAGCAGCCTACATCGGATACATCGAAGATGCGTTTCTGATCCATCGCTGCGAACGTTATGACATTCGAGGCAAGGAGACCATTTCGGGCAACTGCAAATACTATGTGAACGATCTTGCGTTCAAGAACTACCTCTATCCGGGATTCGGTTACGGCACGGGCCACAAACTCGAAAACCTGATCTATCTGGAACTGCGCCGTTCGGGTTTCGAGGTAAGCGTGGGCGCCATACGGGATCGTGAAGTGGATTTCGTGGCAAAAAAAGGCGAAAGAACCCTCTATGTCCAATCCACGTACCTGCTCTCGGACCAGGCCACCTACCAGCGGGAATACGGCAATCTGAAGTCGATACCGGACAATTACGAGAAGATCGTCATCTCGCTCGACGACCTCGCCCTGCCCTCCGACAACGGCATCCGGCATATCCAGGCCTGGAAATTGGATTTCGACTGATTAGAATCTTACGACCCTTCATCCTTGAAAGAGCTGTCATTCGTGGCAGCTCTTTCTATTTATCCCTAAGGAGGCGTATTCCAAGAAGAACGCCCGCCTCGACGAGCGCATCGCCGCACTCAAAAAGCAGGCGAAAACCGAGGCCAAAACCTCGAAATAACCCATGTATATGAAATATATTTTCACCGCGCTTATTATCAGGGAGTTATGGGAGCCTTGTATAGGTGCGTTTCGAGGGCAAAACAGGGGTTAGTGAGTAACTTTATTCTACTCGATTTCAGACATGCAAAGATATCAACCCCTAACCCCATCTCCCAAGAATGAAGAATTTCGACCGGACCGAATTATGGTCGCTGCTCCGCCATCCCGATACCTGCGTCATCATCGACGCCGATGTCGCTCTGCATGAGTTCGCCACTGAGCTACACAGCTATTGTCGCGCCGAGAGAGACCTCGCCCAGCGCACCCGTACCCTTCGTTTTACCCGCAGCGGCCTGACGCTGTCCCATCACGAAGCGGGGGAAAAATCGCGCTGTCCGACGCCTGGCCGAAAGAGCCGTCGCCCTGATCGACTGCGAGCTGGAGATCGTCCGCATGGAGCTCGACCACCCGGAACGATTCGTGCCAGCAACCACCTCCAAGCCGACACCGACCGCTCAATGGAGCGGTACCATTGCCCAACTGCTCGAAGTGGTCGTCGCGCTCTCGTTGACGGGATTGCTACGCCACCCCTCCGGCCAAAGCATGAACCTCGCCGAGGTCGCCAAGCTGTTCGGTCGGCTGCTGGGCATCCAATGGAATGACCTCTACGGCCGTAAATCTCGGCTGCTCACTCGCAAGAAGAACGAATCGCCCTTCTTGGATAGTCTCCTATGCCTCTACCGCAAAGAGGTCGAAAAAGCAAGCCTGTAAATCAGCCCGATAACCACAATCTCATCACGCCTTGCATACAACGTGGGACAATCGCCTCGTCCCGGTCCCGTAATCTTGCACCGACAAACCAATCGGCAAGAGTATGTATTTCAGCAGGTCAAGCGACGAGGTCTATCCCGAGTCCGAGCATGCCGATTTGGATGATGCGCACGATAATTATGCAGCAAGGCTGAACGTACACTACGAGAACGACCCCGTGAAGGTACCTTGGGCGCATCTGATAGGCCATCCGAACTATCCCTATGTCGGATTGTACGAGGGAGCGCTTTGGCCGAAGGGAATTTGGCGCTCGGAGCCGGAAAGCATGATGAGCTACCAGAACGAAAATTACTTTTACAACGCCATATCACGCGAGGTGATCGTCAGGCGGATCAAGAAGATTGCTGGCGAGGAGTATTCGTTCGAGGAGTTCGTAGCCAAAGACAAATACGAACCTGATAAAACCGCGCCGATGGTCGATTTCTTTCAATGATTATTTCCAAAACAGAATAATGAATAAATTAATGCAATTCAGATTACCGCTGTCCGTGACACGCCTTTTTTGTTTTTAGTCCTCAACTGCCGCAGGCGGTCGACGTTGAAATTCTTTGCAAGGTCGCCTCCGGCAGGAAAGGGAAAGGCGAGCGTCTTTTTGCGAGCCAATCCTACCCATACCGCTCACATTTGAGCGACGAGATCATACTGCACTCCCGGGGCGATGGTGAGCTCGTAGCGATCATTGCCGAGGGAGGTGATGGCGGCGCCTTCGATCGCTGTTTCGGGCTGTGTGCGGCTGGTGAAGCGCAGGGTGCCGGTGCCGGTGTCGGACTTGATCCGCAGGCGGTTGTGGCTAACATAGAGCTGAATCTCCCCGCCGGGCGTGGGTACGGTGCTCTCGAACCACTCCATGCCGACCAGTACCGGCTCGACGGTGTAGGTCGCATATCCCGGCGCTGTCGGCCGCACCCCGGCGAAGTACTTGCCCAGCAGGTAGATCGGACTCGCACCCCAGGCGTGGCAGAGGCTGTTGCCATAGGGACGCCCGTACATCGCCCAGTGCTCGGTGCCGGATTTGGCGGGGTCGTATTTTTCCCAGAACGACGTGGCGCCCTCCTCGAGCATGCCGCCCCAGTAGCTGCGGATCTCGCTCATCACGTACTGGTAATCGCCTGTGGCACAGAGAGCTTCCAGCTCGTAGAAACGCATGTAGGGCGTGGTGATCTTCATCACCTCATCGCTCAGCAGCACATTGCGCTTGACTGCCTCCTTCTGCGAGTCGGTGAGGTAATCGAAGAAAATGGCGAACATGTTGGTGTAGCGCGTCACCGTCTCTGAAGGCACGCCATCGAGGCGGTTGTGGACGAAAACCTGGCGGGCGTCGTCCCAGAAATAGTCGAACAGCTTCTCTTTCAGATCGCGGGCCATGGCGCGGTAGTGCGGCACGCTTTGAGTGTCGCCGTAAATCTCGGCACACAAGGCCATCGTTTCGAGGCTGCGGCAGAGGAGGATCTGCTCGAAGCTCACCTCGCCGTTTTTGTCGAGGTAACCGTCGGCCCAATCGATGAAGACCCAGTCGCCGGGGAGGCCCTGCACCAGACCGTTCTCGTTGCGGCGGCCCAGCACCCAATCCATCAGCGCGACCATGCGCGGGTAGAAAAGCTCGATGAAACGGCGGTTGCCGGTGTATAAATAGTAGTCGTAAACCGATATGAACCAATAAAACGTGTAGTCCATGATCGTGTTGATGTGGCTCGTCACGGGCTCCTTGCCGCGCAACAGGGCCATCGTGCGCTCGACACAGGGGGAGTCGAAAAAGAGGTAGTAATTGAGCAGGTAGCTCTGCGAGGCGTCGCCCGACCAGACCCAGCGATCGCGCTTGATGCCGTCGATGAAGAATTCACGCGAGGTGAGGTGCATCGTGTAGGCGGCCACCTCCCAGATGCGGTTGATCTGCTCGTCGTTGCAGCGAAATCGGCCGCGGTACTCCAGCGGCAGGTATTCGTAAAGCATCGACACACGATCGAGGGAAACTCCGGGCGAGAGTTCCATATACACATAACGGAACGCCTTGCTGCCGGGCAGGGTATAATCACCATCGATCTGCGAAGTTTGGTCGAGGGCCAGGTCGGTCACCCGTCCCGGCTCGAGTCGGAGGCGATCCAGTGTCTCGCAGTATTCGGTGTCCAGCGCCTCCTCGGGGCTTTCGCCGTAATAAAGACGGATCTCTCCGGAGCCTTGTAGCGCATGCAGGCGCAGGTAGCCGAATGTCTCGCGGCCGAAGTCTATCAGTGTGCCGGCAGCGCGTTTTTCGACTTTCACGGCCTCCTGCGGCTCGACGGCCAGGCGGAATCGGGAGGGAGGGTTCTCGGCGGTATCGAAATTCCAATGGCCGGCGCCGAGGTAGGCGGTCGTCGAGGTGTCGCTCGTCTTGCCGCTCTGGTCGATCCACTCCTTGTCCTCGAAAGTGACCAGCCACGAGGAGTCCGTATTGACCGTCGGCCCCTGGATGAAGAGGGCGGGCGGGGTGGACGGGTTGTAGACCTTGATACAGAGGTGGTGTTTACCTGCCGGGAGCGTAAATTTCGCCGGGGAGCCGAACTGGAGCTTGCCGTCGAGCTTGATGTTAAAGCGCCCCTCGACGGCGATCTCGACCTCCTCCGGGGCGGCCAGGTCGAGGCGTTTGCTGAACTCGACCACCGGGTAGTGGCTGTCGGTTTTCCAGAACGGCGGGAAGAAGGCGCCGCGCTCGGTGCGGCGGTTGTTCATCTCGTTGCCCAGCCATATTTCGTAATCGCCCGGGAACCAGATCCAGGTCGCGGTGGGAGTTTTCATCGATTACGTGTAACCGTTAAAAATCTTTCCCGTACCGCTCCTGCGTGATCTGCCTGAGCGTCTTGCCCTGGGTTTTAGGAGTCCAGATCGTGCCGACGATCAGCGCGAAGAGGAGCAGGCCGATCATGATGTAGGCCGCCATGTTGAATCCTTCGCCGTTCGCCCCGTAGATGCCCACGAACACGAAGCTCCAGATAGCCGCCCCGCCGCGCACGATGAAGAACATGATGCCCTGTGCCGCCGCGCGGTACCTGGCCGGGAACAATTCCGAGGCCCACAGCGCGTAGAACGCCTGTACGCCCACCCCGGCGTGGATCCCCCACAGGATGGTGAATGTCCAGAGTGTCGAGAGGTTTTTAATGCCCGCAAAGGCGAGGAGGCACCACGCCGCCACACCGATCGCCGTGCCGATGAAATACAACCAGCGCTGGTTCACCCGGTCGACCAGCATGGCGAAACCGAAATAGGTCACCAGGATGATCACGAGCCACTGGATGGCCGTGAGCATGTTGGCATCGGCATTGGTCAGCCCTCCGGCCTTCTCGAAGATGTGGGGCTGGAACATGCCCATCACCCCGGCCACAAAATTCCAGGTGATGTAGATCCCTGCCAAAAAGAGGATCGTGCGCACGTTGACCTTATTTGTAAAGAGCCTGCCGAATGAAGAGAAGACGCCGGGTTGTTTTTCCCGACGCTGCGCCAGTTGGGTCTCTTTCCAGTCCTGAGATTCGTTGAGCTTGCGTTGCAGGTTCCAGGCGATGAAGGCCACGATGAAGAGCGAGAGGAAGATCAGGCGGTTGCCGAAGACATCGAGCAGGGCCGCGTTGCCTTCACCGTGGAGCAGCACGGCCAGTTTGTGTACCGCCCCACCCAACGGCCCGGTGGGGGCGAAGAGCATCCCCAACAGCAGGATCACCGTCGGGCCGACACCCCACATGAATTGGGAGATGCCCATGTTGCGCCCGCGCTTGTTCACTTCCGAATTTTCGGAGATATACGTCCACGAAGCGGGAACGCCCACGCCGACCGAGATCCCCGTGATCAGGAAGCCCGACAGCAGCATCGGGAAGTTGAACGAGAGCATGACGATCAGCACTCCCAACATGTAAAGCAGCATGTTGTAGGTGTAAATCGTCTTCCGGCCGTATTTATCGGCCAGAAAGCCGCCGATGATCGCCCCCAGCGCTGCGCCGAAGCAGTTGGCGCTGATGGCGTTGAGCCAGCCGAGGTTTCCT
>QMCD01001721.1_pt1 | contig 12926 bp, 10 predicted proteins | sample 1821841 | NCBI WGS metagenome assembly QMCD01 (sample SAMN01991225, study PRJNA193472) | Termite gut metagenome, whole genome shotgun sequencing project. | isolation source: worker | host: Macrotermes natalensis | reverse complement strand
ACCGGTAAATGGCCTTAATTTCAGCGAAAACAGCTTACAGCGAAAATAATTCTATAATAAAATTCATTGTTAAACCCCAACACTTATGATATGATAATCTTGACTTATTTTTTACGCTTCCATCATTACTCCGCATGTCAGTAAAACAGGAGCCCCCATATGCTCATAATCAGTTTCGATGCCATAGGCGACAGTGAGTTTGGACGCCTGACCGAATATCCCGCCATCGCTTCTTTTGCTCAGCAAGCCGCCATATTTCGTGACGTCTCTACTGTTTTCCTAAGCAACACCTACCCGATCCACACTTCCGTTGCGACCGGCGTCAACCCCGATGTTCACGGCATCATCGCCAACACAAAACCGTTTCCGTCGCCTCACCCCGTCTGGAACTCCCGCGAGGCAGATATCCGGGCCAAAACTATCTGGCAGTCCGCCTTTGAATCCGGTATTGAAACAGCTGCCGTTTTCTGGCCTGTTACCGCCGGCTCCAAAACAATACGCTACAACATCCCGGAAGTCTTGGCTCAGCCCGGCAAAAGCCAGATCATAACCAGCCTGAAAGCCGGCAGCAAACTCCTGCAGCTTAACCTGTTTCTCCGCCACCGTAAGAAGCTGAACGGCATCCGTCAGCCTGATCTGGACAACTTTGCCACCTCCTGCATGACGGATATTATCAGAAAATACCGCCCCGGACTTGCCCTGATCCATCTGACTGCTTATGATACGCTCTGCCATCTGCACGGCCAAAACAGTGACGGGACGGCTGCCGCCATGGCGTCACTGGATCACAACCTAGCCTTACTGCTTGAAGCCGTCGGCGATGACGAAGACATTCTCATCTTTTCCGACCACAGCCAGATTGACGTCCATACCGTCATAGAACCCAATAAAATACTGCTGTCCCTGAACCTTTTATCTCAGGAAAACGGCTTCTATCGTTCGGGTGAATACGGCTGTTATATCGAATGTAGCGGCGGTTCTGCGTTCTTTCATGCCGGCAGGCTTTCCCCTTCCCAGATCAACGAAGTCCAAGCAATGATTGCCCAGAGCGAAGGCTTCCGACGCTTTTTAAGTCCTAAAGAGATGCAGGTATCCGGCCACAAAGATGTTTCATTTGGTTATTGTGCCACAGCCGGCTACTGCTATGAGGCTGCCCCTTCAAAAGAAAAGGCCACCCACGGCTATCCCCTTGATATGCCTGATTATAAAGTTTTTTATATGGCTAGGGGAAAAAGCTTTACCCCCGGCAGTACTTCCCGAGGGGGAAGCCTGTTAGACATTGCCCCTTTGGTGGCTTCTTGCTTAAATAACTAATGATGATTATAACAAAACTAATTATATTATAATAAAACGAATTATAAGGAGGTAACTATGGAACAGACCAAAGTACAGGAACCCCGGCGGTTTAAAACTGCTCCTAAGCTGACCCGCGAAGAAAAGAGCTGGATCATGTATGACTGGGCAAACTCGGTTTATGCTACGATCATGATGGCAGCAGTATTTCCTATTTATTTTACCACTGTCGCTAACAGTGCCGGACAGTCCGGCGATTACTGGTGGGGGATCGGGACTTCCGTAGCCATGATCATTGTGGCCTTACTCGCTCCCGTAGCGGGCGCGATATCCGATTTTATCGGATACCGGAAGAAACTCTTTGTTGCCTTCCTGATACTGGGTATCAGCTTTACCTTTTTCAGTGCCATAAGCAACAGCTGGATCTTTTTATTATGCGGTTACGTCATATCACATGTGGGATTTTCGGGGAGCTGCCTGATCTACGACAGTTTTCTATCGGAAGTGACTACTCCAGAACGGATGAACAAGATATCCGGATATGGATATGCCTTCGGCTATATCGGCGGGAGCACCATCCCCTTTTTAATCAGCATTGCCCTGATCACCTTCGGTGAAGAATTTGGCATAGGCACTTCCCTCGCCGTTAAGATCTCTGTCATGATTACCGTAATATGGTGGACAGTATTTACTATTCCTTTTTTAAAGAATGTCCGTCAGCGCAACGGAATAGAAAAAACCCAAAATATTATCCGTTCCGTATTTTCTTCTGTCATAAGCACCGCCAAAAAAATCTTTGCCAATAAGAAAATGCTTTATTTCATCATTGCTTATTTCTTCTACATAGACGGGGTCGGCACAGTGATTACCATGTCCACAGCTTATGGAACCATGCTGGGTCTTAACTCTTCAAGCATGATCCTCGCCTTGCTCGTAACCCAGCTTGTCGCTTTCCCCTGCTCAATATTGTTTGCCTCCCTGACTAGGCGCTTTGGCTCACTTAACATGATACGGGCCGCCGTCTGCGAATACCTGCTGATCTGTATTATCGGTTTCATCATGGGTTTCGGGATTGAAACAGATTTATTCAGCATCGGTACTGCCAGTATATTGTTCTGGCTGCTGGCTTTCATGGTAGGCACTGTCCAGGGCGGCATCCAGGCTGTTTCCCGTTCCTATTACTGCCAGATGGTACCCCCGGAAAACTCCGGCGAATTCTTTGGCTTCTTTGATATTTTTGGAAAATTTGCCGCCGTCCTCGGCCCTTTACTGTATTCCGTTACCAAAAGCCTTACCGGACGGAGTTCTTTTTCCATCCTTTCTATTATCCTGCTCTTTCTTCTTGCCTTAATTATACTGAGCATAGGAAACAAATATCAAAAAACCGGCAGACCCTGAGAAGCGCTCCGATTCTTATACTCTCAAAAACAATCAGAGATAGCCTCCGCTATCTCTGAATCTTATTGTCCTCATATAATATCAAAATAGTCAAGCCTGCAAATATTTAGCAATCTCTTCGGCGGCCTCTGCTTCGTCGCTTCCTTCGGTAACAACCGTTACGCTCTCTCCGCTTATAATGCCTATGCCCATCATACCCATTATGCTCTTGGCATTTACTTTCTTATTGCCCGAGATAATATAGACAGTGCTTTCATACTTACTTGCAATCTGAACCAGAACTGCAATAGGTCTTGCTTCCTGACCGCTTTCCAGACCAACTACCATAGCTTTTTCAACCATCTTCTTCCTCCTTCTTAAAACGGAACTGCTCTTTCAGTTTATCGGCCAATTCACTCAGTTTCCTTAACCGGTGGTTCACACCAGACTTTCCTACCGGCGGATTTAAAATCCCGCCCAATTCCTTTAATGAACTTTCAGGATATTCCAATCTGATCTCGGCCATCTCACGTAAGTTGTCCGGCAGGTTTCCAAAACCGTACCGCTCTTTTATTAAAATAATATCTTCTATCTGCCTAGAAGCCGCCGTAACTGTTTTTCCAATATTGGCTGTTTCACAGTTCACCTGGCGGTTGACCGAATTCCTGACCTCTTTTTCAATCCGCAGGTTCTCCAGATCCATCAGGGAATGATGCGCTCCAATTATATTAAGCAGATCCGCTATCCCAGAACCTTCTTTAACATAAACAATATGGTTCTTCTTACGAACGATGCTTTTTCCTTCCAGATGGAAGCTGTTCATTATCTCTAACAGCTGATCCGCCTGTTCTTCACAGCTGCAGACAAACTCCAAGTGGTAATTTTTCTTCGGATCGCTCATGGAACCGATACAGATGAAGACACCTCTGAGATACGCTCTCTTGCAGCAGGTGTTTCTGATCAGAAGGGAACTGACAGTTCCCTTCGGGTCAGGTTCCGATCCGCTGTCCGGATATAGCCGGATTGCCTGAAGCACCTTACTGACATCCGTATTTATAATAAATGCTTTTCTTAATAAAGTAAAGTACTTTCTGATAATCAGTTCATTTTCTGTCTGTAACTCCATCCTGGCTTCACCGTTTGCACGATATTCCACCTTGGCACATAAGCGGATGATGGCCGCCAGCTCGGCTAACTGGCAATGCCGGCCAGTAGGGATTACCGTCGCCAGTTCTTCTTTCACTTTTGAAGAAAAAGACATTGCTTACCTCCCCTGACTCAGGTCTCGGTGGAATATCTTTAAGCCATAACTGCCCTTATCCTTCAATCGCTTGTACAATTCATTGGCAAGGGTCACGCTGCGATGCTTCCCGCCGGTGCAGCCGATCCCGATAATCAGCTGATATTTTCCTTCTTTTACATATCCGGGTATCAAGAAATTAACCATGTCAGTCAGTTTTTTCAAGAACAGTCCCGCTTCCAGAAACCCCATAACATATTCCTGAACCCCGGCATCATTTCCAGTCTGATGCTTCAGCTCATCAATATAAAAAGGATTCGGCAAAAACCTTACGTCAAAAATTAAGTCGGCATCGGCCGGAATCCCATGTTTAAATCCAAAAGACGTGATATTAATTATGAGACTATTATACTCACCGTCGCGGTTAAAAATACGGTCGATTTCTTCCTTCAATTCTCTTGTCAGCAGGTTGGAAGTGTCAATGACATAGCTGGATTTGCGTTTCATATCTTCTAAGATCTGCTTTTCCTTTAAAATTCCGTCCTCAACCCGGCCTTCCGGCGAAAGCGGGTGCATCCGGCGCGATTCTTTATAGCGTTTCACCAGAACGCTTTCACTGCAGTCCATAAAGAGAATCTCAAATTTATGGCCGTTATCTTTAAGCTGCTCCAGGACTTTCTGCGCATCTTCAAAAGACTGGTCGGCACGGACGTCCAGTCCTAATGCCGCTTTGGTGATTTCACTATTCGGCTCGTCAATTAGTTCAATAAACTTTTCGATCAGCGGTACGGGCAGATTATCCACACAATAAAAACCGATGTCTTCCAGCATTTTATGAGCCGTCAGCTTACCGGCGCCGCTCATTCCGGTTACTATGACAAATCTCAAACCGGTTCCTCCTTCTGTTAGAGCATGTCATTTAGCTTATTAAAATTCCCCCAGACAGACCACTTCCTGTTCAAGGATAACATCGAAACGTTCATAGACTCTGTCCTGAACCTCTTTGATGACCTCCAAGATATCAGCTGCCGTAGCATTCCCCCGGTTAATCACAAAGCCGCAGTGCTTTTCAGATACGCAGGCACCGCCGATCCGAAATCCGCGCATCCCCGCATCCATGATCAGCTTGCCGGCATAGTGCCCGTCGGGACGCTTAAAGGTGCTTCCCGCGCTGGGATATTCCAGCGGCTGTTTTTCCCGGCGCTCTGCTGCAAACCGTTTCATTTTAGCCCTGATCTCTTCGGCGTCGCCGGGCTGTAACCCAAGCACTGCCTCCAGTACGATATAAGGCCTGTTCTTGACCACGCTGGTACGGTAGCCAAATTCCATGGTGTCATGGTTCAATTCCATCAGTTCGCCGGCTTCATCCATAATCAGGACAGATTCCGTTATCTGTTCCATCTCGCCACCGTAGGCACCGGCATTCATCATAATGCCGCCGCCGACTGTTCCGGGTATGCCGGAAGCAAATTCCATCCCGGCAAGGTTATGATCCATGGCAATTGCCGCTGTTTTCGACATTAGGGCTCCCGCCTGAACGGTAATGCGGTTTCCGTCCACGCTTACCTCATCCATCCGCTCGCCAATCTGCAAAACAACCCCTTGATAGCCTTTATCGCTTACCAAGACATTACTGCCGTTACCTATGATAAAAAAATCGATCTCTAATTTCTTAAAGAAAGGAACCAGACGTAGCAACTGTTCTCTCTGACTGATCTTAATAAGGACTTCTGCTTCGCCGCCCACCCGGAAGGTCGTATGCTTTTTCAGCGGTTCGTTCCGCATGACATCCTCCGGCGGAACGATCTTCTGTATATATTCATAAATATCATGATTTAACATTTTCTCAACTCCCCGTCTTACCATAATCCAGTGCCAGCTTTGCTGCCCCGTAAATGCCGGCATCATTGCCTAAGATCGCCAATTCAAAAGCAACCTCCCGGCAGGCATGAAATACAGTCTCATTATAATAAGGTACGATATAATCAAACAGAATATTCCCCGCCTTTGATACCCCGCCGCCGATGACAAAGGCTTCGGGATTAACTACATTGGCCGTCGCCGCCAGCGCTCTTCCCAATATCTCTCCGAATTCTGCCGCCACTTCCATTGCCAGCTCATCTTTTTCTTTTACGGCATCAAAAACCGTTTTGGCAGATATATGCTGATCCCGGAGAATGCTGACCCGGTCTGTTCCGGCCAGCTTACGCCTAGCCAGCCTAGCAATTCCTGTCGCTGATGTATATTGTTCTAGGCAGCCTTTTTTACCGCAGTTACAGACTTCCGTTTCACCGTCCCGCACCAAAGTATGGCCGATTTCACCGGCGGCGCCTCTGGCTCCGGTCAGGATCTGTCCGTCACGGATAATGCCGCCGCCGACGCCGGTTCCTAGGGTTACCAGAACCAAATTCCGGTATCCGGCTCCGCCGCCTTGCCACATCTCGCCCAAAGCGGCCACGTTGGCATCATTGCCTGCCAATACGGGAATCCCTCCCAATAATCCACCGAGCATCTCCGCGATATTAAAGACACCCCAGCCAAGATTGACGGCCTTATATACCGTTCCGGCTTGGTCTACCGGCCCCGGCACGCCGATTCCTACGCCAGCCGCTTCTCCCCTTCCGTTCATCCTGGCCTTCACGCTCGCGGCAATATCCGGCAGGATGCGGCGGCCGCTGTCACTGGTGTCGGTCGGGATCTCCCACTTGTCCAACAGGTGGCCGGCCTGATCAAAATGCCCTAATTTAACCGTGGTTCCACCTACATCTATACCAAATACTGACTGACTCATTGCTGCCTCCCTTGTATTTCCTGTATTTCCTGTTTTTCCTGTTTTGCCGTCACGGCACTTTAAGAATTATAACATAGAATAAGTAGAATAACAATCGTTACTGCTCACTCTCGGCCATAACTAAGCATTAAGTTTAAAAAAATGGTATATCGCTTCTGCTGCAGTTTTATTTATTTCCGGCAAAGCGGAAAGTTCCTCTATGGAAGCCGCTTTGATTTCTTCAATTGACTTATAGTGCCGCATCAGGGCTTTCCGGCGGGCCGGGCCGATGCCGGGAATCTCATCCAGAACCGACCTGACCTGAGACTTCCCACGTAAGGAACGGTGATATTCAATGGCAAACCGGTGCGCTTCGTCCTGGATCCGCGTAATCAGCTTGAAGCCTTCGGTATGGCGGTCGATGGCTATTTCGGTATTATTATAGTAAAGCCCCCGTGTCCGGTGGTTATCGTCCTTTACCATGCCGCAGACAGGAATGTCAATCTGAAGCTCCGCCAACACCGCCAGCGCAATATTGACCTGTCCCTTACCGCCGTCCATAAAAATCACATCGGGAAACCGGGTAAAACTGCCGAAGTTCTCCCCCAGACCTTTTTCAGCCAGCTCTTCCCGCTCTGTCTGACCATGAAGCAGGCGTCTTTGGAGCACTTCCTTCATACAGGCATAATCATCCGGTCCGGTGACCGACTTGATTTTAAACTTCCGGTAATCGCTGCGCTTGGGCTTCCCTTTTTCAAACACCACCATAGAACCCACATTGGCAAAACCGCTAATATTTGAAATGTCATATGCTTCCATCCGGTCGATACGGGGAAGCTTAAGCCAGCCGGCAATCTCCTTGACGGCACCAATGGTCCGGCCTTCTTCCCGCTTGATCCGCTCCTTATCCTGACTTAAAACCAGACCGGCGTTTTTAACCGCCAGCTCGACCATTTTCTCCTTATCACCGATCTTAGGTACCTTGATATAAAAGCGGCTGCCCCGCTTCCTGCTCAGCCACTGTTCCAATATCTCCCTGTCTTCCACCTCCTCCGGCAGGATCAGCTCCCGGGGAATAAAAGGGGTGCCGGCATAAAACTGCTTGATAAAATCCTGCAATATCTGCATACTGCCGGCACCGGACGTATGCATCATGTAAAAATGCTCCCGGCCGACCAGCTTGCCGCCGCGGATAAAAAAGACCTGTACTACTGCATCGTTTTCATCCGTCGCCAAGCCGATCACGTCTTTATCCTCGCCGTCGCTGTCGGTTACTTTTTGCTTATTGGCCACCGCCTGAACGCTTTTATACAGATCCCGGCAGCGTATAGCTTCTTCAAACTCCATGTTTTCAGAGGCATCTTCCATCTTTTGTTTCAAATCTTTTAAAGTACCCTGATAATTACCGTTTAAAAAATCAATCGCTTTACGGATATTTTCCTGATATTCGTCTTTGGTAACATAACCCTGGCAAGGAGCCGAACACTGTTTAATATGATAATTCAGACAAGCCCTTTCTTTACCGATTTCTTTCGGCAGGCTACGGTTACAGTTGCGCAGCTGGTAGAGCTTATTGATCAGCTCAATGGTTTCCTTCACGGCTGCTGCCCCGTAATAAGGGCCAAAATAGCGGGAACGGTCTTTTTTCATTTCCCTTGAAAACAGGACACGAGGATAATCTTCACCTAGGGTAATCTTGATGTAGGGGTAGGTCTTATCGTCTTTCAGCAGAGTATTATAACGGGGGCCATGCTCCTTGATCAGATTGTTTTCCAAGACCAGCGCCTCCAGTTCGGAATCGGTGACAATATAGTCGAAACGGCTGACGACCGTCACTAGCTTTTCAATCTGGGGCCCGCGCCCGGTATTTCCACGAAAATAAGACCTGACGCGGTTATTCAGGTTCTTGGCTTTGCCGACATAAAGAATCGTATCGTTCTCATCATACATGAGATAGACACCGGAGCACTTGGGCAGCTTCTTCAGTTCTTCGTTTATATTAAACATACTACTATTTTAAACTACTGACTGAGCAGAAGCAAGGGCGGATATTCAAATTGGTTTGATAAATAAACTGTTGTATATGTGGAGGGAGTATGTTACAATTTTTTCATTAAATCCACTTTATTCATTAAAATTAAATCAAAGGAGGCGTCATCTTGAAACTGCATAATATTGAATTTGACGTAAAAAACAAACCGGTTCTGGATGAAAGTTTTATTCCCATGCAGAAATTTAACGAAGCCTTTCTCGCCGATGCCAAAAAACCCTTGGCTATCGCCGTAGAGCGCAACAATGGCTATGTCTATGTTTATGACACATTTGTGAGGGAGGGGGCGGGATATGGCGATGCCAATAATTTTTATGTCGAACGCATGGTAAAAGCTATCCTGTGGTGCGTCGGCGGTTTTAAAGTAACCATCTGCGGCGACGACGATATCGCCGGATATATCAAAAGCGCCTATAGTCCGACCGGAGCCCGCTCTTTTGACTACAACATGATGACCAAGGTATATGACCGAAACATGGAAGTACATAGCGCCGCATATCAGGATAAACCCGCTCCCGTTCTTAGCTCAAAGCCTATCGGCCGTAATCTCGACGGCTGCCGTATCGGCTTTGATGCCGGCGGCAGTGACCGCAAGGTTTCCGCCATCATTGACGGCGAGAGCGTCTACAGTGAAGAAGTCGTCTGGTATCCTAAGGTCACATCCGATCCCGAATACCACTATAAGGAAATTGTCAGTGCCTTTAAAACAGCTGCCGCAAAGATGCCCCGCGTAGATGCCATCGGGGTCAGCTCCGCCGGCATATATATTGACAACTATACCATGGTTGCCTCTTTATTCATTAAAGTTGCCCCGGAAGACTTTGAGAAACACGTAAAAGATATTTATATCCGGGCCGCCAAGGAAATCGGCGACATTCCCATTGAAGTATGTAACGACGGCGATGTCACGGCTCTTGCCGGTGCTATGAGTCTTGAGGATACGAATATCTTAGGGATTGCCATGGGAACTAGCGAAGCCGGCGGTTATGTCGATAAAGACGGTAATGTAACCGGCTGGTTAAATGAGCTGGCTTTTGCCCCATGTGACGCGCAGACGGACGGAAGCCTTGACGAATGGTCGGGCGATATCGGCTGCGGCGTAAAGTATTTCTCTCAAGATGCCGTCATCAAGTTGGCACCAAAATTAAACATTTCTTTTGACGAAGGGCTGTCTCCCGGTGATAAGCTGAAGGTTATTCAGGAGATGACCGATGCTTCCGGCAATTACACAAACGGTGTCGATAAAATCTATGATACCATCGGTGTCTATCTGGGGCACACGCTGGCTTATTATACCACCTTCTATGACATCAAGCATGTCCTTTTAATGGGTCGAGTAACCTCAGGCCGCGGTGGCGATATGATTGTTGAAACAGCCAAGCGAGTCCTCCAAGAAGAATATGCCGGCCTTGCTGCTCAAATAAACTTGCAGCTTCCTGATGAAAAGAGCCGACGTGTCGGCCAGTCTATTGCCGCCGGCAGCCTGCCTAAGATCGTATAATTGTCCGACTAACGTTCACCGGCTCTGTTAGTCCGGGAACAGTAGGCTTACAAAGTCAAAATAGCACTAAAAAAGATTGCGGGTAAAATCACGGCAATCTTTTTTATTTAGATCTATTTTATATATATATGCCAGCCGGTTTTTACTCATCAGCTGGTTTGTCAGCCTTTTTATCACCGGCGGTTTTGTTCCCGCTATTTGCCATTTCATTTTGCAAGGTATCGGCAAAATCAGAAGGTATGCGGGAAAAACGTCCTCTTGGTGCCTGAGTGACGGCCCCCTCTGATACCACCGCACTATCATTTTGTTTCTTCGCACTGTCTTTGGGATCCTCTGCACTGCCTTCCGGTGCTTTTACACTGTCTTCCGGCTCATCTGCACTGTCCTTGGGAATGTCTGCATCGGCCTTTTGGGCGGTTTCTTCTTTCTTATCTGTGGCAAAATGATCGTCCACCACTGCATCAATAACTGCTCCTGCGGCTTTCTCTGTTTTACCTTCTTCCTCCTTTGGCTCCGGCTCCGGCAGCCCTTTGGCTTCCCGGTAAATCTTCATGAATTCCTTACCGCTGATTGTTTCCTTTTCAATCAGGTGACCGGCCAACTGATCCATAATCTCCCGGTTGCCGCTCAGCAGTTCTTTGGCTTCTTCATAGCACGCTTTCAGGACTTCCATAACCTCGGTGTCCACATCCGCCGCCGTCACATCGCTGCAGGTAAGCCGGGCACCGCCGCCCAGATATTCGCTTTCAACGGTGGCTAAACCCATCAGCCCAAATCGTTTGCTCATGCCGAAACGGGTAATCATGTTCCTGACAATATTGGTAGCCTGCTCAATATCATTGGCGGCTCCGGTCGTCACGGTATCAAAGATCAGCTCCTCGGCAGCGCGGCCAGCCAGCAGGCTTACTAGGCGGTCATGCAGCTCCGCTTCAGACTGTAAGTACTTTTCTTCTTCCGGCACATGCATTACATAGCCCAAGGCTCCCATCGTCCGGGGGACAATGGTGATTTTCTGCACCGGTTCAGAATTTTTCTGAAGGGCGCTGACAAGGGCATGGCCTACCTCATGATAGGAGACTATCTTACGCTCTTCCTTGCTCATGATGCGGTCTTTCTTTTCTTTCCCGACCAGCACCTGTTCCACGGCATCAAACAGGTCTTTCTGGCAGACAAACTCCCGTCCCCGCTGAACAGCATTGATAGCCGCCTCATTGATCATGTTGGCCAGGTCGGCGCCTACTGCGCCGCTGGTCGCCAAGGCTATGGCATCCAGATCCACGCTGTCGTCCATCAAGACGTTCTTAGCGTGAACCTTGAGAATCTCCACACGCCCCCGCAGATCCGGTTTATCGACAATAATGCGCCGGTCAAACCGTCCCGGCCGCAGCAAAGCCTTATCTAGGATCTCCGGTCGATTGGTTGCCCCCAGCACTAGGATACCCTTGGAAGTATCAAAACCATCCATCTCCGAAAGCAGCTGGTTCAAAGTCTGCTCCCGCTCCTCATTGCCGCCGCCGTATTTATTGTCACGGCTCCGTCCGATTGCATCAATTTCATCAATAAATATAATACAAGGCGCATTTTTAGTCGCTTCCTTAAACAGATCCCGCACCCGGGAAGCACCTACGCCGACATAGAGTTCAATAAAGTCAGAGCCCGACAGGGAGAAAAAAGGTACATGCGCTTCCCCGGCTACTGCTTTGGCCAGTAGCGTCTTACCGGTTCCGGGCGGTCCAACCAATAAGGCTCCTTTGGGCAGACGGGCACCGATCTTGGAATACCTGCCGGGATTGTGCAGAAAATCTACCACTTCCTGCAGCGATTCCTTGGCCTCATCTTCACCGGCAACGTCTTTAAAGGTAACCCCGGTCTCCCTCTGGACATATACCTTAGCATTGCTTTTTCCCACATTCAGCGGGCCGCCGCCCTTCGACATCTTACGGAACAAAAAGCTTAACAAGGCCCACATCAGCATAATCGGCAGCACATATGTCAAGACCAGGCTCAAAAGCCACTGGGAGTTATCTGCCACCTCGCCTTTGACTTCTACCTTATCATATTTGAGCAGGCGAGCCGTCAGGCTGTCATCATCCTCTACTTTCCCGGTAAAATAGGTTACAGTTGCCCGGGTTCCATATCCATAAAAAAGCGAGGGGCTTTCTTCTTCGACTTCAACGGGATAAATCGTTACCCGGTCACTGCCGATCACTACCGAACCGACCTTGCCGTCCTCCAGCATCTGGATAAACTCCGTATAGGCTATTTCCCTGACCGTGCTCCCATTCATCATCCGCATAAAACTGCTCATCAGGATCAGCGTAATAAGTGCCGCTACCAAGAATAGGATAATGCTCTGTTTTTTAGGACTGTCGCCGCTGCTTCCCGGCCCGCCGCCGTTATTGTTACCGCCCCGGTTGCCGCCCGAACCGCCCGTATCATATTCATTAAGATTATCTTTGTCCATAACTTCCTCCATGTATCAATAACATTACCTACCGGTCAGCACCCTGGCCATGGTAATACTAAAGCTATATTTCTATATACTATATTCTTATTATAGTATAGATTCAGTATTTTTGAAAAGCAATAATATAATTGAATTATTTTCGCTGTAAGCTGTTTTCACTGAAAATTAGAGACATTTACTACTTCTCTCCACACCACTCCGCCAGACAGAAAGCTGTTTTTCATTTTT
>QMCD01004009.1_pt1 | contig 12927 bp, 15 predicted proteins | sample 1821841 | NCBI WGS metagenome assembly QMCD01 (sample SAMN01991225, study PRJNA193472) | Termite gut metagenome, whole genome shotgun sequencing project. | isolation source: worker | host: Macrotermes natalensis | reverse complement strand
GATTTGCCCTATTGAAATAATGATAACTTCAATAGTATAATTATTTATATGTATTTTTGTAAAAGCATTAGATATCAAAAATGGAATTACGGACAGATTTATATTTAGGAGATTGCAGAGAACAATTAAAAAAAATTCCTGACAATTCAGTGGATTTGATAATAACATCTCCACCTTATGCTGATCAAAGAAAATCGACATATGGAGGTGTGAGTGTGAATGAGTATGTGAAATGGTTTCTACCAATATCAAAAGAGCTTTTACGAGTTTTGAAGCCTACGGGAACTTTCATTTTGAATATAAAAGAAAAAGTTGTAAATGGGGAACGGAGTACATATGTTATGGAACTTATACTTGAGATGAGAAAGCAAGGGTGGTTTTGGACAGAAGAATTTATTTGGCATAAAAAAAATAGTTTTCCGGGTAAATGGTCGAATCGTTTTCGTGATTCTTGGGAAAGACTGTTGCAATTCAACAAAAGTAAAAAGTTTAGTATGTATCAAGATGCTGTAAAAGTTCCGATTGGCGATTGGGCTAAGAACCGATTGAAAAACTTGAGTGAGACAGATAAAATTCGAGATAATGCAAAGAATGGCAGCGGTTTTGGTAAAAATGTGTCAAATTGGATCGGCAAAGAAACAGTTTACCCAACAAATGTAATATACTTATCCACCGAATGTAACAATAAAAACCATAGTGCAGCATTTCCCAGAGAGTTACCCGAATGGTTTATTCGTTTATTTACACAAGAAAATGATCTGGTCTTAGACCCCTTTATGGGTTCGGGAACAACTATAGAAGTTGCAAATAGGATGAAAAGGCATTCTATTGGTATAGAAATAATTCCTGAATACTATTATCTCGTTAAAGAACAGTTCAAAGAAGTAGAATATTATCTAATGGAACCCGAAATAAAATATGAAGCCACTAAATCTAAAGGACGTAGAAAATTACGTTGAATCTAATATTGATGTATTCCATCAAAAGCGCATAAATAGCTTAGATAGTCTTAAGTTATCTCAAGTTCTAAAACGGAAGAATCCATATTTATTTAAAGCCAAAAATACAATGACATCGGAGCAAATAATTCGTGGTATCGTAGATGCTCATATTTCTTCAAATGAAGAAACTATATTTGGAGATTGGCTCGAAGGTTTGGCTGTTTTTATTAATCAAAAAGTATATAACGGACGAAAATCCGGGATTCCGAATATTGATTTAGAATTCGATAAAGATAGTACGAGGTATATAATTACGATTAAATCCGGCCCTAATTGGGGCAACAGTAGTCAAATATCAAAGCTTGTGTCCGATTTTAAGACTGCAAAGAAAACATTACGTACAAGTAATTCTCAACTCAATGTTGTCGCTATTAACGGTTGCTGTTATGGCCGCGATAATAATCCGGATAAAGGTGATTATTTCAAATATTGTGGACAACATTTTTGGGCTTTTATATCGGGAAATGAAAACTTATATCTTGATATTATAGAGCCTTTGGGATGTAAAGCTCGTGAAAGAAATGATGAGTTTCAGAAATTATATGCTCAAATGATAAATAAATTTACAAGAGAGTTTGCTTGTGAATTCTGTAATGAAAAAGGTGAGATTGATTGGGAAAAATTAGTACTGTTTAACTCCGGCAAAACTGTCTAATGGGTTTAATAAAGATTTGTCATGGTTAAGATATAGAGCTTTATTTTGATAAATAGATGATAAAGAAAGAGTTTACAATGATAGCCAAAACGATGGCAGGCCTTGAAGATGTTCTGGCCGAAGAGCTTACCGGACTTGGCGCAAACAATCTGGAAATAGGTAAACGTATGGTTTCCTTCGAAGGAGATCTGGCAATGCTCTATAAAGCAAATATACACTGCCGGACAGCCTTACGCATACTTCGTCCCGTATTTGAGTTCAAAGCCAAGAACACGGACGAAATATACAAGAGGGTAAAGGCGATGAACTGGTATGAACACCTGACGGAAGACAGCACTTTTGCCATCGACGCCATCACTTTTTCCGACTATTTCACCCACTCTAAGTTTGTTGCCTATCGTGTAAAGGATGCTATTGCCGACTACTTTATGCAAAAAACGGGCAAACGTCCGTCTGTGGACACAAAGAATCCCGACCTGCTTATTAATTTTCATGTTGCACACGATAAATGTACTTTGTCATTCGACAGTTCGGGCGAATCATTGCATAAAAGAGGATACCGTGTAGCCCAGACAGAAGCGCCTTTGAATGAAGTGCTGGCAGCAGGAATGATTCTTAAAACAGGATGGCGGGGCGAATCCGACTTTGTGGATCCGATGTGCGGTTCGGGTACATTGCTTATCGAAGCTGCTATGATAGCCATGAATGTACCTCCGGGTATATACCGGAAGAATTTTGCTTTCGAAAAGTGGAAGAATTTCAATGCAGACCTTTTCGAGACCATATACAACGATGATAGCGGAGAACGTGAATTTAATTATAAAATTTATGGGTCGGATATTTCTGCGGAAGCTATCGACATAGCCGCAAAAAATGTTAAGGGCGCAGGCTTGGAACGTCATATCAATCTCGAGGTGAAGCCTTTCGAAAAATACACACAGGCACCTGCCGAAAAAGGAATATTGGTTACTAATCCACCCTATGGAGAGCGTATAAAACCGGAAGACCTGAGTGGTTTGTATGAAATGATAGGGGAGCGCCTCAAACATGTATTTATGGGATATTCGGCATGGGTACTCAGTTATAAGAAAGAATGCTTCGATAAAATAGGACTTAAACCATCTAAGAAAATACAGCTTGTTAATGGTTCATTGCAATGCGAGTTCCGCAGATATGATATTTTTGCAGGAAAGAAGTACGATCCGAAGAGAAAAGACGATGAGTAGGACAGGAGTCTAACGAAATAAAGAATACGGATATGAAAGCACTCTTTACATCATTATTAGCCGGCACATTAATTGCGGGTTTGTCATCATGCAGCCCTTCACTGCCTATTGAACGTAGAAATTCTGACAATAATCAGACATACAAGGTCGATTATCTTTTCGAACATGAAGGTTGTAAAGTATATCGCTTCAATGATAATGGCAACTATGTGTACTTTACTAACTGTACGGGAGATGTCACAGCTATTTCGACTGATTCGACCAAAACCAGAGTAGAGACTATTGTAAAAAGTAACTTATTGAAATAGGCTCTATATAAGATCGGAAGTATCGAGGCTTACATCGTCTTCAAGGTCTATCATAGTATTGATTATGTATAGCCTTGAATACTCTTTTATATCCTCTGCTTTGATCTCTTTCTCTTGTATAACGCCCTGCTCTAGCAATAGCCGGCGTTTAGTTCCCGCCAGCAGATAAGAAGCAGGTGTGTATAGGCCCGAATCATTTCTGAACACGACGTTACTGAATGATGTGTCGGTTATGCAACCATTCTTTACAATTAAAATATCATCACAATCGTATTTTTGGGAGAGAAGATTATCTATATTGTGCCTGTCCGCATATTTAAAAGAGTAGTCGATACTATCATCAACAACCAATTTAAGTTTTCGGATTATTCTGAACTTATAGTACTGATATTCAAGGCCCATCACATGTCCGGAATATATTATACGGCACTTCACTATCCCACTCCTGTATTCGGGTGGAATATCGCCTTCCGATAAGTCAACCAGAGTCGGTTTTGCGAAAAAGGTCTTTGACGTACGAAAAATACGTTCCTGATGAAAAGGCAGGTTGTAGAACTTACCGTCCAGTATTTTTAATGCCTCGGTAAAAACTGGTTGTCTCATGTTATTGGTAAATAGATTTTACTTAGTACCTCTCTATACTCACTCTCACAATCGCTATAGGCAGTTATACCTCCCCCACTCCGGAAATAGTACCGGCCATCGAACTCTTCTATGAAACGTATCATTACCGCCGTATCGAGTTCTTTACCATCATAGTAGCCGAATATTCCGGTATAGTATCCTCGGGGTTCGCTCTCAGCCTCTCTGATAATATCCAAGGTTGCCGGTTTTGGTGCGCCTGATATAGACCCGGCGGGAAGCATCCCGAAGATGATATCTCCGAAATTATCAGCGTAATCATCCTGTAACTGTCCTGTGATTTCAGAGCTTACCTGCAAAATATCGGTTCTGTTGGTTTTTATCCGGTCTATATACCTGAATCTGCTGACTTTTACATTATCGGCTACAATACTCAGGTCGTTGCGCAACAGGTCTACTATCGTATTGTGTTCCGCCGTTTCTTTATAGTCGTTCAGGATTATCCGCGCGGCATCGGGAATAGAGGCATCTATCGTCCCTTTCATCGGGTTGGTAGATATAATCCTACCCGATATTTTCACAAACCGTTCAGGTGAAAAACAGACGAAACGTCCGGGCAATAGCAGTTTATAGGGAGCATCACTATATGCAAAAATATCTGGGAATGATAGATTGGTAGATATTGGTGTCTTTATAGTCAGATTAGTCAGATAAGAATAACCTTTTAATAAACCTTGGTGGACAATATCGTATTTCGCTTTATAGGCACGATAAGCAAGAGGGTTCGTACTAAATTGTATATCGTTTTCAATTGCTTTTTTTACAGGAGAATTACCCTGCCCTCTTACATCGAATAATATCTCTGTCTGCGCGAGAGGATTCTGTAAAATAAAGCCTTCGGTCAGGTCAAAGTTAACAGCAAAGAGAAATGGCCGTTTCTCTTTACCATACACATTCATTTTGTGCTGTATATCATTGATTTTTTTTGTAAACATTTATCTATGAACAAAAAACAAGAAAACGGCTCTTCGCCACTCCCTTGTCTCCTGTTATTTCTTTTTCGATTGAATTAATCATCGTCTTCGTCACAGTCTCTCCGCCTTTTCTTTTTCTTTCCCGAGAAAATAGACTTTATCTTTTTGACAACAAAACGCAGCAGCATCGGTTGCACGATTTCCCATACAATAGGATAATATGCCATCAGACTACCCAGCAAGCCACTGTGTGCTACACCTCCAGCATCTTCGGTATCTTTAGATTTCTCTTTGGGCCCGAATCCGAATTGGCGAAGTATCGTATTCATCGCGCTCTGAAAAAGGAGAGGGCCTGCGTTATCGGAAAGGTACGTCCAGTGTTCACCCAGACGCTCTTCACTCTCAGCGCACTCACGCCTTGCTATTGCTTTTTCCTGACGGAGTTCTTCTAATGGTGTTAATTTATTTCTCATCATTATCCTCCATTCCTCTGAAAAAGTTTATAGTAGCATTCAGGATAGATTCTTTTATCTTTCTCCTGAACAGAAAAACTACGAATAAGACGAATAAAGAAAACAGGGCCATAATACCGAATCCGGCTGCCAGGCTACTTAGAAGTTCTCCTATAAAAAATGCCAGCCCGATGAGCAGGAAGAACATGAGTACAGCGATAATAGACAGAACTATTAAGCCATATCCTACTGCAGAAGCCGAGATACTCAACTTCTCAAAAGCATCCAGCTTAAACAGCCGAATTCTTTTGTTGATATAGCTTAATAGTTCTAATTTGATTTCTTCAACCAGAGTATTTAAGCTTTTGTCTGTTTTCTGGTCATTCAACATCGTTTCTCAACTCATCTATTTTTTCCCGGCCTCTGCCTGCTGCATGTTTTACATTGCCTTTTACTTTATCTACAAGGCTGTTTATATCTTTTAACCATTCTTCTTTCTTATCAGAAGCTGCAACATAGCCTACAGCAGCACCTAATGCCGCACCTATGGCTAAAAATAATAAATTAGAGCCAGTTTTATTCATAATTCTTTAAATTTTTAAATTAATCCTTTTTTCTATAACAAATATTTCCTTTCTATGTTTTCCAAAACGGACATCTAATATAGTTACTTTTTGAAAAAGCAGGAAAAATCTTTAATAAAAATAACTAAACTATGTACATATTTCAGGGTTACAGAGCTATTTAGCCCGCTCATAAGTAAAACAATGAAAATAAGTTAGAAATTAAAAATGTATTATTAGTTATATCTATAACTTATATGGCTTCGCCAAATAATGTAGCCGAAGTATTCCCTGTAATTCTGACAGTAACAAAATCTCCGATACGATGGCTGCCCTTATCAAAGATAACGACTTTATTTTGAGAAGTACGTCCAAACAGTTGTTCTTTCGAACGTTTGGAGAATCCTTCGACCAATACTTCAAATACTTTGCCGATATCTCTTTTATTACTTTCGAGGGAACATTCGTTCTGTAATTCTATAATTTCCTGCAAACGCTTTATTTTAACATCTTCGGGCACATCATCTTCCAGCTTCTTAGCAGCAAATGTTCCCGGACGTTCCGAGTATTTAAACATAAAGGCCGAATCGAAGCATACTTCTCGCATCAAGGACAGGGTTTCCTGTTGGTCCTCTTCAGTTTCGGAATGGAATCCACACATTATATCCGTAGAGAGCCCGCATCCCGGAATGATCCGTTTGATAGCCTCGATACGGTTCAGGTACCATTCTCTGTCGTACTTACGCTTCATTACATTTAGCATACGGCTGCTTCCCGACTGTACAGGAAGGTGGATAAATTTGCAAAGATTGTCATACTTCGCTATCACTTCCAGCGTTTCATCAGTCATATCGGTAGGATATGAGGTGGTAAACCTGATGCGCATTTTTGGGGCTTCAAGAGCTACAATTTCGAGTAAACGGGAAAAGTCTACCACCGTACCATCTTCGTTCTCATAGCGGTACGAATTTACATTCTGCCCCAGCAAAGTTACTTCCTTAAAGCCTTTATCTCGTAAGTCGGCAACTTCGTTCAATATACTTTGAGGCAAACGGCTGCGCTCGCGTCCTCTAGTATAAGGCACAATGCAGTACGAACAAACCTTATCACATCCGCGCATAATGGATATAAAGCCCGAAATATGATTTCCTCCGATTCGCAAAGGTATTACATCCTTATACGTTTCGGTTTTTGATAAAACAACATTGATTGCTTTTTCGCCACTTTCGGCGGCACCCACCAGATTAGGCAGGTCGAGGTAAGCATCAGGGCCCACTACCACGTCTACATGATGCTTGTCGTGCAGTTCTTCTTTCACCCGCTCTGCCATACATCCGAGAACCCCGATGATCATATTGGGCTTCTTCTTTCTCTTAAGGGCATTGAAATAGTCGAGTCGCTGGATAACCCGTTGTTCGGCATTATCACGAATCGAACATGTGTTTACAAATACAGCATCGGCGTCTTCGAGCTTATCTGTCATGGTATAACCATCCATCTGCATTACAGACGCAACAACCTCGCTGTCTGCCACATTCATCTGGCAGCCATAGGTTTCGATGAACAGTTTTTTATCTCCGGTTTCGGTCGTGGATTTAAAGTCCAGTCCTTTTTCGTTGTTCATAGAAATAAAATTTTAATAAATAATAAAATAAAAACGATTTATCTCAAATCGTTTCAGTATGGCAAAAGTACAAAAAAAACGGAACACCGCATAAGTATCCCGTCCAAGCTATGTTAAATCTCTACTTCTCCTCTTCTATGATAAACCAACGCGGATGCTGTCTTTCTCGCGGGTGGCTGCTTGTCCCGGCTGTAAATCGGGCAATTTGCGGAGAGCCGGTTCCATTTCCAGTATTTCGTCTACAGATACGAGATAGGCGTCTTCATCATCAGTCACATCCTCTTCACCGAAGAGCTGCCAGTCTCCGTCTTCATCATATAAGACGAAGATTACGGGCGAACCGTTAGTCAGTACATAGCTGGTCGTTAATACCGATTTATTTTTTTGTTCTTCTTTTAATTTCATTTCTTATTATTTTAGAATAAAGATAGGAATTATAATCCGATAATACTTCGTTCCCATAATCCTTTATAAGAAATATGACCGATGCCCGGATTTCCTTGTTTATGCTGTCCTTGTTAAGATAATATATCTTCAACCATTTGATATGTTAACAAAATTGATATTTTAGTTAAAATAAGTCTAAAAAAGTGCTTATAGAAGCATGTTTTCTACTTACCGGACACTAAAACCTATTTTTACACGTAACCTTGCACCTACTTTACCATTATTAAATTTTTATGAAGAAAATATATATCTTCTTATTTACCCTTCTTACTTTCACTGCATGTGAGATGATAGAATATCATCCCTATGACGGGCGTATAAAAGGGGAAACAGGAATTAATGCAAAAAATATTGCACGTATAGAAGAAGCGTGTAAAGGTAAGAAATCGATCCGCTTTGTAATGACAGGAGATACGCAACGGGCCTATGATGAAACAGAAGATTTTGTGAAAACTATAAATAAACGGAACGATGTCGATTTCGTTATTCACGGCGGAGATATTTCTGACTTTGGCCTCACTAAAGAGTTTCTGTGGCAGAGGGACATTATGAATAAACTGAAAGTGCCTTATGTGGTACTTCTGGGAAACCATGACTGTCTCGCTAACGGTATAGATATCTTCCATGAAGTATTCGGTGAGGTGAACTTTTCGTTTCTGGCAGGCAACACTAAATTTATCTGTCTGAATACAAATGCCCTTGAATTCGACTACTCGCATCCTGTTCCCGATTTCCAGTTCATAGAACAGGAATATAAGGACGAAAGGGAAGAATATGAAAAGACGATATTTGCAATGCATGTACGCCCTTATTCGGAACAGTTCAATAATAATGTAGCCAATGTTTTTCAACGATATATAAAGGAATTCCGAAAATTGCAGTTTTGTCTGAATGCACATGACCATTGGGCGCAGGTAGACGACCTGTTCAACGACGGGGTGATGTATTATGGCACACCAAGTGTGGCCAAACGCGAATATTTACTGCTGACAATTAAGCCTGACGATACATACGATTATGAAGTTATTGAATTTTAAATATAAATTACATTTGAGCATTCTTGTAATGCTTCTTATTATAACAAACGCACTTCCTGCCCAAAACGGCTATAACAGACGCATTGAGAAATATAAATCGCAATGGGAAAACCTTATTCCGAATTATACCAAAGTGCAGTATGCCGGTGGAATGGGACTGATATCATTAGGTCTGGGATGGGATTACGGAAAAAACAATCAGTGGGAAACAGATATGTTCTTTGGATATCTGCCTAAATATTCGACCAAGCGTTCCAAGATAACATTTACCCTGAAGCAGAACTTTATTCCGTGGAAAAAAGATTTGAACAGACATTTCTCAATAGATCCCCTGGCTACCGGACTCTATGTAAATACTATCTTCGACGGGGATTTCTGGGTAAGTGAACCTGACAAATATCCAAACAGCTATTACTCGTTCTCTACAAAGATGCGTTTCAATATCTATCTGGGACAACGGATCACGTATAATATCCCGCCGGACAAACGCTTCTTTGCCAAGTCCCTCACCTTGTTCTATGAGATAAGCAGTAATGACCTGTATATACCAACAGTTATCTGGGTCCGAAAGAATATTTAAGATTATCATTCGGCCTGAAAATGCTGATGTTCTGATACAAAAAGTCCTGACAGATAAACTTGTCAGGACTTTTTTATATTTATTTTCTTAATTCCGGATTCCGATTCAATCGTTATAGGTAGGCAATGTCGAAAACTCTTTCGAGTAGCGCATCATCTGTTCGGCATATCCTTCGGTATAAGAGATTTTGACATCGGTAATCTTACCATCTTTGTCCTGTACCAATTGGAATACCGGATTGACAAAACCTTTATATGGTTTCATATTCAAAGTCTTGTAACGCTCCAGCACTTCTTTATGTAATTTCTGATCAACTTTTACCGCGTAATTCGCTACAATAGCTTTTGCACCATTAAAATCGCCTTCCGATTTGATTCGCTGGATTTCGGCAAGTAAATCGCCGAATAATGTACGCAATTTGGTGTAATCGTTTACTACAACATATGTTTTGCCGTCTCTCACCTTATATTCGACAACATTATCCGCTTTTCCTTTTTCATAAACCCACTTGGCTATCAACTGACGGTTGCGCATATGCGCCTCCTCTATGTCTTTACCCGGTTCGATACGTACAAGCTGCGTCATCAGTCCATTCATCATAAACTTGTAGTATTCGGCTTTGTAAGCGTCCGCATTTGGGATAATGCCCAGTTCTACAAGTTTGGCATCGGCAAGGAAGTACAACCCGAACAGGTCGGCACGGGCTTCTTCGATGGTGGAACTAAATTCGCCCAATGCATTCGGATCGACTTCAGGCAGTAATTTTCCCGAACCATGTCCCAGACATTCGTGCAGGTCGGTATGCAAGACATCAGTAATAAAGCCATATTCCTTTATTATATTTACTTCGGCGTCAGACCACATAAACTCTTCACCAAATCCGGTATGCGCGCCAGCTGCGTCGTATGCTTCCATGATATTTTCTATTGTCACCGACTTGGAGCCATGATCTTTGCGTATCCAATCCGCATTCGGCAAATTGATGCCGATAGGCGTTGCAGGATAGCAATCTCCGCCAAGTTGAGCTACGGTGATTACTTTGGCAGATACGCCTTTTACTTTTTCCTTTTTGAAACTCTTATCCACAGGCGAATGGTCCTCGAACCATTGCGCGTTTGAACTGATGATCTCAGTACGTTTTGTCGCCTCTACATTTTTGAAATTTACAATAGATTCCCAACTGGCCTTGATACCAAGAGCATCTCCATAAACTTCCGTGAAACCATTTACAAAATCGACCTGTGAATTTAAATCTTCAACCCATGCCACAGCATATTGATCGAACGTTTTCAAATCACCGGACTTATAGTATGAAATAAGCTTTGAGATCACATTCTTTTGCGCGTCATTTTCGGCTACAGCCTGTGCTTTCTCGAGCCAGAAAACTATTTTTTCGATTGCAGGCGAATACAAGCCGCCGACTTTCCAAACCTTTTCTATCAGTTTCCCGTCTTCTTTTTCCAAACGGCTATTTAGCCCGTAAGATATAGGCGTAAGGTCGGTCGTATCTTTCATTGCCCCGTAAAAATCCTGAACCTCTTTCTGGGTAACTCCTTCTCCATAATAATTATTGGCAGAAGTAAGGATAAGGTCTCCTCCCGACTGGTTCACTTTCTTTGCCATTACCTTAGCATCGAACATGACAGGGGTAAGCATCTTTATAAAATCATCTACGGACTGGCCTTCCTTTACCGGAACAAGTTCCGCCGATAAGTTTTTTACCTGCTCTGCAAAAAATTCTTTAGAAAAGCCCGGCAGGAATTTTTCTTCTCCGTAGTGATGGTGTATCCCATTGGAGAACCACACACGCTTGAGATATACTTCAAATTCTTTGTAATCAGCCGAGTTCTTATCTCCTTTATAATTTCCATAGATAGCCTCCAGCGTGCGGCGGATGGCGAGGTTAAACCGATTGTTCTGGTCGAAAAGAATATCGCGTCCTTCGACAGCAGCCATAGAGAGGTAATAAACCAGTTCTTTTTGCTCCAAAGTCAGATTGTTGAATCCGGGAACGTAATAACGCAGGATTTCGAGGTCGGCAAAAGCATCTACCTCATATTTGAAATCAGCTGGGACAGTGTCCGCTTCAGCCTGCTTCTCCGGAGCTTTTTGCCCCCCTCCGCAGCCGGCAAACATCATTGATAATCCGGTCATAGTTATTAATATTGTTTTCTTCATTCAATTATATAATTTAAGTTCTTATCTATTGCCTGCCGGCTAACTCTTCTATCTCACCCATATGCAGGTGTAAATGACCGAGGTAACCATTCACCATATTTTCCAGAGAGACTATATTCCCCTCAAAATCAGTCCATGTATTCCCTAATTTAGATGTATCTATATTCTTTATCACCTGAATGATATGAAGATTATAATACTTCCATAAACCGACAAGGCTTATCCAATCCGATTTCTGGTAGTTCTGTATGGCTATCCAGAGGTCGTTATCCTGTGTATAATCAGGGAATACAAGATTAGAGCTGTATTGTAAACGCACCATTCTCTGCTGATTGTTAGATGCTGAATCTATCAGGTGTCCGATCAGTTGCTTTATTGTTCTGTTTTGGGCATTTCGTCTCTCTGATATCGCTTCAAGAGGAAGATTCAGCAACTTTTTCTCCCACTCTCGTATTACCTGACTGATACCATCAATGATAATTGAGAAATCTGCATTTGGTGATGTTTCCATTACAATCAATGATTTTTTTTTAAGTAACTGTAAAATTACTGTTTTTTTGGAGTTTGATGTAATGATTTACTTTTAATTAAGATAAAGACTTTTCTCAAACTTTATCTATAAGAAGTAAGCTGATGATTGTTAGTTATTGGCTGAGAGTTCTTTGATGTATTGATTAGCAGATTTGAGAATTAGCAGATTAGCAAATGAATGAAAAAGTGTAACCTTTGTTACCTTTTAACAAGTAATGAGTTTTAAGTAGTAAGTCTGAGTCTCTGTTAATTTATAAAAGCTAATTATTAATTTTTTCATTCTTAATTATTAATTGCTTTCCGTGTTACCTTTGTTACCTTTTATATATTATCAGATTGACCATCAATCGGAAGCTGAAGGTTTAAGGTATAGGTTATTTTTTCGGAAGTCGAATATCACTGAAAAGTATCTAAAGAACTGGTTTCCCAAAAGGCCTATATACATATCGTTCTCTTTGAAGACAAACCATTCGGAATCGGTAAAAATCACATCTTTGCCTGTAAGCATACTATTACCTACGCTAATGTTATCTGCACTCATTATATTTACTTTAGTCCGATTGCTATCCAGGTTTTTAGCACGTCCTTCGGGTGTATCATTTGAAGCTATAGGACGTAAACTGCCAAATCCTACAGTTGTAATTGCCGAATCCGCAACGCCTTTATTTTCCAAATACGTTTTAATAGCATCAGCCCGTTCTTTCGATAATATATTGTTGTTAGCTTCAGTGCCGGTATTATCGGTATGACCGGCAATTTCAATTTTCCA
>QMCD01001719.1_pt1 | contig 12927 bp, 13 predicted proteins | sample 1821841 | NCBI WGS metagenome assembly QMCD01 (sample SAMN01991225, study PRJNA193472) | Termite gut metagenome, whole genome shotgun sequencing project. | isolation source: worker | host: Macrotermes natalensis | reverse complement strand
GGCGGCGTAGACCGCCTGACGCAGCAGGAGGCGCTCCTAGTCGCGCAAGTCGTCGCGACGGCGGAGGCAAACCTCGAACCCGAAAACGTCGTCGTTTTAGATACCAAGGCAAACTTCTACGACCTTTCCGGCGACTCTCCCGCCCAAGCCGTATCGGAGCACGAGGCGCTGCGCGCGGATACCCAGCGCCGCTTGGAGAGGCAGGTTATCAGCCTTCTAAGCCCGGTTTTCGGCGAAGATAAAGTCCACGCGTCGGTAAACGTAGAGCTCGATTTCGACCGCTCCGTCTCCGAGTCGATCGTGTTCAGCCCGCCTGTAGAGGGCAGCGAAGCGGGGCTTGAGGTTAGCATCAAGGAGCTCTCCGAAACGGTAAACGGCACTATTTCCGAAGGCGGCGTTGTCGGCCAAGATCCGAACGGCACGGCCCCAAGCTATCAGGAGGTCGCATCCGGCGCGGGAGGGGACTACGCTATGGTCTCGCGCGAAGCGAATATGGAGATCAACTCCGTCAAAACCCAGCTCGAAAGGGCCGCCGGCAGGATAATCAACCTGTCCGTCGCCATCTTATTAGATTTAGCGGACGAGCGTATTCCCGAGGACTACACCCAACAGGTCGAAAACCTAGTAACTCAGGCGCTGGGCATAAGCGAAAACAACGTAACTGTCGAGCGGTTGCCGTACCTGCCCATCGACGAGCCCGAGGAGCCGACCCGTACCTTCATCGATATCATTACCGAGCCGGCGATGCTCTCCACAATAATAATTGCCGTAAGCGCTATAGTCGTGGCGCTATTGCTCATGATGATGCTCCGCACGATGTTCAAAAAGGCCGCGCCCGTGGCGGCGCTCGAAGGCGCGGGCCAGTATGTCGACGTTTCCGCGCTGGACGAGGGCGAGTTTGGCGATCTTGAGGCCCTCGAGGGCGAGGAAATCGAACAGATCGGCACGGGCTCGAAGTCCCTGAACCGCGAGCAGATCGAAAACTTTATCGACAGAGATCCGGAATCCGCCGCGGCGCTTTTGCGCAACTGGCTTTCCGACGCGTAATAATAAATTATGCCTGTAGGGACGCCATATATGGCGTCCGTGACCTAACGCCATATATGGCGTCCGTGACCTAAAACGGCGTTTGATTTAATATCACGGACGCGATGTATCGCGTCCCTACAGGATATCTTAACAAACCGGAAGGGAGAGCAGCCTTGGACGCATTGACCGTGGAATCCCTTTCGCCGCGCGAAAAAGCGGCGGTGCTGCTCATCTCGCTCGGAAAGGATTCTTCCGCGCAAATATACAAATATCTGACAGGGGACGAGATCGAGCAGCTTACGCTTACGATTACGAGTATCCGGCGCGTAGAGTCCCACGTTAAAGAGGCCGTAATCGAGGAATTCCACGAAATTTGCATGGCGCAGCGCTATATCTCCGAGGGCGGTATCGAATACGCCCGGCAAATCCTTGATTCGGCGCTTGGCGCGGACAAAGCCTCCGAGCTTATCAGAAAGCTTTCGAGCTCCTTGCAGGTACGCCCTTTCGACTTCGTACGCAAGGCGGATCCCGCGCAGGTTATCAACTTCCTGCAAAACGAGCATCCCCAGACGATCGCGCTGATTTTATCCTATCTGGACGCGACGCAGGCCGCGGCGATTCTGGGCTCGCTTCCGCAGGAAAAACAGGCGAGCGTTATCGCGCGCATAGCTACGATGGGCGCGACGTCGCCCGAATACATCCGCGAGGCCGAGCGCATTTTAGAGCGCAAGCTCTCGACCATGGGCGCGGCCGAGCATACGATAGTCGGCGGCATAGACTCGATTGTCGCGATTTTAAACGCTGTCGACCGCTCGACGGAAAAACATATCCTCGAATCGCTGGACGAGGACAACGGCGAGCTGGCGGACGAGATCCGCAGCCGTATGTTCGTGTTCGAGGATATCGTAAAGTTGTCCAATCAGGCTGTCCAGCGCGTCTTGAAGGAAGTGGAGAACTCCGAGCTCGCCATAGCGCTCAAGGGCGCGACAAAAGAAGTTTCGGCGCTTATCTTCAACAATATCTCCAAGCGCCTCCAGGACATGATCAAAGAGGACATGGAGTTTATGGGCCCCGTGCGCGTGCGCGACGTAGAAGAAAACCAGCAAAAGATCGTCAATATTATCAGGCGGCTTGAGGATGCCGGCGAGATCATAATCTCTCGCGGCGCGGAGGATGAGGTCATTGTTTAGGATCGACCGCTCCAGCGTTGAATACGATATGTCCTCGCATGTCGTCATAGTACCGAAGCTGGGCGCAGCGGCGGCGCCGGAGGATAATAATACGGGGAGCCCGCTTTCCGCGCCCGCGTCCGCCGAGCTCTTTTCGCACCAGGCGGATGAGATCAAGCGCATGGCTCAAGTCGAGGCCGACGCGATAGTTGGCCTTGCAAGGGAGCAGGCCGCCAAGATACGCGCCGAAGCGGGCGCGGCCGCCGACGAGATACGTTCGAACGCCTACAATAAAGCCGTCGAGGCCGGCAAGGCCGAGGCCTTGCGCCGCGCCGAAGCGGAAATACTCATCATGCGCAAGGACTTAAAGGATCTTACGCAGCGCCTCAACAAAGCGCTGAACGATTCGCTCGCCGAAACTGTGGACGAATGGGAGGGCGAGCTGCTCGACTTGTCTATAGATATTGCGCGAAAAATCATAGGCGTCGAGCTTGATAAAAACGACGAGGCGTTCAAGTCGCTCGTCCAGAACGCCATTTCCCATATGCGAGGGGATGCGAAGATCACCGTGCGCGTCAGCGAGCGCGAGTACGAGAGCTATTTTTCAGGCAGCGACGCCTACTTCCAAGTCGGCGGCGAGCGCGTAAAAGCGCCCGTAATAGCCGACCCGCAGCTTAAAGAAGGCGACTGCGTTATCGAGTCCGAGGGCGAGATGATAAACGCCGGCGTCGAGCAGCAGCTTGGCGCGCTAAAGGACGCTATGGAGCGTGGGGAGGCCTAATCCGGATGTTCGACTTTGCCAAGTGCCATGCGGTTGTTGGAAAAACCGATTCGCTTGAATACAGCGGCCGCGTTACGAAAATCGCGGGGCTGACGGTTGAATCGAGCGGGCCGGCCGCCAAGATAGGCGATTTGTGCAATATCTTTACGTATAAGGGCGAACCTAAAAGGGCCGAGGTCGTTGGCTTTCGCGATAAACAGGTGCTCCTAATGCCGTTTGGAGACCTTTCGGGCGTCGGCCCGGGGAATCGCGTCGTCTCCACAAACGCCGCGCTTAAAGTGCCCGTGGGCGAGGGGTTCATAGGGCGTATACTCGGCCCGCTGGGCGAGCCTATGGACGACAAGGGCCCCATTACTCCGGACGCTTACTATACGATCGAAAACATGCCGCCGAATCCGCTTGAGCGCCGGCGTATCAAAGAGGTTCTGCCGCTGGGAGTGAAGGCGATAGATTCGCTTTTGACAATCGGCCGCGGGCAGCGTATAGGCATTTTCGCCGGCAGCGGCGTCGGCAAGAGCACTCTATTGGGCATGATCGCGCGCAACGCCCAAGCCGATATAAACGTAATCGTGCTCGTCGGCGAGCGCGGCAGGGAAGTACTCGACTTCGTAGAGAAAGATTTAAAAGAAGAGGGGCTGAAAAGGAGTATCCTCGTTATCGCCACGAGCGATCAACCGGCCCTTTTACGCCTTAAATGCGCCATGGTCGGCACGGCTTACGCCGAATATTTCCGCGATCAGGGCAAAAACGTACTGCTTTTGATGGATTCGCTCACCCGCTTCTCCATGGCGCAGCGCGAGATCGGAATGGCGATAGGCGAGCCTCCCGTATCGCGCGGCTATACGCCGAGCGTGTACGCGATTCTGCCAAGGCTATTAGAACGCTCTGGGACGTCCGCAAACGGCGAGATAACGGGGCTATATACCGTCCTCGTCGAGGGCGACGATATGAACGAGCCTATAGCGGATACCGTGCGCGGAATTCTCGACGGGCATATCGTGCTATCGCGTGCGCTGGCGCACGCGAACCACTATCCCGCAATCGACGTTTTGGCTAGCATTAGCCGCTTGATGAACGATATCGCCGACCCCGCGCACAAGAAGGCCGCCGGCTTCGTAAAGAATAAGATGGCGACATATAGAGAGGCGCAGGATTTAATCAATATCGGCGCGTACCAAAAGGGCTCCAACCCCGATATCGACCAGGCGATAAAAGCCATCGGCGAGATTAACGCCCTCCTTACGCAGGAAATCGAAGAGCGGTTTACGTTTGAAAAGATAATTGACACGCTCGTGGGGATTAAAGAAAAGTTTGATGTGTAGAGCTTTGAACTTAGAGCTTAGAGCTTAGTTGTGCCTGCGGGCGGGGTGGTTCATGCGCAAATTCAAATTTACCCTCGCGACGCTTCTGAAGATCAAAGAAGCGCAGGAGAAGCAAAAAAAGTTGGAGCTGGCCGAGGCCGAGCGGTTGCTTCGCCTTGCCCAAGAGGAGCTGGAGGCGCTTTATACGGCATTCGAAACAAAACGCGCCGAATACAACGAAAAGCTCAAAACGGGCGCGGACGTGAACGATCTACAGGCATATTCGCGGTATTTTACGTACCTTCGCGAACGTACGGAGCTTCAAAAGGTCAAGGTTAAGCAAGCCGAGGCCGAAAAGCTCAAGCGCCAGGCGGCCCTTATCGAAGCCATGACGGAGGTCAAGGCGCTCAACAAGTTGAAGGAAGCGCAATACGAAGAGTATCTTCAAGAACTCAAGATTGAGCAGGAAAAGGAGATTGGCGATTTCGTATCGTTCAATGTGATTTCCGGATAGTTCGATGTGCAAAATTGTTTACAAAGTGTCGAACTAAAGCTATGGCCAAGGAATACCGATATTCAATTGAGGTAATAGATGGAGCAACAGCCCCCTAAGCCTGAAAAGGCCAAAAAAGAAAAGCCGCCGAAGCCGGCGAAGGCCCCTAAACCGGCGAAGGCCCCTAAGCCCGCGAAGCCTCCCAAGCCGCCCAAAAAAGGCGCCAAGCTCGACGAAATGAAGGGTACTGCCCCCGCGCCCCAAAAGGCGGGCGGCGGCGCGGCGGCGCTTTTGGTTTTCCTGATGATGCTGCTGATCTTTGCGGGAAGCCTTGCGGCGGTATATTTCAACGTCCTTGGCGTAAAGGAAAAGGTGCTGCTGGTTTTGCAGGAGGGCGATTCCCCCTACCAAAACCAATACGAAGAAATTGCCAAGCGCGACCGTGAAATCGAGGCGGAAAGCATACGGCTCCAAGACCTTCAAGACCAGCTCGAGGAGCGTCAGGCCGAGCTCGAGCGCCGCGATACGACGCTTTCCAACCTCGAGCAAACCCTCTTGGCGCGTCAGGACGAGCTGATACAGCGCGCGGAAGAGCTCGACGCGACGGAAAACGATCTCGCCAGACTTGTGACGATGCTAGAGAGAATGGAGCCTAATGAAGCGGCAGGTATCCTCGCCGGCTCCGATATCCCGCGCATAACCCGCGTGCTGCGCCAAATGAAAGACGCCAACGCCGCGGCAATCTTGGCCCAAATGGATCAGGCGCTCGCCCAGCAGGTCGCCGTCGCCATGATGGGAAGTTAGTTTTAATCAATAATTGGCGAAGCCAATTATTGATTAAATAAATAAACTCTTTGGAAGGAGGAATGTAAAGTGGTAATACCAGATACCACGCAGGTTTCGTTCGGGCAGGCCGCCCAGCAGGCGAGCTCCGCGCGCAAATCGAGCGCGTCCGGGTCTTCGTTTGCGGACGTAATGGTCGGGCAGTCGGAAGAGCCGCGCAGTAAAATGCAAACGAAGCCGATCGAATCCGCTTCGCCGCCAAAGCCGGACACGGCCGAGAGCGATGAAATCGCAGCGGCAGACAAGCCCGAAACGCCGGATGAAGCCGATGTAAGCGGTATGGAAGGAGAGCCCGAGGACGAGCTCGAAAAGGCGGGTACAGACGCGAACGCGTACCTCATGCAATTGCTTGTGGCCTCGCAAGGGCAAGAAACAACACAAGCCGAAGAAACCGCTCCAACTGAGAATTTGGATGTTCTCGAAGGCGTGGCCGTCCAAGAGGACGGCAGCGCGGCCCTCGCCGCGCAGACGGAAGGGGAAATGGCACGGATGCCGGCGGACGGAATCCAAGAGATGGATTTCGCGGTCATGGATGTCGAGGCAATGCCCGAAGAAGGCGTCGATCCGAGCCCCTTGGAGAATGTTCAAAAGCTCATGAACGCTATCGACGAGGCAACAAGCGGCGAGTCCACAGTCGCGCCGGAGCAGCAGGTACAAGTCACAACTGAAACGGACGCTACGAACAATCAACAACAGCAAGGCGCACAGACGGACGTAAACCAGCAGAGCGCGCAAGCGGCGTTGCCGTTCGCGCTCGATCAGATGCCTGCGCCGGAGACTCAGGCTCCGCAAGCCGCGCCGCAGCAGCTTCCACAGCAGCTTGCGCAGTCGGCGGTGACGCAGACTATCGAAGCCATCGCAACGGGCGTACAAAACGGCGAGCGCACATTGACGATCCAAATGAGGCCCGAATTTCTAGGCAGACTGCAAATGCAGCTCGTTATGAGCGAGGATGGGCTAACCGCGCGCATTCGCACGAGCGATCCTGCGGTACAATCCACGATTGCCTCGGAGATTAACCGGCTCCAAGCCGAGCTGGAAGATAAAGGGATACTCATAAAAGAAGTCGAAGTATTACTCGCGTCGCCCGAAGAACAGTTCTTCGAGCAACAACAGTTCGCTTCGCAGCGTCAGTTCGAACAAGGCTCTCAAAGATCGAGAACCCGCTTCGCGCGCTTTTCGGACTTCGAGGCCCAGATCACGCAGCTTATGCCTGGCGACGAGATGCAACCGCTTGAAAACATCAATGGCTCGGTGAATTTCACCGCTTGATATCGAAGGAGAATATATTATGGCAACAGTAACGAGTTCATCAGGGGTTGAAACCTCTTACGGAACCTATAACAGGCCGCTGACGAATGAAGTCGTCCGCGATCCGAAAACCACATGGGATCAGGATATGTTCCTGAAGGTGCTCGTCGCGCAGATGTCGAATCAAGACCCGATGAACCCGCAGTCCGATACGGAATTTATTGGGCAGATGGCGCAGTTTTCCTCGCTGGAGCAGATGACGAAGCTAACGGGCGCGATGCAGCAGATGCAGGCGTACAATGTCGTCGGCAAATATGTTTTCGCCACCTACACGCCTTCGGAAAGCTCACAAGAGATCGCCGTCGAGGGAAAGGTAACGTCCACGTATACCAAGAGCGGCATAACGTACCTGACCGTCCAAAGCTACGTGCTCGACGATGACGGCAAGCAGATCATTGATGAAGAGACCGGCCGTCCAAAGACCCAAAAGCACGATATTCCAATGACGGAGATCGATCAGGTTATCGATCCGGCCGTATACGGCGATTATGGCGACGACAGCCTGGCTATCCTGACGGCGATAAAGGAGCTGACCGAACTGCTTAAAGCCCAGCAAGCCGAAAAGGACGATACCGGCGAGGACGGAACGGGCGACGAAGGCGAAAATGAAGATCAAACAGACGCAACACAAGGCGCGCAATAAGGAGGGCTTAAAGCTATGATGAGATCATTGTATTCCGGCGTAACCGGCTTGAGGAACCATCAGACCCGCATGGACGTCATCGGCAACAACATTGCCAACGTCAATACCGTCGGCTTTAAGGCCAGCCGCGTGACCTTCAACGACATCTATTCTGAAACGATCCGCCCGGCGACGGCTACCAACGAGAATTCCGGCGGCATGAACCCGATGCAGATCGGCTTGGGCATGGGGATAAGCTCCATCGACGTCATGCACGGGCGCTCGGCGGCGCAGCTCACGAGCATGCCGCTCGACGTCTCCATCGCGGGCGACGGCTTTTTCACAGTCAGCACGAATCCCCAAGGCACCGGCATAGCCTTTACGAGGGCCGGAAATTTCTCCTTCGACGCGGAAAAGACGGGAGAGAATCCCTTGCTGGGCGCGGCGGGCACTGCAAATCTGCTCGACGCCAACGGCAATTTTGTAATGGGCTATCTGCTGCCGCGAGACGGTGAAAACATGATAGGCATAAATCCGACTTCGCCGACTTATCCCGTCACGGGATGGGACTTGGCGCCTGTTACCGTCGACTTTACGAGCTTCGACAATATCTCTATCGACGCCAACGGCGCGATTGTCGGTCGCGTAAAGCCGCCGAACGGCATTGATCCGCAAGCGACGCCGCCATACAGCGACGGCGACAACTGGGCGTGTGAGAGCGATGAAAACATGGATCTTGTTAACCAGAAGGTCATACTTGGCTGGCTTTGCATATCGACGTTCTCCAATCCGATGGGCTTGGAAAAGCTGGGGAACAACCTCTACACGGCGACGCCGGGCTCCGGCGAACCAATGATGCATACTGCCGGCAGCGAAGCGACCAACGCCGGCCAATTAAACCCCGGTACGCTCGAAATGTCCAACGTCGACATTGCGGCGCAGTTTACCGACATGATAGTAACCCAGCGCGGATTCCAAGCCAATTCGCGCATCATCACCGTTTCAGACTCGATGCTTGAGGAATTGGTCAACATTAAGCGTTAATAATATCGTAGAGACGCCATATATGGCGTCCGTGAAAAAATAACGGACGCCATATATCTCTAAGGGCGGACACGAGATATCGTGTCCCTACAGATAAAATTTTTAAGCCGGGGGCATACATTGATTCGTGCGACGCGCCTTAACCAAGAGCCTTTTTATATAAACTCCGACCTCATAGAGTTCATCGAGGAGACGCCGGATACTGTCGTTACGATGGCCTCAGGGAGGAAGCTTGTCGTACGCGAAAAGATCGATACGATCGTCGACGAAATAGTTGCTTTCCGGCGCCGTATATACGGCGTGAGCCCTGAAACAAGCGAGGTAACCTGATGGATATTGGAACGATCATCGGAATGGTCGGCGCGGTCGCGTTTGTCGTGCTGGGCATCGTATGGGGCGGCCAAGTGGCAAATATAGAAAACTTCTGGGATATGTCTTCAGTGTTGATCGTCTTCGGCGGTACGATCTGCGCTTCGATCGCGTCCTATCCGCTAAAAAGCATGATCGGCATCACCAAGGTTATCGCAAAGGCGTTTAAATCGCAGCAGTCCGATTTGAACGACGATATTGATTTAATCATTAAGATCGCAAACGTCGCCCGCCGCGAGGGCCTGCTTTCTTTGGAAAACCAAATAGCCGAGATGGATAACCCTTTTTTAAAGAAGGGCATCATGCTCATTGTCGACGGCTCGGATCCGGAGCTAATTAAAAACATCATGCAGACCGAGCTGGTATTTATCTCGGAACGACACTCCACGGCTCACGCCATGTTGGATCAGATGGGTGCTTTTGCGCCTGCTTTCGGCATGATCGGCACGCTGATCGGCTTGATCAACATGCTTAAGCAGCTCGACGACCCTGACGCGCTTGGGCCGGGTATGGCTGTGGCGTTGGTTACGACGTTTTATGGTTCCTTTTTATCGAATGTGGTATTTACGCCGCTATCGAAGAAGCTCGCCGCCTATTCCTCGCATGAGTACTTGCAGAAGGAACTCTTGCTCGAGGGAATGCTCTCCATACAGGACGGCGAAAATCCGCGCATAATCAAAGATAAGCTGACGGCGTTTATCGCCCGCGGGCAGATACGCCCCGAAGAGGAAGCGCCTCGCGCAGAGACGGCCGAGGTGGAAGAATAGCGAGGTGAAAGCATATGGCGCGCGAAAGAAAGCAGCAGGATTCAGGCGGCGGCGGCTGCCCGGCCTGGTTGGCGACGTACGGAGATATGGTCACGCTCGTTTTGACCTTCTTCATACTGTTGTTTTCGTTTTCCAGTATAGATAAAGCAAAATGGCAGCAAGTCGTTATGTCGCTTTCCGGCGGCAGCAGCGTCTTCAACCAGGCCATGCCCATACCTCCCGACCAGAATCTTTTGCCGCGCGGGGTGAACTTCGAACAGGAGGACACGAGGGATCCGGAGGATTCGACGACTACGGAAGAGCAGGCGCAGCAGCAACAGCAACAGCAGGAGCAGCTGGATCCGGCGGACGTAGAGGCGCAGCAGAATATTAACGACGAATTCGACAAGCTCTATCGTGAAATAATGGCGTATGTTACCTCGAACCAGCTCGAAGGCCTTATGGACGTAGAGCGAGAGGATGGCTACGTCATATTAAGCTTTAAAGAAAAGATGCTCTTCGCTTCGGGTAGGGCGGAGCTAAACGAAGAGGCCATGTCGTTTTTGGCCCAGATATTCATGATGCTCGAAGGCAGCCAGGATTCTTACCGCCTTTTGCGCATAGAAGGTCATACGGACAACGTCCCGATACGAACGGCGAATTACGAGGACAATTGGGCGCTTTCGATGGATCGCGCGGCCTCCGTGCTGCGCTTTATCGCGGACGGAACGATGATCGACGAGACGAAATTCTTTGCCGGCGGCTACGGCGAAACGCGCCCGATCGGCAGCAACGATACCGAGGAAGGCCGGGCGCGCAACCGTCGTGTGGATATTGTATGCGAGCGGCGTGATATCGCGCTTGAAAACAGGAAAGTTGAAACGGAGGTAGTAATGCCATGAGCAAAAAGCTTCTTATCATCATAATAGCGGCGGTAGTCGTCGTCGGCGCGGCCGCTTTTGTATTTTTTTCTGGCATGCTTACGGGCGGAATGGGAGAACCTGTGGACAAACCGATTGAGCTGTCGTATTATATACCTGGTGAAGAGGGTTTTGTGACGAATGTTGTTGGCAGTAGGATGCTGTTAAAGACGGGTATGTCGCTCGGTTTCGATAAAACGTCGATAGACGTAACGTTTTTGGATGAAAATTTGGCCAGAATCAGCGATATCATCAACCGCGAGCTACGCATGCTCACCGAAGAGGATATCAACAATCCGGAAATACTCGATATCCTGAAGGATCGGCTCATCGCGGCGATTTCGGACGGCTTGGAGATCGACAATCTGCACGATGTCCGTTTCACCGCTTTTGTGGCGCAGTAGAGTATGTAAACGCCCATTAAAAGCGATTTCATGTAGGGGCGGATGGCAATCCGCCCGCAAAAACAGAGCTGTCGGAGTTTTCCGGGACGATTGCCATCGTCCCCTACAATTAATAATCGTTTATTTATATTCATTCCGGATTGAAGGGAGGATGGCTGCTTGGCAAATGTACTTTCGCAAAGCGAAATAGACGAGCTGCTTAGCGCGCTATCCTCCGGCGCGGACGCCGCGGCGCCTATGGAAGAGGAGCCGGAATCGAGCGTTCGGGAGTACAACTTCCGAACGGCAAACAAGTTCCACAAGGAACAAATCCGCACGCTGCATCTCGTTTTCGATAACTTCGCGAGGCTCCTGTCCACTAGTCTTTCGGGCACGCTGCGCGCGGTATGCGAGGCGGAGGTACTCTCCGTCGAGGAACAGACCTTTGGAGAATACAACAATTCGCTTCCCGCGCCCGTTATATTGGCCATTCTCAATATAAATCCCATGACGGGCGGTTCCCTGATGGAAATCTCGCCGGAAATCGCGTACGCCATGATAAGCCATCTTTTTGGCGGGACAGGCGGCCCCTCCGTCGAAGCCAGCAAGACGTTCACAGAGATCGAACTCGTGATCATGGAGCGCATGATCCGCAAGTTCACGGGCATCATGGTCGATTCTTGGGAAAAGATACTGCGCGTACAATGTACGCTGGACCGCATCGAAACCAGCGGCCAATTCGCGCAAATCGTATCCACAAACGAGACGATCGCGATCATTACGATCAACCTAAAGATAGGGGCGGAGCAAGGGTTAATCAATATCTGCATTCCGCACTTGGCTATCGAGCCTATCGCGAAGCAGCTGAACACAAAGGTGATGTTTTCAAGTGCGAGCCGCGTCATCCAGGCCCAGGAAGACCTTATCGCCTCGCGCATAATGAACACCGAGGTTACGCTGACCGCCGTTTTGGACAGGACGCTCGCGTCGGTCGGCGACGTCTCCAGCCTGCAAATTGGCGATGTTATCCGCGTAGAGCACAACGTCTCCAACCCTGTAACGGTTAAAGTCGAACACATTCCAAAATTCCTCGGCGTTGTCGGTACGTATTCCGGCAAGTTTGCCGTTCAGGTCGTCGAGATCGTCAAGGAGGATTCTGAAGATGAGTGACATGATGTCGCAGGAAGAAATCGAAGCTTTGCTTTCGATGGGAAATAACGACCCGGCGCCTGTTTCTTCGTCTGGCGCCGATACTTCCGCGGCCGACGTACAAGCGCTTCTCACCGACACCGAAAAGGATACCCTTGGCGAAGTTGGCAATATATGCATGGGCACGGCGGCGACGACGATGTATACGCTGCTCGGGCACAGAGTCGATATAACAACTCCGCGAGTATCCGTATACCGCCCGGAGGATCTTCTGCGCGAATACGCCGCGCCATATATCGCCGTCGAGGTACAATATACCGAGGGCGTGCTGGGCAATAACCTTTTGCTGCTGCGCGAATACGACGCCGCCGTCATAACCGACCTCATGATGGGCGGAGACGGCAAGGTTGAAATGCCGATCGAGCTGTCGGAGCTGCACTTGAGCGCCATAAGCGAGGTTATGAACCAGATGGTCGGCTCCTCGGCGACGTCGCTCTCGGAGATGCTGCATTCCGTCGTCAACATTTCTCCGCCGACGGCGCAGCTCGTCGACCTCGCGGCGACGCCGAGCATCTCCACGCTCGATAATATCGATATCATAATAAAAATAAGCTTCCAAATGGAAATCGAAGGGCTGCTGAATAGCGAGCTGATGCAGATCATGCCGCTGGATTTTGGCAAGCAGCTCGTGCAAAGGCTCATCGAAGGGCCTACCGACGATTCGCCGCCGCTCGTTCCGCCGCCCGCAGCAGCGCCAAAGCCCGCAC
>QMCD01004180.1_pt1 | contig 12939 bp, 15 predicted proteins | sample 1821841 | NCBI WGS metagenome assembly QMCD01 (sample SAMN01991225, study PRJNA193472) | Termite gut metagenome, whole genome shotgun sequencing project. | isolation source: worker | host: Macrotermes natalensis | reverse complement strand
GGAGGGGGTGGCGGCGCGTCCTGTTTGGGCGGTGTAGCGTCGGCGGGCGCGTCAGCCGGGGCAGGATTACCGCCCTCTCCGGGTGCGTTAAGAAGATGTTCCGCGAGTTCCGCGACAACAGCCGGGTCAGCGTCGGTTGTTACTACGCCGAACAGCTTTGCCAGCTTTTCGCCAAACTTCACTTTGGGTTGGCTATTATTACTCATAAATTTCAATCTCCTTTCGGGTTTAGGCTGGGCTTGGGGTTCCGCGTCACGAATTGCCACGCTTTGCCCTGCCCTGCCTTTATAAACGAGCGCGACATGGTTGCCACGAATATTGCGCTGGCGAATCTGCCCGTCAGCGTCGGGGGTATAATCGCATGAATATCCGCAGGATATTTCACGCTTTCCGTTCTCAATCTCGCCTATTACAGTGGGGTCGGTGACAATGATGTCGGCCATTACCTTATCTGCGTCCTCGCCGTCGCCGCGCCGCACGTCCTTAATAAAGCCGCGCATTAGGTTACAGGCATTCGCCACGGTAACATCGTCGCCGGGGTGTTCATCAACGAGAGGAACACCTTCAAACGACGCAAGCGCGGAGGGGTCGAATACTTCGCTTTCTTCACGGTGTATCGGGAACATTTCTTCCGAGCGTTCGGTGATTCCAAGTTCCTTACCTTGATATTCCTGCGTACCCGTCCGGGCGATAGGTACGTTTTTACAGACGAGGAAACCGTTAGGCATTCGGGAAATGTTCGCGCTGATTTTGGTTGCGTAATACGCTCTCAATGGCATACCTCCTATCGTGTGAATTTGCGCCGTGTCAATCTTTGTTCAGCGGCGACCATGCGAGAACGCGCATTTTTTGAGTGGTGAACGTCGCCGAATCGCCGGGTAGCAATGGCGCGAACATAAGCCCGTCATACCGGCATTCGCGGATTTGCCCGTTATCCAGCGCGACGATAATTCGCTCCCCAGCTTGCGGTTTTATGTCCGGCGGGTTCCAGCCCATTGTGTCAACAGCGAATTCTATGTCTACGGGTTTGCGCGGGTCGTAAACGCGCATACAATTCAAGTGTTGCCGCACGTTCTCGAATACGAGTTCTAAACTGCCAAGCGTGATACCATGCTTTGACAAGGCCGCGACAATCTCGGAAACAGGAGCATTTGTGTCAATGATTTTCATACGTCACCTCTCTACATGATTTTTTCAAAGCGCGACCGTGACATTCGCTCAATGCTTCCAGCCCGGTACACCCGGCAGGGGAAGTCCGCAATGTTGAGGTCTATCAGCGGTTCCGCGTAACAACGGCAGTTAAATGTTTCGCCCGCGTTATATCTGCCGTAGGGCTTTGTGTCCTTTTTAGGGAACAATTCTTCCGGGCTGGGCGGGTCGAGGAAGTTGACGAGAACGCCCTCCATGTGTCCGTGAGCGGAACGCACACGCGAATCCTCCGACGTGCGCCAGATATACCAGCCAATCCCCAAAGAAGAAGCCCGCGCCTGTGTGAGCGCGGCTTGCGTCTTGCTCACTTCGGTACGGGCTATAAGATTAAGCCGGGATTTAGCTGTTTTCGGGAATTTCGCAACGAGGTCGGTCAGTATGTCGCCGCTCCTGCGTCCCTGTGCGCCCTCGCGGGCTATGAAGTCCGTCAAGTCCCTTGATACGTCCAGCGGAAAGGTTTTAATAAGTTCCGCGTTCTCGCGAACAGTCTGAAAGAACGTGCCGCCGTGCGGCATTTTCAATTCTTCAAGAATCGCCGCGTAAAACTCGTTTCCACGTCCCGCCTTTAGCGCGGCCTTGCGCCACGTCGCGCTAACGCCCGTGTTTACTTGCGTTGTCATATTCAACGCGAGTTCGTCGCACCACACCTTGTACTCCGGGGATTGCGCGTAGATGTTAAGCCGCCGTATAACGGTCTGCGGGTTTTGTGGGTTTCGCACGGCCAATTCCATTGCTTTGAATAATTTGTTTAGCGTATGGTTAAAAGAATTTTCAATGCGCTTGCTGTCCACCGTCCGCGCCCCCCTCCGTATCAACCGGGGCGGTTGGATTCTGGCCTGGTTGATTTCCGACGGCTCCCGCAAGTAACTTCATAAGGTTAGGGGCTTCGCCGCCCATGCCAAACTCATCATCAGCCCGGTCAATATCTTCGTCGGTGATGTTATTCCACATTCCCGTTGCCCTCGCGCTCTCACGCAATTCTTTAAGGGCGATTTTTTGTGAGATAATTGCCGAATCGAACATATCCTTAATAGCTTGCGCTACTTGCGTGGCAATGGTGCGCTTTTCTTCCTCCGACGGGCGGCGAACAGGCTCAAATTCAAAGTCGAGGTCGTCCTCGTCGGTCTGCCGGACGCCAACATACAGAGGATAGGCAATATTCGCTCTATATGGGCGCGGAGGTCGGCTTCCTGCTTTTCCTCAATCGCGTCGTAGTAGTTCGCCATGTCGCTTTCGCCCGTGGCGTTAAGCCCAGCAGGGGAACGTCCGAACAGCTTGGTAACGGGTATCTCGCTCGCGCCGCTTACGTCGAGCATAAACATTTCGTAAATGTCAGACAGTCCGGCGAACGAATACTGGTGTGTTTCAAACGAATCCTTTTCGCCCATTATCTGCATACCTTGACTGTTCATCATCCAATTCATCAGCGTAAGCGTATTGTAAAGGTCGCGCTGGACGCTCTGCGGAGCCGTGGAAAGCTGTTCAAAACCTTCCATCTTGTAGACTTTCAAATTCGCGGCAAACACGAGCGCGGCTATGTTGTGGCTGGTGTTATCGTACTTTACGATTTCCGCAAAGACGTGTTCAAGTTCGCTTGCACCCCAATAAGTTTCAGCCAGTTCTTCAATATAAGGGAGCCGCCGCCCGGTAAAGCGCATAACCCGCGTATGATGAACTCGAATACCAAGCCCGAAGCCTTGCGTTGATATGGTGTAGTATTTCGGCAAGCCGAATTCCGGGTCGTCAATATTCTCAACGATTTCAAGACTTGGGGAAACTCCGCTCCATCGGTCAACGACGATTAAGCCTTTGAAGCTACCCGGCATAACCATGTCCAGTTCAAGCGGCTGGTCGAGAATGTCGTCGTGTCCGTCAATGACGATTACGGCGACCGCACCGCCGTAAAGCCGTCCCCATTTCATGCCCTCTAATATCTTCTCGCGCATACGGGTTTTACGCTCAAGCCGCCGTATGTCCTGTTTTCTGTCTGGCTGTAGCTGGGATTTGATTCTGTACCAGCTTTTCACCATGTCCTCCGGGATAACGTCAATAATGCGCTTTACCACCCAATTTTCTCGGTAGAGCGCGGTGAGCGTGTTATATTGCGCTGTGAAATTCTGTTTGATGTATTGGGTGAATTGCGTCACGTCCGGCGTTCCCGCTCCGAGCCGCGCAAGCGGATTAGAGAAAGCGTCCATTGTCAGCGCGGCAGGGATTTTGGGAAATATAGGTGTGAGCGGCGGCGCGGAGGGGTTCGCCGCCGTCGCGGGTCTGTCGCGCTGATTTACGCGCTTTTTTTTCTTTGCCATACATCGTCACGTCCTTTTAGCACAGAAAAATACCGCCTTGCGGCGGCTCGTGCGGTTATTCGTTTTTATCGTGTATTTGTGTACCGAAGTAAAATCCGATTACAGTTCCGAGTATTCGCTCAAACTGCTCCATCGTTTCCTGCGACACAAAGTATTCCGGCAGGAAGATTGAGAAGCAGAAAACACAAACTAATAAGAGAGCGATAGTATCTTTTATTCTTATGTTGAACCGCTTCACGAATACCGTCCTTTCCGGGCGTGATAAAGCCACAGGCGGTTATGATGTCAGCGTCGAGATGTATGTTACAAGAGCCTGTATATCGGCGTTATTGAAACTGCCGTCCGGGTTGTTGTGCCGTACCAGTAACCCGCCGTCCGTCTTAAATTCCATTTTGCACCATGATGTTCCGTCGCAGTTGCCAATTACTACGTCGCGCCCGTAATTCGTCTGCCGGAGCGTACCGCAGATACTAAGACCGCGGTAGTAATTCGGCAAAGTAAGCGGTACCAGATAATCCGTCTGGTTGGCAGAGCCGCTAGTTATGGCTATTTGCAGTTCCATGATTTTACGCCCTCCCGCTGTGGTGCGCCCTGTCCACATGGGGGTGTTCGTGGTTTGTTGCTTAAACATGGTAGTTTTCAATGTCGCAATATCTGACTGAAATGCCGCCGTTAAGTCTGTCAAAGGTATGCCGCCAGATGGCTTAACGTAGGCGTTTTGCGGCGCGTCCTGTCCCGCAGGCCCTTGTATGCCCTGTACGCCCTGCGGCCCTTGTATCGGCCCGACAGATTTCCATATGTTTACGTCAACATCCCATACATATAGGTTGGGGCTGATGTAATAAAACTCTCCGGCCACGCCTGTGGGGTGTGCGGATTTCAGCGCGTCAACCGACGCATACGCGCCGACAATCGTTCCGACCGTACCCGCCACACCTTGAATGCCCTGCTCTCCGTCAGTACCGTCTTTGCCATCTTTGCCGTCCGTTCCCGGCGGACCCACTGCTCCGTCTTTGCCGGGCGCGCCCTGTACGCCGTCTTTCCCCTGCGGACCGACTTGCCCACCTACAATGAACAGTCCCCACGCGCCGGAGGTGTCGCCAATCGGAGAAACGCCTGTGTTTGCAGTCATGGCTATGTAGGTGTTGAGGTCAGAGCCGATTACAACGTCGTTCACCGCGTAATCCGTGGACGCGGAATACACGCCCCGCGAATGGATTGTTAGCGTAACAGACTGCCCTTGCGCCATCTGCATAGCGGCGTTCAATTCCTCGACGGTAACGCGGTGTTCCCATCGTGCGCCGCTGTAGTTCGTACTTCCGCTCTTAATAAGGGAGTCGCCGTCCGCGCCCCCCGCCGGTAGTCCTAGTCCTAATCGCTCCATTCGTTATTTCCCTCACTTCCAATGTCCTAAGACAATAAAACTGAATTGCTCGTCCGAATACTCGAATGCAAGCCCTTCATCAATATGCGAGGTTATCAGCGCAAAACTCGTCAGCGTTCGCTTCGTGCCTTTTATACCGTCTATCGCGCCGCCCTCATCCGCGTCAAGGCTCATGCCGGATAATCCGTATAGGGTATCGCGGAATGAATATCCATCCGGCAGGGTAATTTGTACCCCGTCGGTATTCCCTGCGTTCCGCACCCAGCCGTAGCCGGATATGAAGCCGTCGGCGTACTTTGTGACGTATATTTGGAAATTGTCGCCGCTGTTCTCCGCACTCTCCGACGTGTTTGTCGCGGTAACTCCCGTGTCTGTGCCGCCAATATGCCAGTTGCCGCCCACGATAGACGGTGTTACGCCGTCAAGGTCAGACTTACGCACGACGTGATTTTTTTCCGTAGGCGGTACGTGCATTTCAATCTGGCTGGTGTATTTAATTCCGGCCATTTTTGTTCCTCCTAATATGAGCGGGGGATAGGTGGAGTAGCCTATGGCTTGCGCCATATCCCCCGCACTTTATAAGTCTTTTACGCCGGGTCTACTTCTGCGCGGATTACCAGCGTGAGATTCGTACCTGTGCCGAGTGGTGCGCCTATGTCCACGCGGACGGCATTCGCGCTGGTGCGCGTAAACTGCGCCACAACGGTTTCCCCAGTGGTGGTATCATATAATTCATGCGTTACATTCCGCGTCGCTAAGTTGTGCGTGAACGGATAGCTTACCGTCGCGTCATCGCCCGTGATGGTGAACGTCATTTCAGTAACGCGTTTCGTGTCGGTCGCCTGTTTGGTGAACACAAGATTGGTCGTGTCCATCGTGGCTGGGACGGTCGCCGGGGTCAGTTTCCAGTTAGTGCCGCCATTGTTGTCGCCAGCGGTAACGGGAACGATGGTTCCGGCGATGATGTCGGTGCTGTCGTCAAAGTCATCAGCGCGGGTAAGCACCGCCGTCGTAGTGCCGTCGCTTAACGTGGTAATAACATAAATGCCGTTCTGCGTGAGGTCACTTTGAGCGGCCAGCAAAATGCGGTAGCCCTGTGCTACGGTCACACCGTCAATAGTAAGTACGGCGGGGGTCGTCTGCGTGAGCGTCTTGGCTGTGCCGTCGTAAGTCCCCACGAAAGGAACGTCCAACGCGACGCGAGCGGCTTGTTTCGTAAGTCCCGCGACGTATTTCTTCATATCGTCAAGTCTTACAAGATGATTGCCGTCGGTCGGCGGTGTTCTCATGTCGATTTGCGTGTAATACTTCTGTCCTGCCATTTTGAATCCTCCTCTAAATTTTTATATAGGCTTTCCCGGTTATCGGCTCCGAGAACCGTATAACGAGCAAGTTCATTGTGGACGCTGGAACGTCAATCTGGCCTGTTATCTGCTCCCCGGTGCTGTCCACGGTCAATGCAACAACAGTCCGGGAGCCGAGATTATGTTGGATATTCCAAACGGCGGCGAGCGCGGATTGTGTATGTTCGTAAGTCGTTCTTTTTAACGCGTCCACATCAGCCGCGCTTGCAATCCCCATATCGGCAAGGCTGTTATCTCCACTTTGGAGCATAACGCCGTTTATCTGCGGCTTGCCATTTAAGCCTGCGTAATTAGTCGCGCCGCCCCCGCCGCCATCCAATAACATTTCCATCGGACCGCCGCCGTCCACCACCGAGCCATCTGGCAAAAGGTATTTGATGTTTTCCGTCAGGGCTTTGGCGTATTGCGCGGCACGAGACGTAGATGGCGGCAATACTTGTCTGCCAAAGCTGTCGGGCGCGGTCACGCTTCCGTCGCTGTGCTGATATTTGAGCGGAATGAGTTTTGCTTCTTTCCAGTTATTTGCCCTGCCCTCGTTTGGCGGTAATACTTGTGCCATTGGTTCACCTCCCGGCTATTGCATGAATCTACGTTTAGAGTAAATCACCGTCGCCACACCGTAGCGGAGAGCGTCGCAAGCGTGGTCGTTAGCTTTTATCGGACGTTCTTCGCCCTGTTGGACGGCTTTTTCGTCCCAAATGTACCCCAGCAGTTCGTTGATTAAGTAACGGCATTTTTTATTTATCAACAGCTTGCCGAGCGCAAACATGGTGCTGACTTTTGAAATGCCGTTCCGCACGTCGTTGTCAGCGTCCTTTACGCGGTAGCCCCGGTTCCGCAGTTCTATCTTGAAGCTGGCCGCGCTGGGGTCTAGGACGACATAAAGCACGTCGTCCGGGCTTCCGGCGAATTTGACGAAATCCTCGGCGTACTCCGTATCGGTCTTTTGGCGACCACGCTCTTTTGATGAGTAGTAATACTCCGATTCCACGCGGGCGGTATCGCCGTCGTCGATAATTTCCAAAAACGACATCGGGTTCGACGTGCCATAGTCCACGGCGATATATCGGCGCGGCTCAAATATGGCCTTTGGAAATTCCGTGTAGGTGTGAACGTCCTCGTCGAAATTGTCGTAAATCAAACCATCGGCGGCGCACCACAATCCCAAAATAAAACGGCGATAAAAAACGCCGCTGTGCATGGCCTTATACCGGGCTTTTACCCGTGAGGTCAAGGACGGGTTATCGTCCATTGTGAAATGCGCGTACACAAGATTTTTATATTGCGTATCGGGCGGGTCGTCGTCGTGGCGGTTGACGTAAAGCCTGTAAATCCACTCCGTCTTAAACCAATGCTTCGGGTGGTCGGGGTTGCAGTTAAACCAAAACTTCGAGCCGTCCACAGAACAGCGTCCGACGGACTGGTCTACGAACGAGCGCGGCATGAGGGCAACTTCATCAAACAGAACGCCCGCCGCCGTAATACCTTGAACAAGGTCTTGACTGCGTTCGTCCGAGCCGCCGAACAAGTAAAAGTCATTGCTCACTTCGCCCTTGCTCACGATAACCACGCTGTCCGTGCGCCGTTCTTTTACGGTATAGCCTTGCGCGGTCATTTGCCGCTTCCAGTCAAGTATTACGTTGCGGCGCAGGGAGCCGACGGTCTTTCCGCAGATGAGGAAGTTCATGCCGTTAAAGTTCTCCATCGCCCAAAGGCCATAGGCAAGGCTGAACACGAGGGTCTTGCCGGAACGAATCGCGCCGTCGGCGATAATTCCCTCACACTCTTTAAGCGGTGAATTCTTTTGCCACCAGCGTAACACTTGATGTTGCTTGAAGCTGAACGGCTTATAAACAAAAGGCACAGCTTCGCGTTTGCGATTCCGTGCCTTGTTTATTGCTTCGTAGTATTGTTCGGAACGAGCTTGACGCTCCTGCTTCCGGGTGTATCGGTCATTCCTCTGTATTTCCATCGTCCGCGTCACCTCCCTCCGTCGGGGGCAGTAAATCGGCGGCATTAGGGAAGAAGTCAGCGGCGTTAGCGTTCAGCGCTTCCATGAAGTTCGAGCCGGATTCTTCCGTAGTGGCCGGGAGCTGTGACGCTTTCATCTTGTCGTATTCAAGGTCAATGCGAGCGTTATCAATATCGTCCCGTGATTGTTCAAACGCGGTCAGCGCGAACATATCGCGGTGGTCGCGGTATAACGTATCTCCCGCCCTCATCAAATATTCCGATTCCCCCCGTGTTAATGTCGCAGGGTCTTTTGTTATGAGATACAGAATGTAATTAGCTTGCCCCTTATAAACATGGTCGTAGAGTTTTCCGCGATTTATCGCCCGTTTTCGTGCTTCGAGTTTTTGCGCTTTATCTTCCTCTGCGATTAGCCAGTTGTCGCGGGCGCGTAGCCGTTCCTGCCATTGCCAGTCGCGTCCCCATCTATCAATGATGGTTCGGCTTTTGCCTAACCCTTGACTAACCTTAACATAACTGCGCTCGGAGCCGAGAGTGAGGTAACGCTGAAACGCTTCCCATGCTTCGTTGCTTTCGCGGGGTTGCCGTTCCCACGGCTTGCCCTTGAATGTGAATTCCGTTTTTTTTTAGCCAATTACCTCCCTCCTTTCCCCGGTATCTGTAAGGCGGTCAGTCTTTGGCGATGAGCGCGAAGTCGAGTATCTTCATCGTCCGCTCGGCGCGTTTGGGGTTCAGTTCGTTGGCGAAGCATTGAATATCCAGCTTCTTAGCCACTTTCGCCGTCGTGCCAAGTCCGACGCAACAGTCGAACACGCTCCGGGGTTTCGTCGGCAAGGAGGATAACACCGTAAACGGCACGTCGAATCCCTTTTTGCCCGACGGACTAAGACGTGGCATTTCGCCCCAGCCAAGCAGGACGTTAGGGAGGTTTTGACTGCTGTATATAATTTCCCAGCGGCCTTGCGGCTGTCCGAATATGGCGGCAACGTCCTTTTCCCACTTCATTCCCGTTTCCACGAAACAAGCCCCGGTGACGTGCCGCTTCCACAGGAAGTAGACGCGGCGAACGAATTCGAGCCAGTTGACAGGGTGGCCTTTCTGCCCGTTGAATGTGCGCCAGTATTTGAGGTTGCCCTCGCCCCACGGCGGGTCTGAATAAAGCACGTCGGCTTTCGCGCCCGCGAATAGGTCGTCAAGATTATTCGTCATTATGTCGTGCATCGTTATTCGGTGCTGTGGCATTCCTGTACCTCCGTTCTATTTGAATCATGCTTTTGGTTTTCCACGCCTTGTTATACTCAACATCGGCAAAGCCGGTGATGTATTTCAATTTGAGAAGTTCTTCCGCTTCCATGCCGAGTTCATTGCAGATTTCAGCGTCGGATAACCCTTCGTCAAGCATATTGAAAACAATATTGCTCATGCCGTCGATTGAGTGCGCTCCCCGCGCCCGGTTATGCCGGACGGTGGAAGCCATGCGGTCGCTGATTGGTTTGTCGATAACGACGACGGGGAGGTAGCCGTGGTTGCGCTCCAAAATGTCGGGACACGTTTTGCACACGAAATATCGGTGAAAACCGTCCACTATAACGTAACGGTCATTTTCCTCGTCGTAAACCGTGACGACGGGCTGGGTGTAGCCATCGTGCTTAATGGAGATATAAAGCAATCCCATTTCCTTTTTCGCCACCGCATTGGGGTTGTAGTCATTAGGCGAAACCTTTTCAATGGGAACCCAGCGGACGTTACTCACAGGCTGGCTGGCAAACGGGCTGACGGCCAACAAAGCCTTGCCAAGTTCGTATATCGCGGCGGCGCGTCCGTCCGTGTCCAATTCTCCTAGCGCGGCTGTAAGCTGATTTATCAATCCGTCCATTGCCGCCCCCCTATCTTCCCCTGCGCGTGTTGACGCTTTCGGGTAATATTTATCTTGTCGTAGCTGGAACAGAAGTTGTTCAGCTTGGTAAAGTAGTGGTCGTTTATGAGAATCGTGAGGATTTCCTCTTTGTAGAGGTCAACCTCGAATTCCGTGCCTACCAGCTTTTCATCTGCCAGAGCGAAACGCCTTTGCATTTTGGCCTTTACGTCGTCGTCGGTGATGAGGTGTTTCAACAGATAATCCCGGTATTCAAGCCACGATTCAAACATGAACGGCAGGGTTTTGGGTGGTTCAAGAGAATCGTTTTTGAGGTGCTTAATTGCGTTCACGCTGTCAAGCCGCTCCACTAAATCCTCCCATGCGTCCCGGTCAATGTCCTGCACGTCGGTCAAGCCGTGTACCGCGCTTTCGTGCGTGAGATTCGACACGCGCATACGGCGCGTCGGAATCCCCTTGCGGTACATGAGGTCGTAAACTTTGTTGTAAGGGAACTTATTTGCCGCGATATAATGCCATACGTCGGTAAACGTCCAGTCGAATATCGGATAAAACGAGTAGTGAAGCATTTTCTTGTTATTGAGCCGTCCCCACGTTACGCCCTTGTAGGTTTCATCGTTGCACAGGCCGTTCGCCCGTTGAGGGCTTTCCTCTGCTCTAACGCCGCCGATGATACAGGCGGGTATGTTTGGGTATTCCGTGTCAAGGTGTTTGTTGAGGAAGTCCGCGAATCTGTCTGTACCGTAGATGTTTTCGGTAATCGCGTCCGGCTCTTTGGGTCGAATCCAGTTGTCCCCCTCTTTCCAGCAATAAAGCCATTCGCTGGTGTGGGAGGTGGAGTTGAATATCTTGAATTCGATTTGATACCACTTCAACAACACGTCGGGCATATTTTGAATCACACGCATATACTCAATCGTGTCGCGCCATTCGGCTTCTTGGTCGAGGAAATGCGCTTCAACCGGGAGCCGTCCTAACTTACGGGCGACTTCAAGGCAAAGGTGCAGGACGACGGTGCTATCCTTGCCGCCGCTTACACAGACGACGACGCGGGGAAATTCTTTGTAAAGCCATTCTATCCGCTCTAACGCCGCGTCATAAACGCTTTTCGCTTGATAGATTTTCATTTCTTCACGCCCTCTATCACGACGTAATTCCCTACGCGGCTTTTCTTCACGCTCATGTCACAGTAGGCCGTAAACTCCGTCGCGCTGAAATACGGGATTTCCGCTTCGGAGTAGATATGCGTCACCGGGACGTAATCATCAGCGTAAAACATCAGCAGGAACGAGCCGCCCTGTTCGAGAATATCGGCCAGCCGCTTCCAAAATTCGGGTCGGACGTATGAAGCCGCGCCGTAGGTGGCGAAAACGAAATTGAAGCGGTCGCCGTCGCTGAAGCTTTCAAAATCGGTATTGACCGTTTTGAGGTCGGAAAGCTGGGGTACGGCGTGAAACTTTTCCAGCATATTGGCCGACGGGTCAATGCCGACGTACCTCTCGCGGTCGAATATCAGATTGCGCGTAACCATACCGGAGCCGCAACCGATTTCCAGCGTCCGTCCGCTGGTGTTATGCCGGGAGATTAAATCGGCGGTTTGCACGTCCTCGTCGGCGAATATATCCTCCGTGAACGCGCTCTCGTAATTGTCCGCTATGTCGTCGTAGGAGTATTCCCCGGCCAGCTTGCATTCCTTACGGTTGATGAGTATTGTCCCAGTTTTCGGGCAGTTGTGAATCGGACAGCCCATCGTCCAGTAATACCAGTCGTTTACACGCAGACATATGTACCACGAGCGGCCATACTTCATGCGGAATCCGTATTTGCGGATAAGTAAAACGAAACGGACGAATTCTTCGTCTATGCTCTCCTTGCGAAGCATGTATAGCTGACGTCATTGAAATACGTAAAAGATGTGTTAAACTGTAAAGATGTCATACTCAAAAGATATGAGGGAAGCAGCCCTCAAAGCGTATCGTAGCGGTTATAGCAGGGAAATCGTCACAAGAATGTTTGGACTCGGAATAAATACGCTCAGGTCATGGGAGAAACTAGAGCAAGAAACCGGTTCAATAGAGACGCGCCCACTAAACCGCACCCCAAGAAAAATAAACCGAGAAGCCCTTCAAAAATACTGCGAGGAAAACCCGTTGGCAACACACAAGGAAGCCGCTTCCTTTTTCAATTGTACCGAGAGTGGGATACGTCACGCAAAGAAAGCATTGGGAATAACACGAAAAAAAAGACAATCAGTTATACAGAACGAGATGAACAGGAACGGGCAAAGTTCATTGAGGACATAAACAATTTACCCGAAGATGCAGAAGTTTTCTATTCGGATGAATCGGGCTTTGATGAACATTATTCCCGCGCCTATGGTTATGCGCCTCGCGGCGAGCGTGTATGTGGCGACGTTTCTGGTACGCACTTTGATAGAATAAGTGTTGTTGGAGCTATTAACAAAAATAACGAGTTCTTAGCAGGCTTTGCTTTTAAAGGCAGCATGAACAGTGCTTTGTTTGAAGGTTGGCTGGAGCAAGTTTTCGTGCCGTCACTGGTTAACCCTAAAAAAGCCGTATTAATCATAGATAACGCAACGCATCATCCTAAAGACCGAATCTTTGATATTGCGGATGAATATGGTTTTACTGTTATTTTTCTTCCCAAGTACTCACCGGACTTGAATCCGATTGAAAAATATTGGGCTAACATTAAAAATTGGCTTCGATTGCGCTTGGCGGAGTTTAGCTCTTTCTGGAGTGGCTTGATACACGCTTTTGGAAGGCGTTAGCTATATAAGACATTCCTTTATGACAAGGAACTTGT
>QMCD01001717.1_pt1 | contig 12940 bp, 11 predicted proteins | sample 1821841 | NCBI WGS metagenome assembly QMCD01 (sample SAMN01991225, study PRJNA193472) | Termite gut metagenome, whole genome shotgun sequencing project. | isolation source: worker | host: Macrotermes natalensis | reverse complement strand
TTCTGCCTGTCGGGAAGCCTGCGCCGCCGCGGCCGCGCAGGCCCGAGCGCGATATGATATCGATGACCTCATCCGGCGTCTTTTCGGCAAGCGCCGTGCCGAGCGCTTCGTAGCCCTGTACGGCGATATAGTCGTCGATTTGCTCCGGATCGATGATGCCGCAGTTGCGAAGCGCTATGCGGATCTGGGAATGGTAGAAGGGAATGTCGCGGTGCTCCGAAAGCTTTTCGCCCTTAATCGGCTCGACGTAGAGCAGCCTCTGAACAGGGCGGCCTTTGACGGCGTGTTCTTTTACGAGCTCTTCAGCGTCTTCGGGCTTGACTTGGACGTATAAAACGTTGTCGGGATAGACCTTTACAATCGGGCCCTGCTCGCAGAAGCCGAAGCAGCCGGTTGTGACGACCTGAACTTCGTTTTCCAAGCCTTCGCGTTTGAGAACCTCGCGAAGGTTCGTGATAATCTCGTTGCTGTTGGAGGAAACGCAGCCTGTGCCGCCGCAGACAAGCCAATGCATGCGATAGCTCATGCTCTGGGCACCTCCCGTCCGAGAATGGCGTTATCGACGAGCTCGCCGTTCATGATGTGCTTTTGGATGATTTCACGCGCGCGCGCTTCGTCTACGTTGGCGTAGCGCAAAGGCTGCTTGCCTGGCTCGCGGATCTCGACCAGAGGCTCGGCGTAGCAGTACCCAAGGCAGCCCGTGGCGACGACGGAGACGTTTTGAACCGCGTTCTTCTCGATTTCATCGAGCAGCGCGCTCATGGACTTGCGAGCGCCAGCGGCGATACCGCAGGTCGCCATGCCGATAGCTATGACGGTTCTGTCGGGATTTTCGCCGGTCGTACGCAGGTTTGTGTTGCTTTTGGCTTGCTCGCGGATCTTTTTAAGCTCTTCGAGCGATTTAACTTTACTCATTTTGCGTTACCTCACTTTGGCCATTTGTTCTTCGACGATGTTCTTGACGTCCTCCACCTGTACGCGCCCGTAAACCTGGTCGTTGACCATGACGACCGGCGCGAGCCCGCACGCTCCGACACAGCGGATCGCGTCCAGCGAGAACTGTCCGTCTTCCGTGGTTTGCCCGGATTTGATACCCAAATCCTTTTCAAACTCATGCAGGATGTTCTCCGATCCGCGTACGAAGCAGGCCGTGCCAAGACACACGTTCACGCAGAACTGGCCGCGCGGCTCCGTTTTAAGGAACGAGTAGAACGTGACGACGCCGAAAACGCGTGAGGCCGCGATTTCGAGTTTTCTGGCGACATGCTGCTGAAGTTCCTGGGGCAAGTAGCCAAAGATTTCCTGTGCCTTATGCAAGACGGCGATTAGTATGCCGCGCTTGTTCGGGAAGGAATCGATGTACTTGTCCAGCTCCTCGTAGAGATGCGCCTGGGAATCTGTTGCGCCCAAATCAAAATACCCCCTCGTTAGCTTGTTTTCTATAAATATACGGCTTAAGCTGCTTGTATTGTATCAACAAAGCCCCGTAAATACAACAGTTTACAAAAACTTTGTTTAAAAAATATCAATATGCGGGCTGTCAAATACCACCAACATGTAGGGGCGAACTGTGTTCGCCCGTGGCCTAAGATAAAGGCTCGCGGATATCACGGGCGAACACAGTTCGCCCCTACAGAAATTCAATCTACTATACCGCCCCGCAGCACTTCTTATACTTCTTCCCGCTGCCGCACGGACAAGGGTCGTTACGGCCTATTCCGTCTTCGTTTCTAAAGACCTTTGCCGCGCGGAATTCTTTCGTAATGCGCCTGCGCTCTTCGAGAGGGAGAATATCCTCCCATTGCGGCATGGCGATAAGCCAGTCGGCCTTGGCGTCGAGCATATTGTAGTACAGCTTTTCGAAGTCTATAGGGATCGAAACGTTTGTATCCGCCTCGGCCTTTTCCAGTTCGTTAGGCGTGACAAGGCTCGTGTTTATGCCGTCCAAAAAGCCGATGAACATCTCGTTGCTCGCGCCGAAATCTTGCGCAAGCGCCTCGACCGTACCGGAGAACGTCTTATCCCGCTGAGTCAATAGCCGGTCGTAAAACTTCTCTTCCTCGTCGAAATAGCTTTGCCAAAATCTTTCGTGCTCTGGTTTGCCGCGCTCCATCTGCGCGATTTCAAGCCAGCCGTCGTATAAGCTCATGCCGTTCCTCCTTAAAATATGACCCAATATTGTAGGGGCGGATGGTGATCCGCCCGCAAACTAGGCTCGGGACGATTGCCATCGTCCCCTACAATGCGCTGCCTAATCTCTCGCGAACCTGCCTTATAAACCCTTCCGTGCTTTCAATCCGGACGTTTTCGAGCGAACATAGCCCCGCTAGGTCTTTTGTCATAATGCCCGCCTCGATCGTTTCAAGCGCGGCGTCTTCGAGTCTTTGGGCGAAAGCCGAAAGCTCGGGCAAGCTATCCAGTTCAGCCCGCTTTTTCAGCGCGCCCGTCCAGGCGAAGAGCGTGGCCATGGAGTTCGTGCTCGTATCGCCGCCTTCCATGTGCCGGTAGTAGTGCCGCGTAACGGTGCCATGTGCGGCCTCGTATTCGTAGTGTCCCTCGGGCGTAACGAGTACGCTCGTCATCATCGCGAGCGAGCCGAACGCCGTGGCGACCATATCGCTCATTACGTCGCCGTCGTAATTTTTGCATGCCCAGACGAAGCCGCCCTCGGAGCGGATTACGCGCGCGACGGCGTCGTCTATCAGCGTATAGAAGTATTCGATGCCCGCTTCTTTGAACTTTTTCGCGTAATCGGATTCGAATATTTCCGCGAAAATGTCTTTAAAACGATGGTCGTAGAGCTTTGAAATCGTATCCTTCGTGGAGAACCAAAGATCCTGTTTCACGGATAGCGCGTAATTGAAGCAGCTGTGCGCGAAGCCGCGTATGGATTCGTCCGTATTGAACATGGCTTGAATTACGCCGCCGCCGGAAAAGTCGTGTATCGTTTCGCGGAAGCGCTCGCCCGATTCGCCGGTAAAGATCAGCTCCGCCTTGCCATTATTCGGCACTTGGTATTCCGTGGCGGAATATACGTCGCCGTAGGAATGGCGGGCTATGCTTATAGGCTTTTTCCAAGAACGAACGGACGGCTCTATGCACGATACCGTGATGGGAGCGCGGAATACGGTTCCGTTCAGCATGGCGCGGATCGTGCCATTCGGGCTCTTCCACATCTGTTTAAGCGAATATTCCTGTACGCGCTGGGCGTTGGGCGTTATCGTCGCGCATTTCACGCCGACGCCGTATTTTGCTACGGCTTCTGCCGCCTCGCGCGTAACCTGGTCGTCCGTCTTGTCGCGGTTGACGAGGCTTAGGTCGTAGTACTCCGTTTTAAGCTCGATAAACGGCTCAATAAGGATATCCTTTATCATCTTCCAGATGATGCGGGTCATCTCGTCGCCGTCCATCTCTACGAGCGGCGTTTTCATAGCGATTTTCTGCATGTACCCCCCTAATTAACAACCGGAACATAGCCCGGTCGCCCATATTGTACTGGATTAGCGCGTTCGGCGCAACGGGGAATATTGGGCGGCAAGACGCCCGCCCTACTATCTTATATCGCAAAATTTGGTTATAATGGTAACGATAATACTTATTTGGAGAAGAAATGTTCGGAATCCTCGTTTCGCTGGTGTATATGGCCGCGTTCGCTTTTACGGGGCTTTGCTTGGCGGCGCGTATGCTGCCTAGGGAGAAGGCTGCCGCAAAGCTCGTACTGGGGCTGACGTTTGGCCTCGCCATGATGATGTGGCTGCCGGCGCTGATAGCCTTTTGCTTCGGCGTGTTCACGCTTTGGGTACAAATCGGCGCGCTTTTTCTCGCGTTTATCATCGCCGCCCTTGCGTGCCTTAGGCGAACGCATAAACCGCAGCATTTACTTAGCTTTCAATTGCCGTTCGTGTTAAAGCCGGGCGCTCTGCGTTCGTTTATTAAGCGTGAAAAGGCGATGCTATTAGTCGCGGCGCCGTTCTTCTTGCTATGCCTGTATCTTTTATATACGCATACGCTTTTGCCGAAGGACGGCGCGCTCTACACGGGGCAGTCGACGTTCGGGGACATGAACATGCATCTCGGCTTTATAACGAGCATTGCCAAGCAAGGCCTTTTCCCTCCGGAATACTCCATCATGGCCGGAACGCCGCTCTATTACCCTTTTCTGAACGCGAGCGTCTCCTCGACGCTGCTTTTGCTCGGAGCGCCGCTGCGTACGGCATATATACTGCCCGCGCTCTGGGCGCTCGCTTGCGTATTCTCCGGGCTGTACTTGTTCTTCGAGGCCTGGTTCAAGCGCGCGAACACGGCGATATTGGCGGTACTTCTGTTCCTTTTGGGAGGCGGGTTCGGCTTCTGGTACTTTCTGGACGGCTCGGGGGCCGATTCGTATAATTTTTCCCGGATCTTTACGGCGTTCTATGAAACGCCGACGAATTACGTCGTTGAAAACATACGCTGGGTAAATCCAATCGCGGATATGCTTATACCACAGCGCGCGACGCTATTCGGCTGGGCGCTGCTGTTTCCGGCGCTGTACCTATTGCGCCGGGCGGTGGACGGCGAAAACGCGTTTGTACCGCTGGGCCTTCTCGCGGGCGCGCTGCCGCTCGTGCATACGCATTCGTTCCTCGCGCTCGGCCTTGTTTCGATTCCGATCTTTTTATACGAATGCAATAAAGGCCCGAAGTACGCGCTGCGCTTTTGGCCGTATATATTGCTTGCGGCCGCGCTTGCATTGCCGCAGCTATTCGCCTTTACATTCCGGCAGTCCTCTGCCGAGGGTTTTTTGCGCCCGCACTTCAATTGGGCGAATGAAAGCGATTCGTATTTTTGGTTCTATATAAAAAATCTGGGGCTGTTGGCGCTGCTCCTGCCTCCGGCGGCCGTTTTCGCGGGCAAGGCGTACCGCCGGTTCGCCTCGGGCGCGCTGCTTATCCTTTTTATCTGCGAATGTTTCGTATTCCAGCCCAACGAATACGACAACAACAAGCTGCTGTTTATCGCGTTCGCGTTTTCTTGCGGGCTCGTCGCTCATTTCCTTATAGGCGTTAACGCAAAGCTCAAGGGCGTCGCGGGGCGAAAGGCGCTCGCCATTATCACGCTTGCGGTACTCTTTCTCTCGGGAACGCTGACCGTCGCGCGCGAGGCCGTTTCACATCTCGGCCTGAGCGATGGCTTTGAAGAGGCCGATTTGGCCTTCCAGCTATACAGCGCTCCAAATGTAGAAGCGGCAAACTGGGTATCCGAGAACGCGCCGCCGGACGCGGTATTTTTGACCGCGCCGAACCACAACAACGCTATAGCCAGCCTCACGGGGCGCAATATCGTTTGCGGCTCGGACAGCTTTCTCTATTTCCACGGCGTCGACGCCATATCGAGGCACGAGGACGTGCGCAGAATGTATGAAGATTACGGCGCGTTTGAAGAACTGAAGGAAGCATATAAAATAGACTACGCATACGAGAGCGATCATGAGTGGTATGAGTACTATGTGATGGACGGCGTTTTCAGCGGATATCCGGTCGTATTCGAAAGCGGAGACGTGACGATTTACGCCGTTTCCGAGCGGGCGCGGGCGCTTTTGCGCTAGAAATACTATCCGCCGCGCCGGTCAAAAATCAGCGCTTGTCAAAAATTTTGCCAATATATTGTATTTAAGGTGTATAAGTGATAAATTTATATTATTAGGAAGAAGGATTCATTTCAGGGGGAAGCTAAATTGAAAGACGTTCTGTTCGCTCCGATGGATTTTAACCGCTACGATCCCGACGAAACTTTACCGGCGCGCTTTGACAGGCTTTTAGAGCGTTCGCCGCTAAAAGGCGGTGTGAAGGACAAGACGGTGGCGATCAAGTATCACGTCGGCGACAGGCTTGGATATACGACGATCGCGCCGATTTTTATCCGCAAGCTGGTGACGTTTATACAGGATTGCGGCGGCAAATGCTTCTTGACGGATCACTACGTCTGGCAGCGCGATCCGGCTAAGCGCGGGTACACGCCAGAAATTCTGGGCTGCCCTATTGTGGACGACTGCGGCGTTACCGGTAAATACTTCGTTTCCAAAGATGTAGACTTTAAAACCTTTAAAAACGTCGATATCGCGGGCGAAATCTACCACGCGGACTACTTTGTAGATCTTTCTCACGTAAAGGGGCACGGTGCCTGCGGCTTTGGCGGCGCGGTGAAGAATATCTCGATGGGCTGCGTTACAGACCGTACGCGCCATCAAATCCACGGCCTGGCGGGCGGGCTCGAATGGGACGAGAGCAAGTGCACGCATTGCAAAGCGTGCCTGACGAGCTGTAACCACGGCGCGAATTTTTTCGACGAGGATGGGCGCTACAAAATAGACGACCATAATTGCACGCTGTGCCATCATTGCGAAAAGGTCTGCCCCGCGGACGCGATCAATATAACCGATTCAGATTACTATGACTTTCAGCACGGCATGGCTCTTGCCACAAAAACGGTGCTCGATTGTTTCGCGCCGGAAAACCGCTACTTCATAAACGTGCTGCTGCAAGTCACAGCCCTATGCGATTGCTGGGGCATGTCGACGCCAGCGCTCGTGCCGGATGTAGGCATCTTGGCGAGTGAAGATATCGTCGCCGTAGAACAGGCCTCGCTCGATATGATAAAGAATGAGGACTTAATTCCCAAAGGCGCGCCCGGCGGGCAGCTTCCGTGCGAGGGAGAGCATCTGTTCGAACGCCTTCATGGCCTGGATCCTTTCGTACAGCTAGACAAGCTGCAAGAGATGGGCGTCGGCTCCAGAAAATATCAGCTTGTCGAGGTCAGATAACGCTGGTTTATAGCTAAAACATGTAGGGGCGGATGGCGATCCGCCCATGCATCCTAAAGCTTCGTGGTAATTCACGGGCGGATGGCGATCCGCCCCTACAATAACATCGTCAACATCAAATAGGGGGGAAGAGCAGTGGCGGCAAAACTAACAAAGGTCGAATTCTCGGGTTGGGAAAATTGTCTGAAGCTTCAAGACGAATCGCTGGAGATGATCATCACGACGGACGTCGGGCCGCGCGTAATAAGCCTTAGCGCGCCGGGAGGCAAGAACATGATGAACGTCGACGCGGCGACTGCCGGAAAGACGGGCGGCGGCGATTGGCACGCCTACGGCGGGCACAGGCTCTGGCATTCGCCGGAGATAATGCCGCGTACCTACGAGCCCGACAATATACCCGTCGAATGGAAAGAGATCCCAAATGGCGTAGCGCTTATAAACGAGCCTTTCGAGGGTAGGGGTATCCAAAAAGAGATAGAAATCACGCTTTCGGGCGGAACGGCGACGCTGAAGCACCGCCTTACGAACCGTTCGCTTTGGCCCGTGGAGCTCGCTGTTTGGGCGCTTACTGTTATGGCGGCGGGCGGTATGGAGGTTTTGCCGCTAATCACGCCCGCGAAGTCGCAGGTTTCGCTTTTGCCTAGCTTCCCGCTCGTTATGTGGCCGTATACCAATTTTGCCGATTCGCGCCTCAACTTCGGGCGCAAGTACATCTGCCTTTCACAAGACCCGGATTGCGAAGGGCCGACGAAGCTCGGCTACTTTAATCCGTTTGGCTGGGCCGCATATGTAAATTTCGATCAGCTCTTTATCAAGCGGTTCGACGCGGACGATCCCGCGAATATAGCCAAGTATCCCGACTTCGGCTGCTCGTACGAGACGTTCTCAAACGAATCCATGGTCGAGATGGAAACGCTCTCGCAAATGACCGTATTGCAACCGGGCGAATCCGCCGAGCATACCGAGCGCTGGAACGTATACGCGGGCGCGGCGCGCCCCGCTCCGGGCGACGAAGCCGCGCTTGACGCCTTGTTAAGCCAGTATATTTAGAAATGAAGCCGCTTTTGATGTCCGCATGCTTTATCGTGAAGGACGAGGAGCGCTTTCTTGAACGCGCGCTAAAGAGCATCCGGCCGTATGCCGCCGAGATCGTCGTATTGGATACGGGTTCGAGCGACGCGAGCGTTGAAATCGCCGGGCGGTATGCGGATATAATCGGGCATTTCAAATGGATTGGCGATTTTTCGGCGGCGCGAAACGCTTGCGCCAAATTGGCTTCACACGATTGGATTTTCGCGATGGACGGGGACGAAGAAGCGATTCTTTTCGACGAAGAGAGCGTTTGGCAAGCGCTTTTAGATAATCCGCGCTCTATCGGGCGCTATAGTGTGCGCAATCTTACTGAATCCGAGGACGCGGCGGTCGTTACCGTGTCGCGCGTATATAACCGCCGCTTTTTTCGCTACGAGGGCGCCATTCACGAGATGTTGACGCCCATAGATGAAAGCACTGGCAGAGCGCTTTTTGGCGTTCCGGTCGTGCTTGCGCATCACGGCTATTCGATCGAGGTAGCCAAATCGAAAAACAAGACCGTCCGTAACCGCGAGCTTTTGTTTCAAGAGCTCGAGCGTAATCCCGCGGACGCCTACTACCGCTATCAACTCGGAAAAAACTACAATTACGCCGGCGAAAAGGAAGCCGCGTGCGAAGCGTTTGCCATGGCGCTTTCGCTAGATAGCGACGCGCAAAAGGAATATATAGCGGACTTAATAGAAAGCTATGGCAACGCGCTTTTGGATTTAAAGCGCTACGGCGAGGCGGCTAAGCTTTTGCGCTTTGAGGGCGAGCTGCTTTCCCCGCGCAATCAGTTTTCGTTCGGCATGATAAACATGAACGCCGGCCGTTTTGACGAGGCTGTCGCCTGTTTTAAGCGCTGTATTGTAGAGGGCAGCGCCGAGCCGATCGAATCCAGCATGCCGCGCTACAATATGGGCGTTATATACGAATGCACCGGCAAAATGAGCGAGGCGCGCGAGCTATATCTCGCCTGCGGTAATTTTTTACCCGCGCGGTCGCGATTGAAAGCGCTTAGGAGGTAGCGATGGGACTATTGAAAAAGACGGAGAAAATGAATGCATCGTTGGCGGAGAGTTTGCTTGGCGTTTATGACGGCGAGGCTATAGTGCTCGACGCGAAACTGCATACCATCTTATTCGCGAATCATCAGGCGCAGCGGCGCGGGGGCGGCCCGTTATCCGGCAGTTCGTTTGAAGGCTTCTGTGAAGAGCATTTCCCCGGTCTTCGCGAGAAGTGCATGAAGCTCTTCAGTAAGGCGCGCCAAGGCGGCGAAGTTGTCGCGTTCGAGACTACGGACGCCGACGGACAAACATATCAAGCGCGAGCGGGTAAGCTTACCTGGATAGATTCGCAGGACGCGGCAGTACTATATCTGCACAGTATAGAAAAATATTTACAGGCGCAGAAAACTTTGGAACGCTACGCTTTTATTGATACCTTGACGATGGTGCCGAACCGCCGTAGGTTTCATCACGATTTCCAGCGGCTTCGCGATAAAATCGAGCGAGGCCAGTTGTCGGGATGCGTCGCCATTTTGGACGTAGACGACTTTAAAACGATAAACGACACCTACGGCCACAACGTAGGAGATATCCTCTTAAAGCGCCTTGTGGAGCATTTTCAGTCGTATCCGGAGTTTCACGACCATCTGTACCGCCTTGGAGGCGACGAGTTTCTTTTCTTCTTTGCCGATCCCGCGATGTTTCACGGCAATTTAAAGCAATATTTCGAACGCCTTTTTTCGCTGCTGACGCTTTCGTATTCGCTGCCCTATATCGAGAAGGCTTGCTCCACGAGTATCGGCGTCGCGCTCTTTCCCGAGCACGGCAAAATCGTCTCCGACCTTTTGCGCAAGGCCGATATTGCGCTCTATCAAGCGAAGGAGCAAGGGAAAAACCAAGTTTGCTTCTTCGAGGAGCGCCTCGACAAGGCAAAAAAATTCCTCGACGTATACATCAATATCCAGCCAATCCTAACAAGGGGCAATGTTTCCTACGGCTACGAGCTTATGGATCAGGTTTTTCAGCACAACCTTTCACAGTCGAATCTCGACGCGCCCGTAATGTTCTTCGACCGCACGATCGATATGTTGCATCCGGACGATTTATCGGGCGGAATAAAATACTTCATCGCGTTTAATATGCAATTGCTTTCGCCGCACTCGATTAACAGCATACCAAAAGAAAACCTCGTCGTCGTAATTTTCGGCGGATCCGAAACGTCCGATTCGCTCATGCAATACTATGAGGCGCTCAATAAGGCGGGCTATACCGTCGCGCTGGATCGCTTTGGCTTCGATACGGATCCGCGGCTCGTCGAGCTTGCGGATATAATTAAAATCGACTACAACCTCTGTTCGGCGCAAGAGCACCAGAAGCTCGTCGCGAAATTGAAGAAGAAGCGGTTAATCGTAAAAAACGTCGATACGCTCGAAGAATTCAATATCGCGAAGGCGTCGGGTTATATGCTGTTTCAGGGCTTCTACTTCTGCCATCCGATCGTAAAAAAGACAAAAGTCGTCGAACCGATTAAGCTAAACTATCTTCGCCTTATAAAGCTCGCCAGCGAGGAGGGCGAATTGAACCTAAAAGAAATATCCTCGATAATCTCGTCGGACATGGCGCTTGCGTACAAGCTGCTCAAGCAGCTCAACAACGTTTCGGTCGGCATGCGCAACAAGATTACATCCATTGACTTGGCTTTGAATTATCTGGGCGAAGCGAATCTGCGCAAATGGATATCGCTGCTGGCCTTGCGCGGCATATCGAGCGACGTTCCGCTCGAAATCGCGCGTATGTCGACGATCCGCGCAAAATTTGCCGAGGCGCTGGCGCCGACGTTCAGTCCGGCGCGCGACTCGGATCAAATGTTTCTGCACGGGTTGTTGTCGTTGCTCGACGCCGCGATGGAGGCGCCGTTTGAAAGCGTGCTGGCGGATCTGGCGCTGAACGAGAACATAACGGCTTCGCTGCTCACTGAAAACGGCCCATATTCCGATATGACGCCCTTATACAAAAACTACGAGTACGGCAACTGGGACGGCGTAAGCGAATTCGTCCAAAAGCACCATCTTTCCAGCGCCGTAGTCAGCGATATTTATCTGAACGCGATACGCTGGTATAACGATAACATGTATAACGAAGGAAGCTTCTTAAACGATTAGCAAAATTTCATAATTTATCGCGCGTTCCCTTCATACACTTTGTGTGTAACGCTGAAAGGGAGCGACTCAATTTGAATAGACGAAGATATAGGCCGCGCTCGCGTAGGGCGCGGACTTTCAAGCTCGAAATTACGTGGAAACAGGTTTGGCCTCTAGTCGTTATAGCAGCAATCGGCCTGATATTGGTGCTTACGCCGCGAGCGGAGAAGAACGTCCCGCCGCACGACGGCCTCGAAGCATATTTTACGCCCGCGCCGCTATTACCGGCCAATGACGCGCCCTCCACGCCGGCGCCGATTATCCCGCTTATTGCAGGCCCGACTATCAGGGTGTATGACGCGGATGCGGAGAGCGTGTTTGAAACGCCGTTGGAAACGTATCTTATAGGCGTAGTCGCGGGGGAAGTACCTATGCGCTTCGCGGACGAGACGATCAAGGCCCAAGCCGTCGCCGCGCGCACATATACGCTGAAAAAACTGACCGCCTTCGGCGGCGATCCCTGTGGACGCGGCGGCGCGGATATTTGTACGGACAGCTCGCACTGCCAGGCCTACCGTACAGACGGTCAACTACGCGAAGGCTGGGGCGAGGGATACGAAGCGAACCTGGCGCGCTTAACCTCGCTGATTCAGGCGACTGCCGGCCGCGCGGTAACGTACGAAGGCGAAGCTATCGAAGCTTTTTTTCACTCGACATCCGGCGGGCATACGGAAAATTCTGAGAACGCGTTTTCAGCGGCGCTGCCCTATCTGCGCGGCGTCGAGAGCCCCGGCGAGGAAGCCGCCCCTCGCTTTCAAGGCGAAAAGGAATTTGCAAAAGACGATTTTGTGAAAAAGCTCAACGCCGAATATAAAAAGGCGAAACTCACAGCCAAAAAGCTCGAAGAGAGCATTGAAATTCTCTCGCGTTTCGAAAGCGGGCGCGTAAACAAGATACGCATAGGCGGCGCTACGGTCGGGGGCAAGGATTTACGAAGGCTGCTAGGACTGGATTCGGCGAATTTTATAATATCGTTTGATAAGAATTCTATCATCTTTAGCACGAAGGGCTTTGGGCACGGAGTGGGTATGAGCCAAACCGGTGCGGACTATATGGCCCGCACCGGCTCAACGTATGAACAAATTATGGCGCATTATTACACGGGGACGGAGCTGAGCATGGTTTATACGGAATAGATGGGCAGTGAACGCAAGCCGCGCTACTTTGCTTGCTTTAATGTAAGTATTTCTAGGCCGTGCCGCTCTGTGGTTCGCTCAAGCAGCGTAACCCTTGGCTCAATGGCCTTGTCGCGGTCGAGGCTGGCTTGATAGCCGTCAAACAGCGCGCCTATCTTCTTGCCATGTTCGTTTTCTATTAGAATAACGGATCGGTCGATGCGCCTTATCGCCGAAGCCATCTCGGACTGCTCCAGCTCAATCTTATCGAGGCGATTATTGATCGTTTTGATGTCGCCCTGCATGGTCTTGATGTCGCCCTGCATGGTCTTGATGTCGCCCTGCATGGTCTCGATATTGCCCTGCATGGTCTCGATGCTGCCCTGCATGGTCTCGATGCTGCCCTGCATGGTCTCGATGCTGCTTTGCATAGTTTCCAGCAGCGATAGTATCTTTTCCTCGTTATTCATAGGCCCGCCCCTTTTAAATGTCGTGAGGCTATTCTACCATAAAAAACGCAAAATAAGCAACGTCCATTGGTAACATATTTATTATATGTACAAAGCCGCCTGTGGATTCGTCATGAGTCCTGAATCGCTACATGTAGCTTTCAAAATAGTCCCCGCGCTTATAGTCGTATACTGCGCCGCGGGAGTAGAGATCGAGATCCTCCAAGGCCTTGCCTGTGCCGATCGCGACGCAGGATACAGGGTCTTCCGCTATATAGCAGGGGACCTTCGTATG
>QMCD01001716.1_pt1 | contig 12942 bp, 9 predicted proteins | sample 1821841 | NCBI WGS metagenome assembly QMCD01 (sample SAMN01991225, study PRJNA193472) | Termite gut metagenome, whole genome shotgun sequencing project. | isolation source: worker | host: Macrotermes natalensis | reverse complement strand
AATGGTAGAAATGTTTTTAATGTTGATTTGGTTATTTGCTTATTTGTACCATAGTTTTAGTCGAACCTCTTGTAAAAAAACTCCGTGTTACTTCTTTACCATTGTACCATTTCACCATTGTACCGCATGCAATCCCGGATAGCTTCGTTCCTCGCCAGGACGCTCTTAGGTTTTGTCTGTGCGTCCTCGCAAATGAATGACGTCCTCTTATTTACTTATTTACTTATTCCCTTATTTACTATTGTCATCCCGTACTCACGTTAAATCAGTTTTTGCTTAAACATTGGGAAGAATACCATATACAATCCGCAAGAAAGAAGATGGTTTATTTCCCGAAGAAGTCTATTGGTTTGAATTCTTATAAAAAAGGAAATATTTTCATTGTTTCAACGTTTTACAAACTAATAATAAATTTCATTATAAATCAGCAGATAAAATTATTTTACATGCAGACACCTCTAAAAAAACATTACTTTTTTATTATAGTGATAATCTCTTGCATACAGCAAATAACCTTAGGACAGGAATCATTGACAGGCTTACACAGAAATATAACAATAGAACAAGCCTATAAACAACTACAAAAAAAACAACATAAAAGCACAATCTTTATTTATAATGAACCGATAATTCTTCCCTTTACGGATGATTTTTCCAATTATACCGGCTATCCTGATACGGCACGATGGATAGGAAATCAAACATTCATCAATCAAAGCTTCGCTGTTAATCCTCCAACAATAGGTTGCGTAACACTGGATGCCTTAGATGAAAAAGGAAATGTATATGAACATGCTTCCACTTCCAATTTCGGAGCAGATACATTATTATCAAGACCCATACGCTTGGACTCCATATTTTCTCCTTTCCCAAAGGCACTGGCACCAACAGATGACGTTATGTTTTGTTTCTTCTATCAGCCCGGAGGAGGAGACGGAAAGCCCTGGGAAGGATTAGGAAATTCACCTGAAACTACGGATTCTCTAATATTGGAATTTGGTTATCAAACAGGAAATATTGCCTTATTATATTATCAAGGCGATTCTATTATGGTGGGCGATACTATTCACATCGGAGATACAATACGGAGCCATTGTGATCACAACATATTTATTATTGCTGAAACAACCTATTATCCGGGAGATATGGTAAATTTACCTTGCGATTCGGTTACAGCAATGGAAGTTATCTGGCAAAAAGTATGGGCATCCGAAGGTATGACATTGAAAGTTTTCAAAGAGACTTTCAATACTGATTTCCGGCAAATAATGATTCCTATTACAGATAGTATATATTTTAATAAAGGATTTCAATTTCGGTTCCGCAATTACGCATCGCTGGAATACAATACCAATATTGCTTCAAGCGGAAATGTTGATTATTGGAATATTGATTATATCCGCTTAAAACATTCTATGTCTATTGGAGATACCGCGATAGATGATGTCGCTATTGTTGACAATCCGGGAAGTATGCTCAAAAAATACATATCCATGCCCTGGAAGCAATTCAAAGACAATAAATCATCGGAACTTAAATCAAATTTTGAATTAAAATTGACCAATCTATACGATACTCTTAAAAACACCTCTTATTATTATGAGATTTTGGATAAAAACCGTAATGTCATCGGGAACTATTCAGGTGGAAGTGAGAATATAGAGCCTTTTTATAAAGAAGGTTATCAGGATTATTCTCCTCATTCTAATCCGCCTTTTAACAGTAGCATAGAAAATACAGTTACATTTCCTAACATATCTTCCGACAGTACAGAATTTTTAATCATGCATGTTTTTCGTGAAAGTGGAAGCGGAGATCGAAATCAAATTAATGACACAGTCTGTTTTTTGCAAAAATTTTATAATTATTTTGCCTACGATGACGGAACTCCTGAATCAGGCTACATCATTACTACTCCAAATACTCCATACAAAACAGCAATGGCAATGCAATTTTCTTTGAACAAACCCGACACTTTACAGGCGATTGATATTTATATCAATCAGACGTATAATAATGTTTCCAGTTTTGATTTTACGCTTACTGTTTGGAATGACAATCAAGGATTTCCCGGAGATGAAATATATAGTCAAGCTATATCACAGCAACCCGACAATACATTGTACGGTTTTCAACGTTTTCTTATAAATGAACCTTTCTTAATATCAGGTATTATTTATATTGGCTATCAAACAACCGGAAATAGTTTTCTTAACATCGGGTTTGACCAAAATAACAACAACAGTCAATATCTATTTTGGAAAACAACGGGACACAACTGGGAAAATAGTTTCTTGGCAGGCTCGCCTATGATACGTCCTGTAGTTGGCAAAACGTTTCCTGCTTCTATTCGAGAAGTAAATAATATGCCGCTGGAAGCAAAAATCTATCCCAACCCTGCCAAAGATAAATTATATGTTGAACTGTCTCAAGATGTGGAGCAGGAAAATATTACTTCAACCATTTATTCTGTTACAGGACAGAAAATATATGAAAACAGTTATACCCCTGAAATCCTATTGAATAATTATCCTCCGGGATTTTATATCCTTCGTCTTGCCGATACAAAACAAAGTCAAACATCAACGTATAAATTTTTAATCTCGCAATAAAATCATTGTGGATAAGCAACGATTGGATATATTGTTAGTTTCACGAAGAGATTTCCTATCTAGAGAAAAGGCTTCCGAAGTAATCAAAGCCGGCGTTGTATTTGTAAATAACATTTGTATTAAAAAGCCATCCGCAAAAGTTGATTTTGATGCTCTTATTGAGATCCGCTCCGAGATTTTACCTTATGTAAGCAAAGGTGGCTTGAAGTTGGAAAAAGGAATTATTTCTTTTGATTTGGATTTTACCAATTTGACGATATTGGATATAGGTTGTTCCACCGGCGGATTTGCAGATTGTGCCTTGCAACATGGAGCTGCATTCGTATATGGAATTGATGTTGGCACCAATCAATTAGATAAAAAACTCCAAAATCATCCCCAAATAAAATCCATTGAAAATCTACATGTAAAAGATTTATCCGCAGAACATTTAGATAATAAGAAAATGGATGGCATTGTAATGGATATTTCTTTTATTTCCGTAACACAAACTTTTTTGCATATTCTCCCATTCCTCAAAGAAGACGGATTTGTCTTCATCCTTATCAAACCACAATTTGAACTGGATAGCTCCTCTTTAAATCGTCAGGGAATTGTTCAAAATCCGAAACACCATACAAAAGCTATTCAACGAGTGATTTTGGCAAGCAAAGAAACCGGATTGTTTCTTCAGGCAATTGATTATGCACCTTTGATGACCTACAAAAAGAACATCGAATACATTGCTTTATTTCGATTGACTCCCAACGGTTTTTCGCCTAATATTGACAGTTTAGTAATGCAATCTTTTGAAGCAAAAAGAATGATGAAATAAAACTTTTCATCACTCACTAAAATCCACAAACTTATCTATAGATTCAATAAACTTCAATGGAACGACAACCGGTTCTTTTATAATAGGATGCTGCGCGATAACAATATCAGCCTTTTCTTGTGCATTTTGCCTGTGAATTAAATAAATACTGTCGGCAATTTTAGGGATAAAATCATATACATTTTCAAGAGTAGGCACTGTTTTTTCTCCAAAGTTCGATGTATTTGCCAAATGAGAAAAAACCACTATGGGAAGTTCCAGTTCTTTACTCACCTTCTTAATATCATTCAAAACATAATGAGGCTCTCTGGTATCTTCTTCAATATCGGAAATTTCAGGAAATGAAAGCAATTCCAAACCATCCACAAAGATAATGTCGACCCCATATTTGTTTTTAAGTTGCTTACAACGCTTATGAAAATCCTTTTCCAGCAAAGATGTGGTATCGTCCACATATATTTCAGCTTTGGACAAAGTATACAATATCGTATTAATAGCTTCTTTTTCGGAATCTTTAATTGCTCCGGACAGAATTTGCTGTACCGAATGGCGCGTTTCACTGTTAATAATCCGATAAAACATTTTCACTGCCGAACGCTCCGGTGAAAAAACACCCACTGTCTTACCCGATTTGGAAGCAATGTTGAAAAGCAATGAAAGTAAAAACGCTGTTTTACCATTACCCGGCTTAGAAGCAATCACACTCAATTCGCCAGGTTGGAAGCCTTTTGTTATGGCATCTATATTATCAAAACCGGTTGCAATTCCAGTTGCATTAGCATCCACTAAATATCCCGTATTTTGCAATAACCGAATAATAATTTCCTTGAGTGTAGTAAATTCAAAACTATCCTGCGAAGCTGCAAAGTTTGTATCCATTTCTTATTGTATATGATTTATTGAATTTTCATTTGATTGTATTTCAACAATACGTCCATTTTCATGAATTAGTGTCTTTTCTAGTTCATGCCCTCCAGACGAATATATTTCTTCTTTTACTATAGTATTATTTTCATAATATACTTTTTGGGTAATATTATTATTTTCATCATACCCTGTCAAAATCCCGTTTCCCTTCTCAAAATTCCCTTCTCCTACCTTAAATCCATCTATGTCAAAATATGTCCATTTTCCATCATACATATCATCAACATACATGCCCGTCATTAAAAGAGAACCATCCGGATGGTATTGTTTGGTTGTTCCCTCTCTCTTTCCGTCTTTATAAATAGTTTCAGAAACTAAAATACCTGTTTCATCATAATTCGACGAAATGCCATCAAGTAAATTATTTGTATAATTTTCAACAGATTGTCTTTTCCCATTTCTGTAAAAACGTAACATCTGACCTTCTTTTAAACCATCTTTATAAGCAATCTCCATGCTCTTACGTCCATTTTGATAATACCAAATGGAAATTCCATCCATCTTCCCTTTTTTATACCGGACTTCCGACTCTACAGTACCATTAGGATAATAATTCTTTTCTACGCGTTGACACGATGCAAATAAAAGAATACAGAAGAAAAACAGAAAAGATAACCTCTTTGATATTATCATCAATATGTAAAATACTTAAATATAATATTTCAATTTGCAAATATATAACTTTTTTAGTTATGAGTAATTTTTTTAAAAACCGTAAATGAAAATCAATTTCATCCAGAATTATGATTATGAATGAAAAAATTACGTATTTTTGCAAATCATGTATGTCAAAAGTCTAAACATAGAGTAATAACCTTAACCTTATACACCTATACAAAAAACTTTTTTTCGCTGATAATCAAAAAAGAACAAAAAAATATTCAAATTCAATCATTTTAAAAGCAGCAAATGTTTTAGTTAATGTATCATGCAAGTAGAAATAAAATAAATGTAAACCTTTAAAATTATAATACAATGAAAAAGTTAGTTTTATTAATAAGTCTAATCGTAAGCGGATGTCTTTTTCTTCTTACACTTCCAACATCTGCCCAGTGTCCCAATTTGAATTTCAACATGGGAAATTTCACATATTGGCAATGCTATTTGGGAGATTGTGGCAATGGTACAGCAAACATCAGTACAAGCAGTTGGACTCCCGGACGTCATACAATTATGAATGGTCCCCAACTTTTGGCAGCAGGACAACTACTTGACGAACGATGTATGAAAATAAAAAAAGTTCCCGATGGATTTGCTTTAGCTGCAAAACTTGGCAATGAGAGTACCGGTGCGGAAATGGAAGCTATCGAATACACTTTAACAGTAGATAGTAACAGTTCTCTTTTAATGCTACACTTTGCATGGGTAATGGAAGACCCTTCTCATGCTCCATCAGAACAACCTCTATTTTCACTAACCATAAAAGACAGTGTCGGTAATACTATTCCCTCAAATATTCTTCCGTGCTCCTTCTTCAATTTTATTGCATCAGCTGGTCTGGAGGGATTAGCATGTACCGGTAGTGTCCTTGGTCGCGATTGGACAACTGTAGGATACAGCTTGGAACCTATGATAGGAAGAACTATTAAAATCTATTTTGAGACACGGGACTGTACCCTAAGCGGTCATTACGGATATGCGTATGTAGTTGCAGAATGTCGCTCCATGGCTATAGATTTAATGTTTTGTGAAGGTCAAACTGCTGCCCGTTTCCGTGCCCCGGATGGCTTTCAAAGATATACATGGACAAGAAGTATCGGACAAATGCCTCCCAATTCATCAGGAGTAGGAAGACCATTTCAAAACCTGACACTCACAGATCCTTTTGATGAAGAAGTTGTTACTTGTGAAATGGAATCTGCATTGAAACAGGAATGCTCTGCAACAGTAAAGACCGTTGTAAAAAAAACATCTATAGATGCAACATTCGGATATGGTGTTATGAGAAATGGAGGAGTACCTTTTCTTAGTCATAATAATCAAAACTGGTACGATACCTGTGGACGTACCGCTACATTTGTAGATCGCTCCAAAGTGGTAAACAGTAAACAGGCGAACAGATCATGGTATATACATGGATTAAAAGATCTTGCTATACCGAGAGATTCTATGGTTACTATTACCTTTCCTGATCCGGGAGAGAAAGGACTTGATTCTGTCAGGTATTTAGTACGTTTAACCGTAGGGGCTGAAAATGGCTGTACAGACACATCCGGAAACTTTGCAGAACATACTATTACAATATATGCCTCACCGCAAGTAGAAATTGAAGGTCCTACAGAAATATGCATTGGAAAGAGCGAACCCTTAGCAGCTAAAACGGTAAGATCACAATTTGCCAGCCGTACATGGACTTGGCAGGATGGATCCGGCAATCCGCAGACTAGATACAACGACAGTATTATTTATATTACAGAACCTGCAATATATTATCTTGAAAGCATAGACGTACAAGGCTGTATTGTTAGAGATACACATATTGTTACTCCCTTAAGCCCAAAGATGGATACTGAAGAACACAGCACATCCTGTTTCGGCGGCAAGGATGGATGGTTTACACATGGACCAATAACAGGTGCAAGTTCATCAGGATTCAGATATGCTGTATGGCTGGTCTATGATACCAATATGTGGCCGCTTTTAAGTAGTCCGTGGAAATATGATTCTGCTAAAAATGCATATACTGATATTGCCGTCGAATCAGGAAGTGCATATATGAATCTCCCTGCAGGTTCTTATATTTTTGAAGGTCTTGATTATGATTCCTGTGATTTTTTGAAAGAAGTAAGAATTGTAGAACCTCCCCTGTTGGAGTTATTCAGCAAACATGAACCTACAACCTGCGGATTGGATAACGGAACTATTATACTTACGGCAACAGGCGGAACACCTCCTTATATCTATCGCATTGAAAAAGGTGGAAGGACTATCGCAGAAATAAATACAGCAATAACAACGGTAGATTCTGCAAAATTTACAGGATTAGCTGCAGGGACTTATGATATTAGTGTGACCGATGTAGGAGGCAGATTCAATGAGATAGGAGGTTCTACATGTACCACAAGGGATACTATAACCGTGACAGCTTTACCTGCCCCATACATAGATGTTACAGTAACTGACGAAACATGCGAAAGTAAAAATGGAAGTATTTTCATACAACCAATTAATGCACGGCAACCGATGGTATTTATCTGGGACGGAGATACTACATATAATACTACTCATGGAAAACTGTCGAAAGGTACTTATAGATTAAAATTTGTAGATGGCTATAATTGTATCATAGATAGCACAATAAAAGTGGATGCTCATCCTACGCCTACCGTTTCCATCGCAATAACTCCGGAAACTTGCGGCAGAAAAGATGGTGCAATTACATTGACCGTTAACAGTGCATTACCCAGTACAGTTAAATATCAATGGATCGGACGTACAGAAACAACTCCCAAATTAACCGGATTGACGGCAAAAACTTATAATGTAACAATTACCGATTCTTTCTGCGTTGTAGAAAAAACAATAGAAGTTCCTCATATTGACGGACCTGTTGCGAACTTCCAAACCACTACATACAGTGTCCCCAGTAATTCGAACTTTGTCTTAACTGACATTTCAAAAGGTACTGTCAATATATGGAACTGGGATATGGGTGACGGAAATACACAAACGGGCAAGGTTGTTTACTACTCTTATGGCACAGCCGGAGATTATACTGTACTCCTACAAGTAATAGATGAGAATAACTGTACAGATACCACCTCAAATGTAATGCATGTTTATGATGAACTTACTGTATTTATTCCAAATATGTTTACTCCAAATAGCGATAATCTTAATGAAATCTGGATGCCTGCCATGACTGAATATGTAGAAGAAGGTTATCAATTATCGGTGTTCGACCGTTGGGGACAACGTATATTCCACACCACAAATCCTAAAGAAGGATGGAACGGCACAAGTACCGATGGAAAAATTGTAGCAAATAATACAGTATATTCTTACAGATTGATTGTTCGGGACTTTGCAGGACAAGAATACGAATTTGTAGGACAAGTAACTGTTATTAGATAAAATAGATTGATTCTAAATACAATCAAAAAGAGACCGCTTAAGTGGTCTCTTTTTGATTTATAATGGTGTCCTTCCTGAAATAGGTTGACACAAAAAAGTCAACACATGGAAGAATTAAACCACAATGCAGCAAAGCGTACACAATATGATGATTGATATCGCAGAAAAAGAGCTCAATATTCCTATCCGAAAAAAGTCTGTACCCGAAGCATCGAAAAATTTAAAGAAACGTGAGTTCGGGATTTATCTATTTAAATAAGAAAATTTACGCAAGCTAAATGAAGTTATAATAGTAAATAAGGGAATAAGTAAATGAGTAAATAAGAGGACGTCATTCATTTGCGAGGATGCACAGACAAAACCTAAGAACGCCATGGCGAGGAACGAAGCCATCCGGGATTGCATGCGGCACAATGGTGAAATGGTACAATGGTAAAGAAGTAACACGGAGTTTTTTACAAGAGGATCGATCAAAACTATAGTACAAATAAGCAAATTTTTTTCCTTGTATCATTGACCCCGAACTCACGTTATTGATAATAAATTAAACCAATGCTATTTGCTAAAGCTACCACCTGACACAGTTTGTTGAATAGACCCGGAATAGACCACCCTGTTAGCACTTCGAAAGTCCCTGTTAGCACTTCGGAAGTCCTCGTTAGCACTTCGGAAGTCCTCGTTAGCACTTCGGAAGTCCTCGTTAGCACTTCGGAAGTCCTCGTTAGTACTTCGGAAGTCCCTGTTAGTACTTCGGAAGTCCTCGTTAGTACTTCGGAAGTCCCCGTTAGTACTTCGGAAGTCCCTGTTAGTACTTCGGAAGTACAAAAAAATACCACCGAAGTAAAAAGTACTTCGATGGTATTAAAAAGTCATTGTTTAGAAGCTATTCCTCTTTTTTCTTAGTCGGACGACTGGGGAAACGGGACTGCAGCTCGTTGTAGATAGCCTTTGCGCCGACTATTATCTCAGAACGAAACATTTTGTATAAATTTTACGACAACAATCTCTTTACTATTTCCGAAATGATTTTATTATCGGCTTTTCCGGCTAATTGTTTACTTGCCAACCCCATCAGTTTACCCATGGATTTAATATCCGTAATATTTTCCTGTTGAATAAGTTGTTGGATTATTGCTGTGATTTCTTCTTCGGACATTTGTTTGGGAAGATATTTGGAAATAATATTTACCTGAAATATTTCTTCTTTGTACAAATCTTCACGATTCTGGTTTTTATACATTTCTGCCGATTCTTTCCGCTGCTTCACTAACCTTTGCAATGTTTTCAATTCTACTTCTTCGGTAATATCTCCCGCATTCTTCTCGGTTTTTAACAATAGCAATGCAGATTTAACTGCCCGTAAAGCATTCAATGATTCTTTATCTTTTGCTAACATGGCAGCCTTGATGTCGTCATTTATTTTTTGTTCTAATGTCATTTTTATTATTTGTTTTATTATAATTTATAATCATTCTTCCAGTCGTTTGCGCTCCCTGTTGGAAATGTCATAAGTAATTTCTACTTCCTCTTCGTAGGCTTTATGGATAGCATAGTTCCGCCATTTATCAATAACAGTTTGCATATCTTCGGGGAGTTCGGAATCAAACATAAATTCTTTATTAGTCGTCGGATGAATAAATCCCAGGCTTTTAGCATGCAATGCCTGTCGAGGCAATAAGGAAAAACAATTCTGGATAAATTGCTTGTATTTTGTAAATGTTGTTCCTTTCAAAATACGGTCTCCACCATACGTAGCATCATTAAAGAGCGGATGCCCGATATGCTGCATGTGAACACGAATCTGATGTGTGCGTCCTGTTTCCAAACGGCATTCCACCAGTGTAACATATCCAAAACGTTCAATTACTTTCCAATGTGTAACAGCATGTTTCCCGCGACTTTCATCAGAGAAAACATCCATTACTTTCCTGTCTTTAATACTTCGTCCGATATATCCCTCTACAGTACCCTCATCTTCTTTAAAATCACCCCATACAAGAGCATAATACCGGCGGTAAATTGTATGATTGAAGAATTGTGAGGCTAATCTGGCTTGCGCATATTCAGTCTTTGCAACAAGTATAATACCGGAAGTGTCTTTATCAATACGATGTACCAACATGGGAGCATCAACAATATCATCGTGTATGAGTATATCTTTCAAATAATAAGTCAATGCATTAACAAGTGTTCCCGTATAATTTCCATAAGCGGGGTGCACCACCATTCCTGCTTTTTTATTAACAAGAATTAAATCGTCATCTTCATAAACAATATTTAAGGGAATATTTTCAGGAATAATTTCTACTTCGCGAGGAGGATGGGCAAGAAGTATTGAAATATCATCATAAGGTTTTACTTTATAATTCTGAATGACCGGCTTGCCATTTACTAAAATGTTTCCGGCTTGTGCTGCCTGTTTGATTTTACTGCGTGATGTGTGTTCTATGAGATTATGCAAAAATTTATCAATTCGCAACAATCCTTGTCCCCTATCAACGGTTAAGTGAAAATGTTCATACATCTCATCCCCATGCTCCTCTTCAGTAGAATTGTTTGCATGATTTTCAGGAAGTTCTTTCTGTGTCTTCTCCTCTGTAAATTCTTCCATAATTTTATTAGCAATAAGAAAAATAACTATTTATAGCGGTTCTTTATGCAAAGGTACGAAAAAAGAAGTAATGAACTTGGGGCTCGCTTTGGTTTTGAAGCATAAAAATGATGTATCTTTGCACACTATTATAAGAATTTGATTGTAAGACATGAATCATATAAACAAAAAGATTGCAGTTATAGGCGGAGGAAGTTGGGCAACAGCTATTGTAAAAATATTGGCGACCAATTTATCACATGTATATTGGTGGGTAAGAGAAACAGAGATAGAAGAAGGCATTAACACAAATGGACGCAATCCACTTTATTTAAGTTCTATTTTATTTAACAATAAAAAGATACGTATTTCTACAGATTTGAGAAAAATTGTTTCAAAAGCAGATGTATTGGTTTTGGTTACACCGTCAGCATATCTTTATTCCACGTTATCAGTATTATCATCTGAATGTTTTCAAGATAAAAGCATTGTTTCTGCTATTAAAGGAATTGTTCCGGAACAAATGAAACCTATTTCAGAGTATATAAAAGATAATTTTAGTGTTCCGGCAGATAGATTTTGTGTTATCAGTGGTCCTTCGCATGCAGAAGAAATTGCCGGCGAACGGCTTACTTATCTTACTTCGGGTTCTTCCAATCCAGATTTAGCAGAATTTGTCGCTCAGATCTTTTCTACCAATTATGTTAAAGTACGTACATCTTCCGACATGCAGGGAATAGAATTCTCAATTGTCCTGAAGAATATTTATGCTTTGGGAGGAGGTATTCTCCGGGGAACGGGAGCAGGAGACAACTTAATAGCAGTATTCAATACTAACTGCATGAATGAAATGGTACATTTTATAGAATCGGTATTGCCTAATTCAGACAGAAATGTTTTTACCGCTCCTTATATAGGAGACTTTTTAGTTACGGCATACTCCCAGTTTAGCCGTAATCGTTCATTTGGAATCATGATAGGAAAAGGATATTCGGTTCGTACTGCCCAATTAGAAATGAAAATGGTTGCGGAAGGGTATCATGCGGTTAAATGTATTCATGAGTTGAATTTGACTTACGGAGTAAATATTCCTATCATCGAATCGGTATATCGTATTTTGTATGAAAATGCTTCTTTGAAATTGGAAATCCAGAGATTATTTCAGAATTTTCAGTAGAATTTGGCAAACATTATTTTGATAATGATTTGATAATAACTTTTCTTTTGTCAGATGCAAACTGCCATTCCATGTCGGCATAGGTGTTTTTCCATAACAATATTTGCCTGTGTGAGGTCTTTTATTGTATAATATCCCAAGCAAATATCAACCTCTTTCTGTAACTACTCCAGACTATTGTAAATCATTCTACAGAAAGCAATGATTTAGAACTCATCCTACCAGCTACAACCAATGCTATTTTGTGGTCATACGATTTTGCGGATACTGCTTTGAAATAAGTGTCTATAAAAGTTTGTTGATAATCTTGCCAACACCTTTGATATAACCAGCATAATAAGTGTCTTGTGATCTAAGGTAATTTGGATGATAGGTCTTTATTTCTTCATGAACCATTTTCTCCTCTTTTGTTTTTTCTAATGCCGCAACTTAAGATTCTGTCAAAATTAATCTCTTGCTGACAGTATTAAGGTGTTACACTTATTTTGTTTTTATTACACTAAATATGCAAAATTTAAAAACTACGTCATTGATAGTAGGTAAAAGCATCGAGATTTTTAAGTCAGCATAATTTCCATGTCAACTTTTGATAAGCTTGTCTCTTACAAGTCGAAGTTCAGAGGTTAAGTATTGATTACCAAAAACTAAGTAATATTACTTAGTAAAATTCAGTATAATTACTGATGGATTTTCTCAAAAAAAAATGTTCTCTTTGTAGTATGGTCAGGTGAAATAAAGCTATTAATAA
>QMCD01005297.1_pt1 | contig 12946 bp, 9 predicted proteins | sample 1821841 | NCBI WGS metagenome assembly QMCD01 (sample SAMN01991225, study PRJNA193472) | Termite gut metagenome, whole genome shotgun sequencing project. | isolation source: worker | host: Macrotermes natalensis | reverse complement strand
CGGAAGTGAGATCCCAACCCTCCGAACCGCCGACTTCGGAGGCGGCAGTACAACCCAAGCCGAATGTAGAGCAACAGCCAATCATATCGCTCTATGACCTGTTCGGGTTCAGCGAAGCAGAACGCAGTCAGGTCAATACCAAAAAGAGAGGCAAACAAACGAAGTCTGCATCTCGCCCGCAACAACTGGATTTGTTTTCGCAGCAGCAAACCACAAACGCCAATGCCTCAAAAGAAGTTTCTACTCCTCCACTTCAGGGAGGTCGGGAGGGGCTTTATCCCGTCGCCGATGCACGGCAGGAAGAATTGGACAGGCAACGGCAGGAGTTGCAGGAGCCGCGCCCTTATTCCGGTTACTTGCAGGAACACCACCGGCAAGGCTCACTGGTGGCAGAGCAGAACGGGCAAATCGGATTCCTGCAAGAACGCTACCGGGACGATGCCGTTTTCAAATCCTTGGAGTTAAATCCCTTGCAGGTACAGAAGGCAAAACTCTATATCGAAATCCGCGATACCTACCACACCTTATACAATTACGAAGCGACCGAGCAGAAAGAAAACACCGGGCTACGCCAATCACTGAATGAACATTACGATACGTTCATCCAGCGTTACGGTCATCTGAACGACCGGAAGAATGCCGACCTGATAGCGATGGATGCCGGAGGGCGGGAAATGCTCTATTTGGAGCGAGCCATTGACGGTAAACTTGAAAAAGCCGATGTCTTTTCCCAGCCCGTAGCCTTTAATCCCAACGAGATAACCGAAGCAGCCACTGCCATCGAAGCCCTGTCCGCCTCACTTGATAAGTTCGGCGAGGTCAATATGGAGTATATGCTCTCGCTGATGGAAGAAAAAAGTGCGGAAGAGATGCTCCACGAGTTGCACGGACGGATTTACTACAACCCGCTCGTGGATAACTACGAAACAACCGACCGCTTTATTGCCGGAAACGTTATCGAAAAGGCGGAAGCCATTGAGCGATATGTGGAGAACCACCCCGAACACGAACACGCCTACGAAGTTGCCGAATCGCTCAAAGCCTTGCGGGAGGCTATTCCCGAAGCCATTCCCTTTGAACAGTTGGATTTCAATTTCGGGGAACGTTGGATACCGTCCGGCATTTATTCGGAATATGCCTCTTACCTGTTCGATACGGATACCACCATCCGCTATTCCAATACACGGGACGAGTATTCCGTCAAGGCACAAAGCAGCAACGCTAACATCTACGATAAGTTTTGCGTTCGAGGCGAGTTCCGCCGCTATGACGGCGTGTCCCTAATGAAACACGCCCCTGCATAACACCACGCCCGATATTACCAAATCGGCAAAGGCGATTGATAAGGAGGGCAAAAGTATCACGGTCAAAGTCAGGGATGGCGAGAAGATACAGTTAGCCAACAGTAAGATTGACGAAATCCGCACCGGATTTACCGACTGGCTCAGTCAGCAGTCGCCGGAGTTCAAGGAACGATTGACAAATATGTACAACCGCACCTTCAACTGTTTTGTGCGCCCGCAGTATGATGGCAGTCATCAATCGTTCCCCAATCTTGACTTGAAAGGCTTGGGTATTCCCGACCTCTACCAAAGCCAGAAGGATGCGATATGGATGCTCAAACAGAACGGCGGCGGGATATGCGATCACGAGGTGGGGGCAGGCAAGACGCTGATTATGTGCTGCGGGGCATACGAGATGAAACGTTTGGGCTTAGCCAACAAACCGATGATTGTCGGACTGAAAGCCAACGTGCACGAGATTGCCCAAACGTTTAAGACCGCCTATCCCAACGCGAAGATACTCTATCCGGGCAAGGAGGACTTTACTCCGAAAAACCGTGTCCGCATTTTGAATGAGATAAAGAATAACAGTTGGGATGCGGTTATCCTGACGCACGATCAGTTCGGGATGATCCCCCAGTCGCCGGAGATACAAAGGCAAATCCTGCAAAAAGAGTTGGACAGCGTAGATGAGAATTTGAGCGTGCTTCGCTCACAGGGCAGGGAGGTTTCGGCGGGGATGCTGCGGGGCGTGGAGAAACGCAAGGAGAATCTCGAAGTCAAAATCAAGGTGCTGACCGAACAGATACGAGATCGCAGCGATGATGTCGTGGATTTCGGGCGGATGGGCATCGACCATCTCTTTGTTGATGAATCACACCGCTTCAAAACCCTGATTCTTACCACCCGCCACGACCGGGTGGCAGGCTTGGGCAATCCCGACGGGAGTCAGCGGGCATTGAATATGCTGTTTGCTTTGCGTACCATTCAGGAACGAACAGGCAAGGACTTGGGGGCAACTTTTCTGTCCGGAACAACCATCAGCAACAGTTTGACCGAACTGTACCTGCTGTTCAAATACCTGCGCCCGCAGGAACTGGAACGGCAGAACATCAACACTTTCGATGCGTGGGCGGCGGTGTTCGCCAAGAAATCGACCGACTATGAATTTTCCGTTACCAACGAGATTGTGCAGAAAGAACGCTTCCGCTATTTTATCAAAGTGCCGGAACTGGCATCCTTCTATTCGGAGATTACCGACTTTAGAACAGCCAAAGATATCGGTATCGACCGTCCTGAAAAGAACGAGATACTGTACAACATCCCGCCGACACCGCAACAGCAGGAGTTTATCCAAAAATTGGTAGAATTTGCCAAGAGCGGAGATGCTACCTTGCTGGGACGCGCACCGCTCAATGAACGGGAGGAAAAAGCAAAGATGCTGATTGCAACGGACTACGCCCGCAAGATGTCGCTCGATATGCGGCTCATCGACAAGGATAAATACGAAGACCACATCGACAACAAAGCGAGCCATTGCGCTGCCAACATTGCGGGATATTATAACAAATACGACAAAGAGAAAGGAACGCAGTTCGTCTTTTCGGATTTGGGAACGTACAAGCCGGGCGAATGGAATCCCTATTCGGAAATCAAGCGCAAATTAGTGGAAGACCACGGCATTCCCGCCCACGAGATACGCTTTATTCAGGAAGCCAAAAACGAAACGGCGCGAAAGGCGATGATTCAGGGAATGAACGAAGGACGTATCCGTGTGCTGTTCGGCTCTACCGATATGCTGGGCACGGGAGTAAACGCCCAGCAGAGGGCGGTTGCCGTCCATCACCTTGACAGTCCATGGCGACCCAGCGACTTGTCCCAACGCGAGGGACGCGCCATCCGCAAGGGCAACGAAATAGCCAAACTGTACGGCGACAACAAGGTGGATGTGGTTATCTATGCCGTAGAAAAGTCTTTGGACAGTTACAAATTCAACCTGCTGCACAACAAGCAACTCTTCATCACCCAACTCAAGACCAACAACATGGGCGCACGCACCATTGACGAGGGCAGTCTGGATGAGAAATCCGGCATGAACTTTTCGGAATATGTCGCCATTCTCTCCGGCAATACCGACCTGCTGGAAAAAGCCAAATTGGAAAAGAAAATCGCCGCCCTCGAAAGCGAGCGCAAAAGTTTCGGGCAAAACAAAGCCGTATCGGAGCGTAAACTGGACGATATACTCCGCACGGTGGACGGTAACAACGACAAGGTTTCCCGCATGAGGAAGGACTGGGAATCGTTCAACAGCCGTGTTCAGCACGATAAAGACGGTAATAACATCAATCCAATTAAACTTGATGGCATTGAAAGTTCCGATGTAAAAGTGCTTGCCGCCAAACTTGCTTCCATTGCCGACCACGCTACCACGCACGGCGAGCATTACAAAATCGGTGAATTGTACGGGTTCAGGCTATTGGTCAAGACTGACGAAACGATGAAAGAGGGCTTGTTCACAAAACAAAACCGCTTCTTTATTGAGGGAGAGGGCAATGTCAAATACACTTTCAACAACGGCAATATGGCTCAAGACCCGAAACTGGCGGTAGAGTATTTTATTCATGCACTCGAAAAGATACCCTCCACGATAGAGCAATACGAAAAGGAGACCGCTAAAATCTCGAAAGACTTGCCTGTATTGCAGGAAGTAGCCGCCTCTACTTGGCGCAAGGAGGATGAACTGAAAGACCTCAAAACGGAACTCTCGGCATTGGACAGGAAGATATTGCTGTCGCTGAAACCTATTGACGAGGGTGAGGACAAGCCGGATGAAAAACAAAAGCAGGGGAATAGTACGCAATCGCAACAGGCAGATGCCAATAGCAATTCCAATTCGCATTCTATTCCCGACCGGCTGAACGAATACAGAGAAGCGATGGGCGACCAGCTTGTTATCGGCTCTGTCCCCAAACCCGACAATGAAAACCGCCCGACCAAAGGTTTTAAACTGTAATAACGATGACTTACGAGGAACTGAAATACCGGCAGGGCTGGACACTGGAGCAAAAAATAGACCACAGCGTGGGGGTCGTTACTGCATTTATGGCAAAAGTAAACGGCAGGGGATACATATCCACAAGCGGCGGAAAGGATTCGGGAGTGATGTCGGATATTATCCGGCGGTTTGTGGATAAAAACATTCCGGCGGTATTCTGCAATACCGGTAACGAATACCCCGAAGTGGTGAAATTCGTGCGCCAAACGGAAAACCTGATAACCATCCGCCCGAAAATACATATCCGGCAGATTATTGAGAAGTACGGCTTTCCGTTGGTCAGCAAGGAACAGAGCCGATACATCTACCAAGCCAAACATACGAAGTCGGAAAAACTGCTGAATATCCGACTGTACGGCAGCAGGAACGGAATCGGCAAAATATCCGAGCGGTGGAAGTTTCTAATTGATGCGCCCTTTAATATCAGCGAAAAGTGCTGTGATTTTTTAAAAAAGAAACCGTTCGAGAAACTTCATCGAGAAACGGGCTTGTTTCCGATTATCGGGACGATGGCGGGCGAGAGCCGCCTTAGATTACAAAAGTGGCTGCAACACGGCTGCAACTCTTTTGACGGGAATACCGTTGCGAGTTATCCGCTCTCCATCTGGACGGAAGCTGATGTGTGGGACTATATACGCAGGTTTAACTTGTCTTACAGCCCCATTTACGACAAGGGCATCCGGCGCACAGGCTGTATGGTGTGCGGCTTTGGTTGCCACACTAAAGACGACAGGCGGTTTTACTTCCTCAAAGAACACTCCCCGAAAATCTACGACCATTTTATGCGGATGACCAACAACGGCATATCCTACCGTGAGGCTTTGCAGTATTGCGGGATAGACTTTCCGAATAAAATAGCAACAACAGAATTAACAATTGATTTTTAGAAGTATGAAGAAGATAGGACTTATAGACGTGGACGGGCATAATTTTCCGAACTATGCCCTGATGAAAATAGCAAACTACCACAAACAAAACGGAGATACCGTAGAGTGGGCGAATCCGTTGGAACGCTACGACAAGGTGTATCAATCGAAAGTATTTACATTCACGCCCGATACGGATATGGTTGTACAGGCGGACGAGGTTATCAAAGGCGGTACGGGCTACGGAATGTACAACGACCTCTTTTGTGATGATACCGATCCGGACTACTCTTTGTATCCTCAATACCCGCACGCCTACGGATTTCTGACGCGCGGCTGCATACGCCGTTGTCCGTGGTGTGTCGTCCCGAAAAAGGAAGGCAGCATCAGGGCGTACAGGGACATTGAAACGGTATTGCAAAACCGAAAAACGGCTGTGCTAATGGATAATAATGTGCTGGCATCCGATCACGGACTGTCGCAACTCGAAAAAATTATCGCTCTTAAATGCAAAGTCGATTTCAATCAGGGATTGGACAGCTGTTTGGTTACGGAGGACATCGCACGGATACTTTCAAAGGTTAAATGGATGCGCTACCTGCGGTTTGCTTGCGACACAACTTCGGCAGTGGAGCCACTGATAAGTGCCGTTGAAAAACTGAACCGCTACGGCGTGAAGAATTACCGGATATTCGTCTATCTGCTTGTGAAAGACGTTACCGAAGCCAACGAGCGGTGTAACATCTTGAAAAAGTTGGGTGTCAGCCCTTTTGCACAACCATACAGAGACTTTGGGAACAATATACAGCCGACTTTGGAACAGAGGCGTTTTGCTCGCTATGTCAATCACAAGGCTGTATTTAAAACGGTTGAGTGGGAGGAATATAGAGGGTAATGTTTCACAGATCGGCAAAAAATCGTACCTTTGACCATCTCAATTTTCGTTCAAAAAACACCGCATAGATGTAGTTATGGAAGACTCGTTGGAAAAAGCAGAAGGTATGAATGACCTTTCAAAGAATGATAGTATGTCGGCGAATAATCTCGCAAAACTTATCGCAGCCGTTGTAAGAAACAAGATGGAGGATTTTCATGCCAAGCATCTATCCGATGCGCAAATGGAGGAACTCAACCCAATTATACGGAATGCTATTTACACGGCTCTCGTTCAACTGAAACTAAATCCGGAGGCTATGCACGCATACGGGCAATTGTATATTCCTGCCGACTGGGAGGATTGCAAGTTAGTGGATTTGTAATTTATCAATCAATTTTTCTTTAACAACGTCATATCAGCCAATTCCTAACTGTTAAATGCGTATTGACTGCCAATGCCGCATTCTGACGGAATGAGTCGGAAAGTTTCTGTATTCCTTATTGTATTTTCCCTATTATGAGTATTGATAAAGACATTGATAAAGACTTGCATATTATCTGCAAAAATACCACTTTTTCGAGTGTAAACGCAGACAAAACGCAGTAATCTTAATCTTTATTTGTGCTGAAGGATGGGAAAATTGATTTAACTAATGGAGTGAATAGTGAAGATGGTATGAAAAGCGGTATGAAAAGTGGTATGAAAAGTGGTATGAAAAATACCCGGCAACTAGTACTTTCCTTAATACAGGAGGATAATTCTATTTCCATCTCCGATATTGCCGAAAAGTTAAATATAAACCGATCTGCCATTCAGAAACACATAGATAATTTGAAAAAAGAAGATATTATCCGCCGTGAAGGTGCAGATAAAGGTGGTAAGTGGGTGATCATAAAATGACAGAATTTTCTTTTTCAACTACCAAAAATCGCTAAACTTCTAAATTTTGTCCGAAATTACTGTTTTTTTTCGGACAAAAACAGCGGGTAAAACTCAATAATGTTTTCATTCTTGAATGGTGGCACTTTAAATGGCACTTTAAAATACTCTCACTTTTTACTTGCAACAAACCGTTTGCGGTTCTCACGAAAGGCAAACGGTACAATTAAAAAATATAAACCATGCACACATACGGGCAATTGTATATTCCTGCTGACTGGGAGGATTGCGTGTTAGTAAACTTGTAAGTTCCTGTACCATTAAGTGGGAGAAATATAGGATAGTTTCTCAACTCTAACTTTGCAATTTGGCAGCAAAATAGTACCTTTGCCCGTGATTTTCAGATAGGAAATGATAGATATAGAAAAAATAAAAGCCATTATAGCACAGGGAGAAAGCGTTAATGTGGAGTTCAAGAAATCGTATGATTCGTTGAGCCGCAGTGCCTTTGAAACTATTTGCGCTTTCCTGAATAGGAAAGGTGGGTATATTTTACTTGGTGTCAAGGACAACGGAATGATTGAGGGTGTCAGAGAAGACACATTGCAAGTACAATTAAAAACGCTGGCAAATGACCTGAATAATCCTCAAATTATTTCACCCGTAAAAAGCCTTGAAACAGAAGCTGTTGAAATAGACGGAAAGAAAATAATTTGTATTTATGTCCCCGAAAGCATACAGGTACATTCGTACAGGGGGATTTATTATGACCGTCAGGGAGAGGTTGATATTAAACTGGCTACCTATCCTCAGATTTCCAATTTATACATACGGAAACAGGATGGATACACGGAAAACAGGATATATCCGTATATGCGTATAGATGATTTTGTTCAGGATGATATTGAGGCTGCAAAAAGAGAAGCTCTCCTACGCAATGCAAATCACCCTTGGAAAAATATGACTAACGAGGAGGTTTTGCGCTCGTCAAAAATGTATTTGCGCGATGACAAAACCGGTCAAGAAGGCTATACGATGGCTGCCGCACTAATGTTTGGTAAGGAGGAAACGATTCATTCGGTCTGCGCTCATTACAAGATAGATGCCTTATTGCGAAAGGAGAATGTGGACAGGTATGATGACAGGGATGTGATAACCTGTAATCTTTTTGAAGCATATTTTCGATTACTGGCATTTGTAAATAAGCATACTCCCGATAGATTTTATTTGGAAGGTTATACACGATTGAGTATCAGAGAACTTATTTTTAGAGAAATGGTGGCAAATTTTTTGGTACATCGCGAATATTCAAATCCTTATCCTGCAAGGCTTACCATCTACAAGGAAACGGTTGTTACTGAAAACTGGAATATTCCCTATACGATGGGACTTATTACACCGGAAAATGTAATACCGCATCCTAAAAATCCGACAATAGCCGACTGTTTCAGACAAATGGGATGGGTAGAAGATTTAGGTTCAGGGGTGAGAAACATGTACAAATACTGTCCTATCTATGTACATGGAGCATTTCCTGTCATGGATGAAGATGATGTTTTCAAACTGACTGTTAGATACGAAAAAGAGGGAACTTATCGTTCTGAGGAAATTGGTGCATCAATCAACATCAAACATGCAGACCGGATATTGGAACTGATACAGATAAACCCACGAATTACGGCACAGATGATAGCAACTGAATTGTCTTTATCTGAACGCCATTTAAGGAAAATATTAGCTCGTCTTGTAGATTCCAACGTAATCGAAAGAAAAGGAGCAGACAAGGACGGCGAATGGGTGGTCATTAAATGACAGGGTAAATGACAGGGTAAATGACAGGGTAAATGACAGACTTTTCTTTTTCAACTACCAAAAATCGCTAAACTTCTAAATTTTGTCCGAAATTACTGCTTCTTTTCGGACAGAAAACAGCGGGCAAAATTCAATAATGTATTCATTCTTGAATGGTGGCACTTTAAATGGCACTTTAAGATACTCCCACTTGCAAAAAACCGTTTGCGGTTCTCACGAAAGGCAAACGGTACAATCAAAATATAAATCATGGACACAAAACAACAAATCATTTTCCCTTTTCCCCATCCGGCTTTTTCAGATGTTCACGAATGAATCTTAACACATCCGATTCAAGATAATAGGTTTTTTGGCTAATCCGCTTGTGCGGTAACAGTCCCGACATTCTATAGCGTTGTATGGTGCGCTTACTGCAATTCAGCATAAAGCACAGGTCGGTGTTATCCAACAGTTTTTCACCGTTAAAGGTCGGTATCTCTTTCTCCGGCTTGTCCATCCGCTTTTCCAATTGGTCGAAGCGTTCCATGATGCGCCGCATCCACTCCTCGAAATTATTCTTGTCTATAAACATGATGATTCATTTTAAATGTGTCCGATAATAAAATAACTGGTGTTGGACGGGTCTTTCAGAATGATTTCCCGCTCCCGCATAAACCGGATATAACTTTTGGCGGTGCGCTCCTTTACGTCCAAGATTGACTGTATCTGCTCGCACAGGTCGATGTAGGTGTAGTAGCGTTGCTTGGCGAAAATCGTTTTGGCAACGCCTGTCAGTTCCGTTTCCTTGCGTTTTTCCTTTTCTTCCTTTGGCTTTTCGCCGATATAGACGTGCATCGCTTTCTCTTTGTCCCACGCAAACTGGACAAGCGGAACATCAAGCGGACTGCCGTCCCGCACTTTCAGTGCCTTGACAACCGACACCTGCGGGTCATCGTCCCGTTCAATGGAAAGAATCGCCGCTGCCTTGCGTTGCAATTCCGAGCCGAGATGTCCCCGCAGCTTCATTCCGTTGGGAACGAAATGAAGCACACAGACGATGCAAGTTTTATAGATTCCCGCCAAACGGTAGAGTTCGTCTATTACGCCGATGCTTTCCGCCTCATCGTTGGCACAGCGCACCAAATCTGCGATGCCATCAATAACCACCATTTGGATACCGCCGTACTGGTAATAAAATCTGTCCATACTCTGCACAATCGCCTGCATCCGTTCTTTTCTGGACATACTGGTCAGGCAATAGGCTTTGAAAGATTTGGGCATCGTAGCCAATTGTCCACGCCTCAATATGCCCGAAATGTTTTTATAGAGTTGCACTTCGGACTGTTCGGTATCGTACAGCAGCACGGCTTTGTTGCCGGAATTTCGCTCTACGCTTGTTCCCAATGTGTCTATCTGTTCTGATTGCCGGATACAACCCGCAATCAGAGAGCCGACATAGTTGCTTTTGCCCGTCCCTTCACCACCGGTGATTCCGAGCAGGTTGCCCTGTGTGCCGAGCGGAACGTCATTGATGGAGATAACCGCCTCCGATTGCAGGGGCGGGTTGTTGAAGTCGATTTCGCAAGGTTTAAGGATTGCCATAGTTTCAGAATAAATATTGTCTAAAAATTCGATAAACAGCAAAATGAAATTGTCGCGGGTGTTGCCGAGCCGGAAGTAGTCGGATATATCCTTTTCCTGCTTCGTCCCCGAAAGAGGCAACACGAGCCGCTTAACGCCCAACTCCGCTAATTGGGCACAATGTTTTTGTGAAGACTCCAATCCGGTTTTATCCGTATCGTAGAGCAGGACAATATGTTTGAAACGGTAGGACAGTTTTTTGATGATGCTTTGCGGGATGTTCGAGGTTTCGGAGTTGAAGCAGATAGCGTGAAAGTTGTGAGCCGCCAATGTCATCACATCCTTTTCCCCGCCTGTAATAAACAGCGTATCGCCTTTGGCAGGTAGTTGTTCGAGTCCGAAACAATAATTGTCCGGCAACATACCACCGTACAAAAAACGTATTTCAGAGTTGGGGCGGTAAATTTTTATATGCCGTTTGCCCTGATAGCCAAACATAGGCTCATCGTCCGTTGCAAACATCGTGAACGGCTTTCCTTCTCTGTTTTCGCTCTTAAATTCTTTCAGCGAAACGACTTTGTATGTTTTCAGGACATCCGCCGTGATGCCGTATTGCTCCCAAAACCGTTTTTCGCTCACAGAAAAAGATTGTGGAATAACCGAATAGGGTTTTGCCTTTTTAGGGGTGGGTACAGTGGCGTTTTCGGGTTGTTTGGGTAGAGTTTCCTGCACCGTCGCCGACTTCGGAGGTGCGGAGGTAACAGATACAATAAATGAAGTATCGCCGTCATCGCTCAATCCCAAACTCATTTCACGGTTGATGGTTTGCAGAATCTCGATAAAGTCTTTCGAGTTGTTGCAATCCAGTCCGTTGAGTTTGCCGGCATAAAAGAAGCAATCGCCGCTGAAATCATCGTTACCGAAGTCTTTCAGGCGGTAACACCCGCTCCGCCTGTCGAACCAGATGTTGCAGGATGCTTTCCGGTCTTCATACAGCGGGTTCAGGAAGTTGCGCCCGGTGCGCCACTGTCCCGGAATATAATGCCTGAAAATATCCAGTCCGTTATTTGTTCGCCTTAGTATTTCGTCTTTGTTCAACATGCAACTGGTGATTTTTGATTAAGTCCTGCAAATGTTCATCGCTACTTCGGATGCGTTTTTCCTGAAGCATCCGTCTAATCTCGCCGATGGTGTAATACGATTTACCCGAAAGGATAGAGTATGCGATGATTCCGTTTGTGCGCAACCGCTGTAAGGTACGCTCACTGATTTTTAGAAATGTACATACCTCGTAGCTGTCCACCCATTCATCTTCCGAATTAGCGGTGTTGCAAGGTTGATGCTCAATGACAAACTTGGCTATCGTATTGATTTTCGATACCAGTTCCTTATATGCCTGCGATTCGAGAGTTATCACGTCCATTTTTACAACGTTATTGATTTGCTGCAAAGGTCGGGAGTCTGCAAAACCTGATTTCACAACTTGGGAAAAGAAAATGATTTTGGCAATGGTTGCAAAAATGCTATATGCTTATAAACAGCATATTATCTGTTTTCTGATTTGCAAAAACAGGCAAATTGGGGCGGAAAATTCCCAATATTTTTATGCGTAAGATAAGTTATTGATAATTAGAAAGAAGCGTGTGTCTTATAAAGAAAAACACACGCAATAGGAGTAAAAATAGTTTGTTTTTGATGTAAAAAGCCGGAAAGAGTAACGAAAACCGGCGTACTTTTCAATTAGAATCCACGCAAAATGCAGCATACAGAGGCACTGATAATCACTAATCCCAATCTTTCCGTTTCAGTTGCTCATATGCATCCCGATACTCCTTTTGCCAATAAACCTGATAAACATCGGTTGAACAGGTGTCGCTATTCCAACGTTTGTTGAGTTCATCATACAAAAACTGGTTAAAGAGGAAATGACAATATGTATATCGGGTGATGGCATATCATTCGTCTTTATTTTCTTCCAATAATTGGGTAAGTTCTTCTTCTACTTCTTCAATAGTCGGCAATGCCGATTTCAATTCTTCCGGTATGGCTTTGCTCAATTGATAATCGCTTACTCCAATCGGCTGATTATAGCCTGATAAGGCGTACTGAGCCAAAATCTCGCTTTTCCCTCTACAAAGTAGTAACCCGATAGTCTTATTATCATTTTCTCCTCTTAACTTGTCATCCACAACATTGATATAGAAATTAAGTTGCCCGGCATATTCCGGTTTGAATGGAGTTGCTTTTAATTCCACAACCACATAAGCGTGGAGTTTGATGTTATATAGAATCAAGTCGGCGTAAAAATCACTATCTCCAATTTGGAAATGTTTTTGTCGAGCGACAAAAGCAAAGCTGTTTCCCATTTCCAATAGATATTTGGTGACATGACCTACTAATTGCTCCTCTATATCCCGTTCATCGGCACGCTCTTTAGCTCCGGCTAAATCGAATATATATGGGTCTTTCAACAAGTAGTTTGCCAAATCGCTTTGAGGTTTGGGAAGTGTAGCCGTGAAATTGTTTACTTTTTGTTTCTCTATCTGTCGTTGAAACAGACTGGTCTCAATCTGTATTTTGAGAATAGTGCTGCTCCATCCATGCTCAACAGATT
>QMCD01001715.1_pt1 | contig 12946 bp, 7 predicted proteins | sample 1821841 | NCBI WGS metagenome assembly QMCD01 (sample SAMN01991225, study PRJNA193472) | Termite gut metagenome, whole genome shotgun sequencing project. | isolation source: worker | host: Macrotermes natalensis | reverse complement strand
CCTCCCCGCCATGCGAGCCTGCCAACGGTCCAATATCAATGATTTGATCGGCGGCTCGAATAATTTCCTCGTCATGTTCGACAACAATCACCGAATTTCCTAAATCTCTCAGTTGTTTCAATACAGTTATCAATCGTTCGGTATCACGACTGTGCAGACCGATGCTCGGTTCGTCCAAAATATACATGGAACCGACCAACGCAGAACCCAGTGATGTCGCAAGATTGATGCGTTGTGCCTCACCGCCCGATAGTGAATTGGACAGACGGTTTAAGGTTAAATAATTCAGTCCGACATCCATCAAAAATTGCAGCCGGTTATTAATTTCTTGAAGTAACCGTTTGGCAATAATAGCCTCATGTTCGGGTAGTTTCAATGTTTTGAAAAACTGTTGCAATTCGTCAATCGGCGTTAAGACCAAATCTTGAATGCTTTTTCCGCTGACTTTCACGTAACCCGCGTCTTTCCTTAATCGTGTGCCTTTGCAATCGGGGCACGGCGTTTTTCCGCGAAAGCGTGCCAACATCACCCGATATTGAACTTTGTGCGTTTGCGTTTCAATCCATTTGAACAAATCATGAATTCCTTCGGAATATTTGGTACCGTCCCAAAGCATTTTTTTCTGTGCCGGCGTAAGTTGATTGTAAGGCTTGTGAATAGGGAATTTCAGACGTTCGGCATTTGCAATAAGTTGTTTTTTCCCTTCGCCCATTTTCTCGCCACGCCAAATAGCAATGGCATCTTCATATACCGAAAGCGTTGGATTCGGCACAACCAAATCTTCACTGATTCCAATCACTGAACCGTAGCCTTCGCAGGTAGGGCAAGCTCCGTAGGGATTATTGAAACTGAAAAAATTCTCATTTGGTTTTTCAAACGTCATGCCATCTAATTCAAAACGATTGGAAAAATCCAACAATTCGCCGTCTATAATTTGAGCAAAGCAAATACCGTTTCCCTCGTGATATGCGGTTTGTACGGAATCGAACACACGAGAATACAGATCAGGATCATCGGGTTTTACAGAGAAACGATCAATCAATAATTTCAGGTTCGGGGTGTGCGGTGTAGGGGCGAGGCATGCCTCGCCCCTACGATTGTCCGTCATTGCGAAAATGTCATCAATATTAACAATTTCGACAAATCCCTTTTTAGAAAACCGTCCCAACCGTGAAAACCCCATCTGTTGCAACACTTGTAATTGCTCAGCTTCCGTGCGATTTTCCTTAATCAATAACGGTGCAAAAATCATCACTTTCGTGTTATTCGGCAACGCCATAATTTTATCGGTTACGTTGCTCACACTGTCGCGCGTAACTTCCTTGTTGGAAATAGGGGAGAACGTATGACCAATTCTTGCGAATAGCAGTTTGATGTATTCGTAGATTTCCGTAGAAGTTCCAACGGTTGAACGAGGATTACGATTGGCCGATTTTTGTTCAATGGCAATGGCCGGTGAGATGCCCGAAATATTATCCACTTCGGGTTTGCTCATCTTTCCCAAGAACTGACGTGCGTAGGCCGACAGCGATTCCACATAACGCCGTTGCCCTTCCGCATAAAGCGTATCAAAGGCGAGCGATGATTTACCGGAACCCGACAAACCTGTAATGACAACTAATTGGTTACGTGGGATTTCAACCGTGATATTTTTTAGATTGTTAACCCTTGCACCTTGAATTTTTACGTTCTTAAACATGTTTATCCTTGAACACGTCCTTCTAAAAGTTTATCCAAACGCTCGAACAATTCTTTGCATGGTTCATCAAAGCCTTGTAGCATTTGATAACGTAAATAACCGAACATCGACACAGCTTCCCGTGTATAATTTTCCAAAAACTTCCGGTGTTTCGCAGGAAAACGTTCGTAATAGCGCACTTTAGCCTCATTAATATCCACCAATTTATTAGCCAACGCCAAACCTTTTTCGGTTTCGCCGGCACGTAAATAAGATTGAACATAATAAATCACCGGCACATCAAAATCAATTTTATGATGAGGGAAAAGTTCAAGCGCATAATCCAAAACCTTAACGGCAGAATCGTTCTTTCCTTCGGCAATCAAGGCTTGTGAAAGATAAGCAAAATATAAACGATATTGTTCTACGGTTCGACGGGTATCCGGATCAATGTGCGCATTGTCGGCATTCACATTGCCCCAAGTGAATTTATTCATGAACAAATCATACGTTTTGTCGGTTGCAATACCATTAAATCCGGCAGATGTCGCATTCTTATTCGGATTGTGATAAGGCACGAAACGATGCGTCAAACCTTCTAATTGAACAAATTGGTCAACAGGCCAGATTTTGCCTTGCGCTCTCGGAGAGGCTACATAAATCGGGCGTTCCCAATTATTGGTTGCCAACATATCCAAGAATGCCAAATCTGATCGATACAGCCAACTTCCTGCGTTAATATCATGTTGCATTTCAGGAACCGTGTATGGATATTGTTCTTGCGTGATAATCCCTTTTTCCAAAAGTTCATCACGGTTAATGGTTAATGTGTACTGATTTGTTGGGAAATAGTTCATTTTCTCGCCGTCGCGCGTCATAAGTTGGGTGTTCGGGCTGTCGCTTGCAACAAATTTCATCAAATCTATCAATTCACGACGACCGATATTTTTATCTTGTACGGCCACACTTTCGTTAACGCCTTGGCCGTATTGATCTCTACGTAAAGTAAACTTCAACGGATCAGAGTCATAAACTTTACTGAACAACGGTTGGATATGCCAATAACTACCGGCTAAAGCGGAGTTTATAATCCGAATATCGGGGCGCACATTCTCTACTTCCTGACAGAACCAAACAGGGAATGTATCATTATCGCCATTGCAAATTAGAATTGCATTCTTTTCGCAAGATTCCAGCACATTTCGTGAAAAATCACGTGCGGACGTTTTATGCGAACGGTCGTGATCGTCCCAATTTTGTTGGCACATCAAGGTTGGAACTGCTACAAACGTTACTGCTGTGGAAATTCCTGCCGCAACAACGCCGTTTAATTTGGCTTTCTTCGACAGATATTCGGCAATCGCCATCACACCAAACCCAATCCATATCGCGAAAGCGTAAAAAGAACCCACTACGGAATAATCCCGTTCACGAGGTTCAACCGACGGTTGATTCAGATATAAAATAATCGCAATACCTGTAAAGAAAAACAGTAAAAATACGATGAACGAACCTTGTTTGTCTTTCTTGTAATGATAGATTAATCCGATTAATCCTAAGATTAGCGGTAAGAAATAATACGTATTCCGGCCTTGATTATTTTTTTGGAAATCGGGCAAATTATCTTGCGGTCCGAGGCGGGCTTCATCAATAAATTTAATTCCGCTGAGCCAATTTCCATTCAATACATCTTCGTTTCCGGCGCCATCAAATCCCAAACCTTGCATGTCGTTTTGGCGGCCTACGAAATTCCACATAAAATAGCGTGCATATTCCCAGCCGAGTTGATAGCGAATCAAGAAACGGAGGTTTTCAGCCATGGTAGGTTTTCTGTCGCCGGATGTTCCGCTCCAAAGTTTGTAATATAAAGGATGGTTGCGTTCAGCGTCGTTGCTGTGCATACGAGGAAATAGACCGGTATGTGCAGGATCATAAATATAGTTGGGGTTATGACCAACTTCTTTGTATTTTCCGGCGTCTTCATCACGAGCATACCGGGTTGATTTTATTTCAGAATCAATAATTCTGGCAGTAAAGAAATTTCCATGCACCAAAGGTCGTGAGCCGTATTGTTCACGGTTCAAATAGTCTAATAAACTGTAAGCATTTTTCGGTTCATTTTCATTGATAGGCACGCTGGCATTTGCGCGAATAACCAGAATGAAAAACGTTGAATATCCGACTAATAAAAATACCAAACAAAGCAAACCCGTATGCAAAAGTACTTTGTGCTTTTTGATGGCGTATAAAATGCCCCATGTTAAACCGCCGATGAGCAGTGCGAAATAGAAATAAGTACCGCTATTAAACGGCAATCCTAAACTATTTACAAAAAACAAATCGAATTTTCCCGCCAAGGCAACGATATAAGGAATAACACCCCATAAAATTGCGCCCAGCAAAACACCCGAAAGAAGTAGGGCATACCAAAATCCTTTGCGTGTGTGCTTGAATTTTTTGAAATAAATAACAAACACAACTGCCGGAATCACCAGTAAATTCAATAGATGGACACCAATTGCCAAACCAATCATGAACGAGATAAAAATAATCCAGCGTAGATGATGAGGCTGGTCTGCGACTTCTTCCCATTTCAAAATTGCCCAAAACGTGATGGCCGTAAAGAAAGATGACAATGCATAAACCTCGCCTTCGACCGCCGAAAACCAGAACGAATCCGAGAAACAGTAGGCCATTGCGCCCACGATGCCGCTTCCGAAAATCGTCCACATTTTTGCAGGGGTCATTTCGCCATATTTCAGCACTAATTTTTTTCCGAGCAACGTAATCGACCAAAACAGGAACAGAATGGAGAATCCGCTGGCGATCGCCGACATCGCGTTAACCATGAAACCGGCGGTCATAGGGTCACGCAAGGTAATCAAGGAAAAGAGATTTCCTAAAAGTTGAAACGTTGGTGCTCCGGGCGGGTGACCAACTTGAAGTTTGAAGGCGGTAGAGATGTATTCGCCACAATCCCACCAACTTGTGGTGCGTTCGGCCGTCATCACATAAACAGCACATGCGGCGATTCCTACAAGCCAGCCGACGATGTTGTTAAGACGAAAGTAATTTTTCATAGAAAACGAGTATTGTTAGAATGTAATAAATAATATTTGTATAATCTGCAAAGATACGAAAAAATCTTCAAATAATCAAAATTTCAAAAAAAATTTTGTCAATTCAAAAAAAAGTTGTATCTTTGCACTCCGAAATTGACCAATGGTGTAATGGTAACACTACGGTTTTTGGTACCGTCATTCTAGGTTCGAATCCTGGTTGGTCAACTCCAAGCGTGCAACAAATACAGTATGTAGGTGTTGCATTTTTTTTACTTCCCCACAACTTTTACTTATGACCCACTTTTTTACGTAAAAAAAAATGGCACTATCAAAAAATGACTATCAAATTTTGATAGTGTGAAATTTTTTTGTATCTTTGCAAATACATGTTCAAAAGTAAAAAAAATATTCAAATCAGAATGTCCGATCTTGACACGCTTGGACACGTGAATAATGGCGTCATTTATGCGTATTACGACATCGGACGGTTGCATTATTTCAGTCAAATAGAAGAAAATATTTGTTGGGAAACCTTTGATAAAGTTGTGGTGCATACCGAATGCGATTTCAAAGATTCCATTCGCTATAACGATGATATTAGCGTGGAAACCGCAGTTGTAGAGTTTGGTAACAAGAGTTTCAAAATGATGCAGCAAATTGTCGATAACCATACGGGAAAGGTCAAAAGCACGTGTTTGTCCATATTATCGGGATTTGACAGGGAAAACAATACCTCCAAACCCATTTCCCAAGCATTTAAGGAAAAAGTGGAGAATTTTCAAAAATCATAATTTGACAACGCACATCAATCCGTCCCGAAACGGTAACAATACATTTTGTGTTTGCGGGTCGGTTTGTACCAAATCGTTGAATTTCCGCAAGGCGACAACCTCTTTATTAGTCGAATTTTCATCAAGCGCCGCACCGCTCCAAAGCACGTTATCTGCTATCAATACGCCGCCTGTTTTGAGTTTAGGCATCAACAATTCGTAATACAACGGATAATTGACCTTATCTGCATCTAAAAAAATCAAATCAAACGTGTTATTATCAAAATTGATAATTTCGTTTTTGGCTTCGCCGATAATTAAGGTTATTTTTTCGGAAAGTCTTGATTTTTCAATGTATTTACGAATGATATCTTCGTTTTCGGGATTGGCTTCAATGGTATAAAGATGTGATTTTTCAGACATTCCATACGCCATTGAAAGTGCTGAATAGCCTGTGAACGTTCCTATTTCCAAAATATTTTGCGGGTTGATCATTCGGCAAATCAGATTTAGAAATTGCCCTTGTAATTTTCCCGACAACATTCGTGGATTGACACATTTTACATGCGTTTCACGTTCCAATTCCTGCAAAACCGGCGGTAAATCGGACGTGTGCGCATCGGTGTAATCGCTGATTGTGCTTGGTGTTATGTTTTGAAATTCGGACATGTTCAAATGCACAAGGGGCGTTGTGTGCAACGCCCCCTGCTGTGTTTTTGTACCCAGGATCGGGGTCGAACCGATACATGTTTAACCATACTGGTGTTTGAGACCAGCGCGTCTACCAATTCCGCCACCTGGGCTTTTCCCAAAAAGGGACTGCAAAGATACGAATTTTTTTTGACATAGCAAAATTTTTTTTGTAATTATTTTTTTGTATATTTGTTCCCAAATTTGAATACAATGAAACGAGAACAATTTCAGAAAATCGTAGATGGGAAATCGGTTGATTTATTTGTCTTGTCCAACAAAAATGGGCTGAAGGCAGCAATTACCAATTATGGTGCGAAAATAGTGTCGCTTTTGGTTCCCGATAAAAATGGTGTGATGACGGATGTTGTGTTGGGGCACGACTCTACCGACGCTTATTTGAAATCTCCGGAAGCCTATTTTGGCGGGATCTGTGGGCGTTTTGCAAATCGTATTGCCAAAGGACAATTCACACTCGACGGACAAATGTATCAGTTAGCCGTAAACAATGGGCCAAACGCACTTCACGGTGGTTTGAAAGGATTTAATGCTGTGGTTTGGGACGTCAAACAAATGGATACGCAAACTATTGAATTGACCTATTTGTCGAAAGATGGCGAGGAAGGTTATCCCGGAAATCTGAATGTTCAAATGACTTACAAATTAACAGATGATAATGCCCTGCAAATCGACTACAAAGCCACGACAGACAAGGCAACCATCATCAATGTAACCAATCATTCGTTTTTCAATCTTTCGGGTGCCGGAGATGCGTCTGTTCTTGACCATCTTCTACAAATCAATGCTGATGCGTATTTGCCGACAGATGAAAGTTCTATCCCTTTCGGGAAACCTGAAAAAGTAGAAGGAACGCCTATGGATTTTCGTGATTTCCATACGATTGGAGAACGAATTGACGTAGATTTTCAGCAATTAAATTGGGGAAAAGGTTATGATCATACCTATATTTTGAATAAAAAAGGGAGTGAATTATCGCTTTGTGCCAAAGCCGTTTCGCCGAAAACAGGCATCGCCATGGAAGCCTATACAACTGAACCCGGTGTTCAACTCTATACGGGCAATTGGTTGAGCGACGATTACGTGGCTAAAAATGGCCAACGTTATCCGATGCGTTCGGCGTTTTGTTTGGAAACACAGCATTTTCCGGATAGTGCGAACAAACCCGATTATCCAAGTGTTGTGTTGCGTCCGGATGAAGTTTTTACATCGCAAACTGTTTATAAATTCACGTGCAAAAAAATCTGATTTTATGTACTTGTATTTATTGCGGATCAACATCTACAACAATCCGCAAACTCTTGTTTGGCGCATGTTTTGAGAAATTTCGCAAAACGTCCGATAATTGATTTTTGGCTTCGGAAATAGACATTCGCCGATCGAATTTCAATAAAAATTCTTTGATATAATACGTGTTAATCCGTGATACCAACGGAAAATTCGGCCCCAAAACCTGATCGCCGAATGCAGCGTGTAATTGCTCTGATAATGCAACAATACCTTTTTCCAAAACACTGAAATCTTTGTGTTTTACTGCAATGCGAATCAATCGAAAATACGGCGGATAGTGGAATTGTTGTCTGTCGTGCAGTTGCGAAAGATACATGCCTAAATAATTATTGTCGATAACTTGTTGCAACACCGGAAAATTTTTGTTGTAGGTTTGAATAATCACAGTGCCTTGCGTGTCGCGGCGTCCGGCTCGTCCGCTCACTTGTGCCATGAGTTGAAAACTGCGTTCATAAGCACGGAAATCAGGAAATGAAATCAGATTATCGGCGCTCAAAATGCCGACTACGCTTACATTATCGAAATCTAAACCTTTCGTTACCATTTGTGTTCCGACAAGAATGTCGATTTTTCGATCCTCAAAATCCTGAATGATTTGTCGATAGGCGTTTTTAGAGCGTGTTGTATCCAAATCCATTCGACGGATTTTTGCATCGGGAAAAAAAACGGACAAATCATCTTCGATTTTTTCGGTGCCGAAACCTTTCATTGTTAAGTGCGAATGCCCGCATTTAGGGCATTTTTGAGGCACAGGAATACCCAATCCACAGTAATGGCATTTGAGCATATCGCTGTGTTTGTGATACGTCAATGTTACATCGCAATTTGTACATTCGGGCATATAACTGCACACGTCGCATTCCAAGCGAAGCGAGAATCCACGCCGGTTTTGGAACAAAATGATTTGTTCTTTTTTCTCCAAGGCTTGTGTCATCTCGTTCATCAGCAGTGATGAAAAATGGGCGTGCATGGTTTTTTCGCGCGTTTCCTGTTTTAAGTCGGCAATGCGGATCGTTGGTAAATTCGTGTTTCCGTAGCGCTTCAGAAGTTCAATCAAAGCGTATTTTCCGGTTTGTGCGTTGAAATAACTTTCGATTGAAGGTGTTGCAGAACCTAAAACGGTTTTTGCTTGATGCAAATTAGCTAAATAAATTGCAGAATCACGAGCATTGTAGCGGGGTGCAGGGTCGTATTGTTTGAACGACGTTTCGTGCTCTTCGTCCACAATCACCAGACCTAAATTATCGAACGGCATGAATATCGCCGAACGTGCGCCCAACACAATTTGAAACTTCTGCTCGCCTTTATCCATCACACGTTGCCAAACTTCGACACGTTCCTGTTCGTTGAATTTGGAATGATAAACGCCCACTTTTTCGCCAAAATATTTTCGTAAGCGATGAATAATTTGCGAGGTCAATGCGATTTCCGGTAAAAGATACAACACCTGCTTTCCGCTATTGATGGCCTGTTCGATGAGTTTGATGTAGATTTCGGTTTTTCCGCTTCCGGTAACGCCATGCAGTAAAGCAACATGCTTTGTTTGGAAATGCTGTTGAATTTCATCGAACGCATTTTGTTGTTCTTCTGAAAAATGAATATCGTTGAGTTCATGCGTGGAATCTGAGGTTTCCAAGCGTGTTTCTGTTTTTTCAACGAGTTCGAAAATATGTTTTTTGATTAAGGCTTGAATAATCGCCGTTGCATTCGGCAAGGTTTTTAGAAGTTCGGAACGCTTGATTTCTCTGTGGGTTTGGCCATTCGTTAAATGGATAAACATCATCAAAACTTCCACTTGTTTAACCGCTCTTTTTTCTAATTGATTAAACAAATCGTGCAAATTTTGCTCGTTCTCATAATCGGCCTGAAGCCTTAGATAAATCTCGATTTTTGGTTTTATTCGTTCAAGGATTTCGTCCTTTACCATTACGATATTTTTATCACGCAAATTTTTGATAAGATGAATCGTTTTGACCAATCCCGTAATCTTGGAAATCTCTTCAATCGACAGTTCCGGCTTATGATGCAGCGCTTCGGTAACACGAAATTCACGTTCGGAAAGTGAGGAAACATCGCCGTCAAAATCGGGATTCAACACAATAGTGCTTTCATTGCTTAATTTGAATGCAGACGGTAAGGCTGCCGTCATCACATCGCCCGGTGTACAAAGATAATACGTCGAAATCCATTGCCAAAACTCCAATTGCGTGCTGTTGACAATCGGTTTTTCGTCCAAAACCGACTGCGCGTATTTTGTGATATAAGCCGTTGGTGCTTCGTGATGAATGCGCACAATCAATCCCGCATATTTCTTATGATTTGCAAAAGGCACAACCATTCGCTTACCTACAGCAATCTCGCTTTCCAACTCCTGTGGCACACGATAGGTAAACGTGTTTTGCAACGGAAGCGGAAGTAGAATATCGACGAAATAAGTGAGGCGTTCCATTGTGCAAAGATACGAAAAAAATTGAAAATGGAGAATTGAAAAAGGAAAATGCGGTGCGGTTATTAACAATTATAGGAAGTTATTAACAATTTAACACTTTTTAACAAAAAAAATATACGAAAATCAAGATTTCAACGTTATATAGGATGTAAACCTAAAAATGCGAAATCATGAAAAAATATCAACTCCTTATTTTGCTCGGAATATTTACTTCAGAATTACGGGCGCAAAACCTTAGTACCGTTGATTCTCCGACTGTTTTTGATCAAACCTCACATTTAGCACGAATGGCTTATTTACCGGAGCCAAGCATGGGCTTTGAAGTCAATAATCGTTTTGTGAAAGAACTGAACGTGCTGAAATTTCTGGGTGCATATCCGTTTCTATCCGGCGTTTGGTCGGGAATGTACAAAACTTACGGCTATTTGTCTTATCGTGAACATGGTTTTGCTGTTGGATTTTCTAAGGCCATAACATCTCGATGGGCGCTTGGATTTCGAACCATTCCTAAAATAGAAACCTTTGGAAAAGGCTATGATTCGCGCTATTCAATGGATTTGAATGTAACGAGTTTTGTAAAAATTAATTCAAATTTGTATTGGGATTCGGAATTGAATTTTCCGGTTAGAATATCATCAAATACGAGAAATGACGCACCATTACAAAGTTTTGTGAAGATGAATTTGAGTTATGTTTTTTCAAAACAATGTCAAATTATGGTAAGTGCGAAACAAGTGTCGTCTTACAAAACGGAAGTCGATTTACAACTTTGCTATTCGCCGATTTCATCTTTTACGGTTTTCGGAAACGTAGGTTCATCAAGCGATTGCGGATTTGGAGCACGCTATGTTTTAGGTCAAATCCTATTCCGGTTTCAAGCCCAATATCGACCGATTATTGGTTATTCGACAACGGTTGGATTAAGTTATCAATTCAAAAAATCCGCTGATCATGCTCATTAGTTGTTTATTAGTTGGTTTTTCGCTGCTTGCTGTCAGCGATACCGTAGAAATATTTGATCAAACGTTAGAAACGGTTTTGGAAACCGTAGAACTCGACGAAACCGTTGATATTGCGGAGTTAACCGAACATTTGGAATCATATCGTTTTCGTCCGCTTAATTTGAATGCTGCTACAGTTGCCCAACTTGAAAGATTAGGATTGTTAAACGATTTTCAAATTGCCTCTTTGTTGCAATACCGTTCGGATTATGGCGATTTGACAAGTATTTCCGAGTTGCAGTATGTTCCGGGATTTACGTCGCAAGTGATTGCAATGTTGCAGCCGTATATTTCATTTCAAAAAACGGAAATTTATAATTTGACATGGCTGAATATCCGCCGTTTCGGAAAATCTGAATTGATGACACGATACATACGTGGATTAGCAGAGAAGAAGGGTTTTTCAAGTGATATAGTTCGAGATTCGACAAAGAAAGATGCGTGGTATTTGGGTTCTCCTGATATGCTTTGGTTGCGCTATCAATTTAATGCGATGGATAAATTAAAAATTGGTTTTACGGCAGATAAAGATGTTGGCGAGGAATTTTTCAAAGGTTTTCAAAAACGTGGTTTCCCTTTCTATTCGGGATATGTGGCGCTTTCAGATGTTGGAATAATTAAAAAATTAGTTGTAGGAAATTATCAATTGCAATTCGGACAAGGCTTATGTTTGTGGAGTGGATTCTCATTAGGAAAATCAGTTGACGGAAGTTCGGTAAAAAAACGGGCACAAGGCGTGAAAACGTATAGCTCATCTGCTGAATACGGCTATTTTCAGGGTATTGCAAGCACGTTGAAATTTGGAAGTATAGATGTAACTACATTTTTTTCGCAAAGACGATTAGATGCCACACTCTCAAATGATGATGAAAACGGAAGTCCTCAAAGCATTTCAGCAATTATCGAAACCGGTTATCATCGCACGATTGGCGAATTAGAAAAGAAACAAACTGCCAAACAATTATTATTTGGAACTCATGTTGACCGCCATTGGCAACGGTTTCGACTTGGTGCAACGGCACATTACAATAGTTTGAATTTGGATTATTTGCCGAAAATCAGACCTGATAATCAGTTTTCAACTCCTCCGAAAGCCAATATCAACGTGGGTTTGGATTGGGAAGGAATAGGAACCATTTCCCGTTATTACGGCGAGTTTGCAATGTCAAAAAATGGAGGAAAAGCGTTGATTGCCGGTTCGCGATTTCTGCTTAACCAGCGGATTTCAGCCCATGTTTCCGCACGTTATTATGAACGAAATTATCAAAATTTCTTTGCAGAAGGATTGTCTGAAAACAGTGGAACGGCGAATGAAAAAGGCTTGAATGTCGCTCTATTTACGGAATTATCAAAAATGTGGAAAATCGCGGTGATGACGGATATTTTTGAATTTCCATGGCTTTCGTATTCGGCAAACGAGCCGCTGTATGGACAAGACTATCAATTCAAAATATTTTTTAATCCTAATTCACGAATGTCCGGTTATGCGCATTACCGTTACAAGACCAAACAAAGTATAGCCTCGAATGCCACTGTTATCAATGATTTTGGCATGTTGTCCAAACAGAGTTTGCGCCTGCATTTGGATCATAAAATTTCCGAAACAATGACGATAAAACATCGCTTGGAATACGCATTTGCAAGTAAGCAAAAAGGTTTTTTGATGTATCAGGATTTGCAGTATAAACTTCGGAAAAGTCCGTTATCTTTAATGTTTCGGTATGCCGTGTATAATACCGGAGAAGATTATAATATGCGGATTTATGTTTATGAAAATGATGTATTGTATGGTTCAACATTGCAAAGTTATTATTATCAAGGCAGTCGGTTTTTTGTGTTACTGCAATATCAACCAATCCGGCGACTTACGTTTTGGTTGAAGTATTCCAATACAAACCTTGCAAACCGCAACACCATTGGCAGCGGCTTAGACGAGATTGAAGGGAGAGATAAGGCGGAGATTAAATTTCAGATGCGGATTAAATTTT
>QMCD01004958.1_pt1 | contig 12947 bp, 12 predicted proteins | sample 1821841 | NCBI WGS metagenome assembly QMCD01 (sample SAMN01991225, study PRJNA193472) | Termite gut metagenome, whole genome shotgun sequencing project. | isolation source: worker | host: Macrotermes natalensis | reverse complement strand
CGAACAAACCCGCCAGTAAAACCAGTAATCCAACAAGTAAATTTTTCATAGCATTCGCAATTTAGCTAAACACAACGTCAAATGCAAAAAAATGCCAAGAATGCCTCTCAAAAGAAATCCCCGCCTTTCGGCGGGGTTCTCCCCGCGTCGGGGTATCGTAACGGAGATACCGGTGTCATGGTCGATCTGGCTATCCGTGGGCATTACTGGCTCGCAGAAGCAGAGTCCACACAATCTGCATGGAGACCTGTCATCAGTGTAGGCATCACAACGATTAGTCCTTCCAGTGCCGTTGGACACGCCCTCCCCCTTCGTTGTATAAAGATCTAATGTAGGGCGGGACAAGGAGGGGCGCGGAGCGCAAGCTTCCTTCTTCCGCAAGCTACGTGCTGGCAAATTCACAATTTTTTCTTATATTTGTGAGGAAAATATAGCCTAATCGCATCGAATTAGCACCTTGAATGATTTGGCTTACCCACTTGGAACACGTTTGGCGCGTGTTTACTTTGTGTGGGGAAGGCCGTGCTAAGCCTGATGCGAGCATCGTAGATGCGCGCCTTTTTTTGTGCGGTTAGGTTTAAAAATGTAAAACCTAATGCAATGGAAAAGATTACCGGAATGTGGAAACTCGTTCAGTTACAGGGGCTTAACGAGGAAATAGGTGTGTGGGAAAATTACATCCATCACTTGATTGGAAAAGCTTGTGCGGGCGAAGAATTGATGGAAATTTTGGTGCGTCGACCCGGCACCTCGCGTATCGACCCGGTCGATGGCAACCCGGATGAGTTGCTTGTGTACGACGTGATTTTCAACTCCTCCATCGGAAAACCTATGCAACGAAGGGGGCGATTTAGAAGAGAGTAGCTCTTCCAATTATACAAAAAAGCCACCCCTTACGGATGGCTTTTACTTTCAAAACACTCCGCCCCTTACTCCGAGAAGGGAGTGACGCTGACGTAGGATTTACCTTCGCGCTTCTTGCAGAAGGAGATCGTGCCGTCTGTCAGTGCGAAGAGGGTATGGTCTTTACCGATACCGACGTTCTCACCGGGATTGTGTACCGTGCCGCGTTGACGCACGATGATGTTGCCCGCTTTGGCGAATTGTCCGCCGAAGAGCTTGATGCCGAGTCGTTTGCTTTCAGATTCACGACCATTCTTGGAGCTACCTACACCTTTCTTATGTGCCATGATGAAGAGTTTTAAGCGGTGATCTCCTCGATCAACACCTGCGTGAGTTGTTGACGATGTCCGTTCATTTTCTGATAGCCGGTGCGGCGTTTCTTCTTGAACACAAGGACTTTGTCGTCTTGCAAGTGCCTGAGGATTTTGCAATTAACGGAGGCACCTTTCAGAACAGGTGTGCCTACTTTGACCTGACCGTCGTTTTCTGCGAGCAGGACACGGTCGAAACTTACGGAAGAATTTTCCTCTCCCGGGAGACGGTGAACATAGAGTTTCCGACCTTTCTCAGCCTTGAATTGCTGACCTGCGATGTCTACTATAACGTACATTTTTCTCTATTTAGAGCTAATTCGGACTGCAAAGATAGTGAAAAATGTTTGTAAACAAAACTTTGGGCTTAATAATTGTATCTTTGTCCGAAGAAAAGTGAAAATAATATGCTCGACTCGAATCTGACCCGTCAACTGCTGTCGCACCTGTATAATGCCACGTTGCGTGCCGGTGCCGCCATCATGGAGGTGTATGGCACCCAACCGCCCCCGTTCGAGCATGCGAACCGACGTGCACATGAGGTAATCAAGGGTTATCTGGGCCCTACGCGTATCCCGATCCTGAGCGAGGAGGGTCGCGAGATGGTCTTCGATGAGCGTCGCAATTGGGAACTTTACTGGCTCGTGGATCCGTTGGACGGTACGCATGAATTTATCAAGGGGAGCGGTGAATTTACCGTCAATATAGCCCTGATGCAGGATAAGGAGGCTGTTGCGGGGGCGATCTACGTCCCTTGTCTGGAGAAGGTATATCTCGCGTGGCATGGGCCTCAGGATGACCGTGGCGCGTTCGTCAAGGAGGGCGTGAAACCCGATGCCGATGCCGCGTGGACGTTCGACGAAATCGAAAAAGGATTACACCGTCTCCCCCTCAAAAATGGCGAGACACGTCCCGTTAAGGTGGCTCTGTCGCGATCCCACCAGTCGCCCGAAACACATGCCTATGTCGATGACCTGCGGGCGAAACATCCCGATCTGCAAGTCGTCGAGCAGGGTAGTTCCTATAAATTTTGCCTGCTTGCCGAAGGTGCTGTCGATATATATCCCCGTACGACCGATACCTACGAGTGGGATACCGCTGCCGGGGAACTAATCCTGCGTGAAGCCGGTGGCCATACAGCGGCCATCCATTCCGGGGAACCTCTCAAATATAACGAGGAAATTCTTGTCAATCCCCACTTTCTCGCGACTGCGTTCTCTTTCTAAACCCTTACGCCTTTACTCAACTGTTCGCTTTTTCTTTTTTACTTCCCTAAGACTGAACTGTACCCTTTTCGGAGAAAAGTGTACCCCAAAACCTTTCGGGAGATACGTTCGTATCTCCACTTCTTACGCGAGGACAAAGCCTGACGGCTTTCAGTTTGTTTCCCGCTAAATCCTTTACGGAAATAAATTTCCGACAGGCTTTCTCGTAAAACGCCCCACCGCGCTACGCGCGGTTTGTCCTCGCGACAGATCTCTCGTTGCGCGCCAAAACGGGTTGGCGGGCGAGTGGAAGTGTTATGAGTCTCGCCAACCCATATACCACTTGAGCGCCGTCGCTCCGCGCGGCGGGGTGCAGCAGCACAGCTGCTGCCAAGCGGGTACCGATTGAGGGAGGGGGTGGTAGGGGGAGGGGGTCCCTCCCCAGCAATAATTAAGCTTTTTTTCAAAAAAGCGACAGTTGGGTACGAAAGCGAACAGTTGCGACAAGGCGTAAAGAAAAAGTTACCCGATAACTCGTGAGGAGAAGGCGTCACGGCGTTTGCGGAGGTTGATGCGCCACCCTTTCCAGCGCATGTAGCGCCGTTTCTTGTCGGGATACACGTCAGGAATCGTAATTAAGATGGCTGTCTCCTCGACGTTGCCGAAATCGGGATTCAGTGTCGTGTCGAATACACGCATCGTCGGCGAAAGATTCATGTAGGCGTTGATCAACGGCGGTATGTGTTCGTTGAACTCGCGGATGCTCTGCATGAGGATCTTGTAGTTCTCTTCGTACGTGGATCCCGTGAAAAACTGCTCGTAATAGGCATCGTTCAAGTCGAGTGCGAGGGGCTGTTTGGCCTTCACCAGTCCGTCCGGATCGGGGAAGTAACGCCGCAAAAACCAGATCAATGTGTTGCGTGCCTGTTCCTTATATGAACCGTACATCGTCACCTTGCCGAACAGGTATTTGATGTGTGGATTGAGTACCACCAGTGCCCCGAGGCCATCCCACAGATTGTCTAGCGCGTAGAGACTCTTGGGGTTCTGGCGTGCCTGGTAGACCGGTTGCACGAACGAACGTCCCAACTCGATCGTACGCGGAAGGAAGCGGCGGCGGAACTTGTCGCTGAACGTGAAGTAGTGCTCCGTCGAGAGGTGCTCCGGGTGTGACGAGGTGGAGATGATGAACCTGTACCCGCCGACGATCTCTTGCGCCGCGGGATCCCAAACGATCAACTGATGATAACCATTCGGAGCGGTATCCTCCCCGTCGATGTCGACCGGTGCACCCGTGCCGCCGCCGCCCTGACGGAACGCCACTTCGCGCAGGCGTCCCACCTCGCGCATCAATGCGGGACATTCGGCGGCATTGAAAATATAAATCTCGTTACCCGCCTTCGAGGTGTCGCGCACCTTCCGTTCGGGGGTCAACTCGGACAACAACTCGTTGCGGTCGACAGCGTCAATAATGGGTTCCATTGAGGTAGTAGGCTTTTTTGCGGATGTATTCGGTCTGCTCGCGCCACGATCCCTGGCGGGCCAGTTGTTCCGGTGAAATCGGGTCGCCGACGAAAATACGGAAATGTTTGCCCGATTGCGAAAACATTTCGTCCGGAAGGTACAGCATCTCGATGTTGAACTTGATGCCGATGCGTTTGCGGAAGTTTGCCAGGCGGTAGAAAAAGTTGGATAAATTCCCCTCCACGAATACCGGAACGACGTTCCGATGCGTGGCTGAGGCGCGTTTCACGAAATTGGTATGCCACGGCATGTCTTGTACCACACCGTCGATACGTCGCGAACACACCCCTGCCGGGAAGGTGAGAATGGGCAGATCTCCCTCGAACGCGGAGTCGAACAGGCGCAGGTTCTCACTGTTCTGCCGCCCGTGCTTGTTGACCGGGATCCACAGCGGACGCAACGGATCCAGCGCCATCAACAAGTCGTTGACGACGACACGTGCGTCGCCGAAATATTGGATCAACTCATCGGCCAGCATCATGCCGTCCATGCCGCCGAAGGGGTGGTTCGATGCGAATACGTAACGTCCCGCAGGGTCGAGTTTGTCGAGACCGTGGATCGAGTACGTGACGTTCCACTCCTTGAAACAGGCCTGGATAAATGGCTGGGGGGCGAGGTCGCCGTACGTTTCGAGGATATAGTTGATGTCGTCCTGATGAATGATACGCTTGAGCCATCCCGTGATGAAACGCGGGATCCACCTTGCGATACGTGGCGCTTTGGCGGCGATGATGGCATCTAAATCTATCTTCGGCATAAGTAAGACAAAAGTAATCTTTTTTTAGTAATTTTACAGCAAATTTCGACCCGAATGACGCAAAGCTATCACACACCGGTATTGTTGGACGAGGCACTGGAACTTTTGGACATCCGTCCGGACGGCACGTATGTCGACCTGACGTTCGGTGGCGGGGGGCATACGCGTGGCATTTTGGAGCGTCTGGGTCCGGAGGGGAGGGTGTTCGGATTCGATCAGGATCGCGATGCGATGGCCAATGCTCCGGATGACACGCGGTTTATGTTCGTGGAGAGTAACTTCCGATTCATGCGCGGCGCGTTGCGGTTGCGGGGTGTGACGCAGGTCGATGGCGTGTTGGCGGATCTGGGGGTGTCGTCGCACCATTTCGATGCCGCCGAACGGGGATTCTCGTTCCGTGCCGATGCGCCGTTGGACATGCGGATGAATCAGCGCGGTGGGCGTACCGCCACGGAACTGCTCGCACAATTGGATGAGAAAGGTCTCACGCACCTGCTGGGTGAGTATGGCGATATCGAGACGCCGTGGAAGGTGGCCAACTGTATTGTCCGCGCACGTGGAAAGAGACCCCTCGTGACGACGGGCGATCTGGTGGAAGCGGTGGCTCCCTGTACGCCCAAAAAGGATGCGTCGAGTTTCCTGGCACGTATCTTTCAGGCCCTCCGTATCGAGGTGAATGGCGAGTTGGAGGCACTCAAAATGGCGCTCGAGCAGAGTCTCAAAGTGTTGAAGCCGGGAGGAAGGTTGGTCGTCATAGCGTACCACTCGCTGGAGGATCGGCTGGTGAAGAATTTTATGCGGTCCGGGAATTTCGAGGGACGTATCCAGAAGGATTTCTACGGTAATGCGATCGTGCCGTTCGAGCCCGTGACCAAAAAAGCCGAAACGGCGTCCGAAACCGAAGTTGAGGAGAATCCGAGATCGAGGTCCGCCAAGTTGCGGGCCGCAGGTAAGCGTCTCGATGCCGGGCTTGCAATCAAAGTATGAAATACGAAGACGTCGATATAGATCCTGAGGTTGCCGAGGAGCGCGAACGCGCGTCGCGCGAAGCGGAGCTTGCGCGACGGATCCGCCGCGAAGTGTTGCGTGTGCAACGCGGAGAGGCGGATGACGAGATCCGTGAGGATGAGGATCTCGAGCGTTCGCAGCGGGAGGAACTGCAGGAGCGTGAGGCTCGTGTGCAGCGTCGCAAGGCAAGCATCGGGTGGCAACTGCTCTCGGGTAAGATACTCGTGCCCAAGGAGGGGACGGGATACTATCGCTATGTGATGTTTATCGCGGTGATGTTTTTCATCAGTATCGTGGTGATGTTCACGACGTTGCGTCTCGATATTCGTCACTCGCGACTGCAGGACCAGGTGCAGATACTGAAAGAACGTGCCACCCGGTTGCAGGAGGAGCGGTTCCATCGCACGACACACTCCGCCATTGTAAATGAACTCGATCGTCGCGGCATCGACCTCCATGATCCGGTAACTCCCGCGGAAACGTTGAAAAAATGAAAAATTTGTTTAACTTTTTTAAAGACCTTCGCTTTTTTGAAAAAAAGCTTAATTATTGCTGGGGGGGGACACCCTCCCCCTACCACCCCCTCCCTCAATCGGTGCCCGATTGGCAGCGACTACGTCGCTGCACCCCGCCGCGCAAGACGGCGCTCAAATGGAATGGGTTGGCGAGACTCATAACGCTTCCACTCGCCAACCCGGTTTGGCGCGCTACGCGCGCATCTGTTGTCGCGAGGACAAGAGCGCCCGAAGGGCGGTGGTTTCTTTGAGAAAAACTCTGTTGGGAATTTATTCACAAAAAGAGTTTTGCGAAAAAGAAATGGAAACGCTGAAAGCGTTTGTCCGCGCGGAAGAAGTGGAGATACGACAGTATCTCCTGAAAGTTTTTGGTGCCGCTTTTCTCCGAAAAGGGTACAGTGGGGTCTTAGGAAAGTAAAAAAGAAAAAGCGAACAGTTGAGAAGAAAAGACATGAGTAAAACCACGAAAAAATCACCCATCAAAAGCGATATCCTGCTGCGTGTGCGGATGTTGTACCTGCTGTTTGTGGTGGTGGGTGTGGTGGTGTTTTTGAGGCTCGTGTATGTGCAGTTTTTCAGTCGCGAGGTGGACGTGAATGCCGAACGGCTGGAGGCCCGGATCTTCCGTGAAGAGGTGATACCGGCGCAACGCGGCAGCATCCTGTCGCGTAACGGCGATCCGCTCGCCACGTCGATATGGAGATATCAGGTGGAGTTCGATTTCGGGAGCGAGGGGTTGGACTCCGTGTCGCTGTTCAACGAGCAGGCCGATTCGCTCGGGAAACTGTTGGCGAACTATTTCGGGGATAAATCCGCCAAAGAGTATAGCGATTGGATGAAGCGTGAGCACGATAAACACTACCGTGTGACGTACCGCAAAGATACCGCCGTGTTGCGTAGCGAGGGGTGGTTGGCACGTTGGTGGGATCGGGTGCTGGATCGCGAAATGGTGCCGCGGAAACTCTATGACACGTTGCGCGATCACCGTCCCGTGACGCTCCTGCCGCGGACTGTCGACTATTCCGAGTGGCAAATATTGCTCCGTTGGCCGTTGCTCAACTGGAATATGGGAATGGTGTACACGTTGGTCGAGGGTGACGAACGGGTCTATCCACAGGGGGAGCTGGCACGCCGTACAATCGGACTTTCGGGTATAAGAGGAACTTATGGCATCGAGCATATCTATAAGGAAATCCTATCGGGCACGCCTGGCAAAACGACACGCCAACGCATTGCACGTGGGTTTTACAGGCGTGTTTCCGATGACTCTAACGTGCTGGTTGTCAATGGGTTAGATGTCGTGACGACACTTGATCCCGATATCCAGGAGGTAGCCAACAATCTGTTGCAGAGTCAGTTAGCATTACAAAATGCGATTTGGGGTACCACGATCGTCATGGAAGTCGCTACTGGAGAGTTGATCGCGTTGGTGAATTTAGGTAAAAATCCGGACGGAACTTATTCTGAGCGAGAGAATTACGCACTTGGCCGCAGCACGGAACCGGGTTCGACATTCAAATTGGCGTCGATGCTGCTGCTGCTGGAAGATGCCGGAATGTCGCCCGAACAGCGTTATGATACGGGTGACGGGCGTCCCATGACCGTCGGTGGGATCAAGGTGCAGGACTCGCACGGAGGGTATCGCGAGATGGATTTCCGTACCGCCGTGGCACAATCGTCCAACGTCTATTTCGCAAAGGCCGTCTGGGAACGGTACAAAGATAACAAGGAGCGTTACGATGCGTTCATGCGCGGATTGCACCTCGACCGTACCGTGGGGCTGGAGCGTTTCGGGGAGCGGACACCCCATTTCGACGCGTTCGATCAGGTGCCCGATCCCAATGGTATGTTGGTACGGCGTAGTTTCGGGTACCGTATCCGGTTGACACCCATCCAGATGGCGACGTTCTACAATGCCATCGCGAACGGCGGTAAAATGATCTCGCCCGTGCTGGTAAAAGAGTTGCGGTCGGAAGGACGCACCGTCGAGGAGTTTGAGACACGCACGCTGGTGGAACGTATCGCTTCGGAAGGGACCTTGAGGCAGGTGGGGGCGCTGTTGGAGAGTGTCGGTGTGGAGGGTACCGGACGCCAGTTTTTCGGTGATACGACACTCTATCACGTCGCTGCGAAGACCGGTACCGCGCAGTACGCCGATGAACGGATCAAATATACGGATGGGTATTACGTAGGTAGCATGGCGGCCTATTTCCCGGCCGAGAATCCGCGTTACACAGTACTCACCACGATATTCACCCAACGCCAGGCCGGAAAAGCATATTACGGTGGTCCGCTGGCCGGTCCCGTGGTGAGGGACCTGATCCGGTACCTGTACAGCCACAACCATGACTGGGCTCCCGCCATCGAGCGTCCCCAAAAACGCGAACGACTGCAACCCGAACGCGTGAAAGATACCTACGCGGATAACGCGGAGCGTAAAAATAGCGTCGGGATGGGGCTGAAGGATGCCATGTTCTGGTTGGAGAGCCGGGGATATCGGGTCACCTTTTCGGGTAGCGGCGAGGTCGTCAGGCAGGAGGAACCGGTGAATGGAGTGGTACACATTGTGTTGAAATAGGGATGGAGATGAAAAATATTCAGGAGATTTTGGACGGTGCCGAGGGGTTGGCGTATGACGATGCAGGAGAGTTCTATGGACACCCGTCGCGGGAGCTGAAGTTGGTCGGTGTCACGGGTACGAACGGTAAAACCACCACCGCGACGCTGCTCTACGACCTGTTTCGCGGGTTGGGATACAAGGTGGGGTTGATCTCCACGGTGGTGTACAAGGTCGATGACGAGGAGTTTGAACCGACACACACGACGCCCGATTCGATCAAGATCAACGCCCTGTTACGAAGGATGGTCGACGCGGGGTGCGAGTACTGTTTCATGGAGGTGTCGTCCCACTCGGTGGTGCAGCATCGCGTGAAGGGATTGACGTTTGCCGGCGGTGTGTTTACGAACCTCACCCACGACCATCTCGATTATCACGGTACCTTTGCCGAATATATCAAGGCCAAAAAGGGATTTTTCGACGCCCTTCCCAAGGAGGCGTTCGCTCTCGTCAATGCGGATGACAGGAATGGTCGGGTGATGACGCAAAACACACGTGCCGCGGTGTCGACATACTCCCTGCGCGGACTCGCGGATTTCAGGTGCAAGGTGATGGAGGTGCATCCGGATGGGATGGAGTTGCGGATCAATGACCGTGACGTGTGGGTGCATTTCCTGGGACGTTTCAATGCGTATAACCTGCTGTGTGTCTATGCCGTTGCCGTGTTGCTCGGGCAGGACAAGGGAGAGATACTTCAGGTGTTGAGCACCCTCAAACCCGTCAGTGGGCGTTTTGAGACGGTGCGTGCGGCGCATGGAACCACCGCCGTGATCGACTATGCGCATACGCCCGACGCGTTGGAGAATGTGTTGCAGACCCTCAAGGAGATGCAGGGCGACAGGGAGTTGATCGTGGTGTGTGGATGCGGCGGCGACCGTGACAAGACCAAACGCCCGGAGATGGCGCGTATCGCCGTGAAATATGCATCGACGGCGATCTTCACGTCCGACAATCCGCGCTCGGAAGATCCGGAGGAGATTCTTAACCAGATGACCGGCGGATTGTCTTCCGGGGAGAGGTATTTGCGCATCACCGATCGCCGCGAGGCTATAAAGAGCGCTGTGCTGTTGTCACGCCCGGGGGACCTCATCCTCATCGCAGGCAAGGGCCACGAAACCTATCAGATCATTGGCGACACGAAATCGCACTTCGATGACAAGGAGGAGGTTTTACGTAATTTTAGTACCTTTACCGACAAATAATCATCGCCCAACCTTATGCTATACTATCTGTTTCGTTACATCGACCGTATCCACGACATGCCGGGTGCCGGCATGTTCCAATATATCTCGTTCCGGGCCGTGTTGTCGATCATCGTGTCGCTGCTGATCGTCATCTTTTGCGGAAAGCCCATCATCCGCCTCTTGCGACGCAAACAGATCGGTGAAGATATTCGCGACCTCGGTCTCGAAGGACAACTACAGAAGAAAGGTACTCCGACGATGGGGGGATTGATCATCCTGCTGGCCATTCTGGTGCCGGTACTTCTGTTCGGACGGTTGGACAACGTATACATTCAACTGTTGCTCATATCGACCATTTGGTTGGGACTGATCGGGTTTCTGGACGACTATATCAAGGTGTTCCTGAAGCGTAAAGAGGGGCTCAACGGACGCCTCAAAGTGGTGGGGCAGGTCGGATTGGGGTTGATCGTCGGTACGGCCATGTGCTTCTCGCCCAAGGTGATGGGCGGGCGTACGGGGACGATACAAACCACGATTCCGTTCGTTAAAGATAACGAGTTCGATTACAGCTGGTTGACCGGGGGTAACGAATGGATGACGTGGGTGATCTATGTCGTGGTGGCGATTCTCGTCGTTACGGCCGTGTCGAATGCCGCGAACCTTACCGATGGACTGGATGGGCTGGCGGCCGGCGTGTCGGCTCCCGTGGTGGCGGTGCTGGGGGTGCTGGGGTACCTCTCCGGTAACATCATCTACGCCGGATATCTCGGTATCATGTACATTCCGGGGAGTGGTGAATCCATCGTCTTTGCGGCGGCGCTCCTCGGGGCACTGATCGGATTTTTGTGGTACAACTGTTACCCGGCGCAGATATTCATGGGAGATACGGGGTCGCTGTCTATAGGCGGCATTATCGCCGTGTTCGCGCTCTGTATTCGCAAAGAACTGTTGCTGCCGTTGCTGTGCGGCGTGTTCCTGTACGAGAGCGTGTCGGTGATGTTGCAGGTGGGGTACTTCAAGTATACGAAACGTAAATATGGCGCCGGGAAGCGTGTCCTGCTTATGTCGCCCGCCCACCATCACTATCAGAAACGGGGTATGTTCGAGACGAAAATCGTACTGCGGTTTTGGATCATATCCCTGCTGTTGGCTGCCATGGCGTTGGCGACTTTAAAGATAAGATAAACCCGGGGCCAGTGCCGGAGCTGCTCCCGAAGGGGCAGTGCGGAGGATGCGGCCCGTGACGGACAGGCCCAAAAGAGAAGAGAGGGTATGAAGAAAATCGTAGTTTTGGGGGGCGGGATCAGCGGGTACGGATCTGCCGTGCTGGCCAAAAAGCGGGGGTTCGATGTGTTTCTGTCCGATGCCGGCAGGCTGGACGAACGCTATAAATCGCGTCTGGACGAATGGAACGTGCCATACGAAGAGGGGGGGCATACGGTCGAACGGATCCTCGATGCGGATGAGGTGATTAAATCGCCCGGTATTCCGGATTCGGTGCCGTTGGTCGTGCAGCTGCGGGAGCGAGGGGTGCCCATTGTCTCCGAGATCGAATTCGCGGGGCGTTACATGGGGGGTGCCAAGACCATCTGTATCACCGGTTCCAATGGAAAAACCACCACCACGTCGTTGATATACAAGATCCTGCGCGATGCGGGGTACAACGTCGCGCTCGGCGGTAATATCGGTGAGAGTTTCGCATACTCCGTCGCTACGGGGACGTTCGATTGGTATGTGCTCGAACTTAGCTCGTTCCAGCTCGATGGCATGTTCGACTTCCGGGCGCACATCGCCGTGCTGATGAACGTCACGCCTGACCATCTTGACAGGTATGATTACGATTTCGCGAAATATGTCGCGAGCAAAATGCGGATCGCACAAAATCAAACACCCGAAGATTTTTTTGTCTATTGGCAGGAGGACAAAAATATCGCGACCGGGGGAATCAAGTCGCATTTGCTGCCCTTCTCCGCGGAGCACAAAATTTTCGATATGCAACGGTTGCAGATACAAGGGATGCATAACCTCTTCAATGCCGAGGCGGCCTATCTGGCAACCACAGCGGCGGGTGTGGCGCGTGACAAGGTACTGGCATCCATATACGATTTTCGTGGTGTGGAGCACCGTCTCGAACCTGCCGGGGAACTCGATGGCGTGGCGTACATCAATGACTCCAAAGCCACCAATGTCGATTCGGCGTGGTATGCGCTGGAGGCACAGACGCGTCCCGTGGTGTGGATTGCGGGCGGTACCGACAAGGGGAACGATTACACGCCGTTGTTTGAATTTATGCCGCGGGTCAGGGCGCTGGTGTGCATGGGGTTGGATAATGGGAAATTGGTGCGCGAGTTTACCGGACGTGTGCCGCGAGTCGTGTCGACCCATTCGATGGAAGATGCGCTGGCCGCCGCGCGTGAGCTGGCCGAGCCGGGTGACACGGTGCTCCTTTCGCCCGCCTGCGCCAGCTTCGACCTGTTCAAAAACTACGAAGACCGAGGGGATCGGTTCAAAAAATGGGTACAAGACAGAACGAAAAGTTATGACCGAAAGTAAGGATATGGCGCGTAAGGCGACGGGCCGCGGACGGTTGAGGCCCGGGGGCGACGTCACGTTGTGGATCATCGCGGTGATCCTGGCGGTGGTGTCGCTGCTGGTGGTCTATTCGTCGACGGGGGCACTGGTGAGGCAGTTCGCCATCGTGGCGATGGGGCTGGTGGTGATCTATCTGGTGCACAAGGTCAATTATCAGTTCTACGGCAAGGTGGTGTGGGGGGCGTATGTGCTGGCGTTGGTGTTCACGCTGATGGTCTATTTCATCGGCGAGGTGAATCCCGACGCTCCCGACGCCCCGCGATGGATCCGCATCCCGATCGTGAACTTCACCTTTCAGCCGTCGGACTTCCTGAAGGTGGCCACGGTCATG
>QMCD01001714.1_pt1 | contig 12952 bp, 12 predicted proteins | sample 1821841 | NCBI WGS metagenome assembly QMCD01 (sample SAMN01991225, study PRJNA193472) | Termite gut metagenome, whole genome shotgun sequencing project. | isolation source: worker | host: Macrotermes natalensis | reverse complement strand
TAGGCGAAAGGCACCTGCACCTGCATCAGGTCGGGCGTCGGCGGCGGCTCCACCCGGACGGTGTCGTGCACGGCTTTCAGCACGGAGCCGTCAAAGGCGGCGTCCCCGGAAGACTGCGTGATTTCCGCCTCCAGGATGGTTCCGTCACTGGCGATGTTGATGAGAACCACGGCCGTGGGGTTCCTGCGGTCGGCCCTGCCCGCGCTGCTGATGCCGGTCATAATCCTCGGCGGCATTTACAGCGGCCAGTTCACCCCCACGGAAGCCGCGGCCATATCGGTGATGTATGCCATTCCCGTGGGCTTCTTCATTTATAAAACGCTCACCGTCAAAAGCTTTTTACAGGCCCTGAAGGAAAGCGGGGTGACCTGCGGCGTTTTGATGACCATGCTGCTGATCGTCATGATCCTCAGCCGGATTTTCGTCATGCAGGGGCTGCCGCAGCAGCTGATGAACCTGTTTCAGGGCATTTCCGAGGAAAAACTGGCCATCCTTTTGATGATCAACATCTTCATGATCATCATCGGCATGTTGATGGACGACGTCAGCGGCACCCTTCTGTGCACCCCGCTCCTCTTGCCGCTGATGGTGAGCCTGGAGGTCAGCCCGGTGCAGTTCGCGGCCATCCTGGGGGTCAACCTGGGCATGGGCAACATCACCCCGCCCACGGCCCCCCTGTTGTACCTGGGCGGGCGGCTGGGCAACGCCGGGGTGCGTTCGATGATGGGCCCGACGGGCTGGCTGATTTTGGGCGCCTGGCTGCCAACGCTTCTGGTCACCACCTATTGGCCGCCCCTGTCGCTGTGGCTGCCCAGCCTTTTCCTGGGCCGCCAACTGTGGTAATTTATTTGGAATAACCTTCGCAATTCCATCAAACCAAAACCCCGCCTCTTGGACGGGGTTTTGTCGGCAAGCTGAAACCGCCCAACCCGGGCGGTTTTTATTTCTTTACCAGGCGGGCAATCAACCGGATATCCCATAGCGCAGTTTGTTAAAAGCGTATTTCGTCCTTAGGCGGGCCGTCGTCAAAGCATCAATAACCGGCCGGCCCCGTTTGCGATAGGCGTCCCAGAAAATTTTCCCCAACTCTTCCCCCGAAATTCCCACGCCCACTCCCAGCGAAAACTCCACGAACTCCTTCTGCTCCGGGGTTATCGCGGTGTGGAGGCCGGCAAAAAGTCGTTCCGCAAGCTGAAACTCCGGCCATCCGGAAAAATCATACTGCCCCAGGGGTATATTGGGGTTGCTCAGATTATTGCACTTGACCCTTGTACCCCAAAAGGAGAAGGGGATGCCCATCTCGACGCTGTAATAGGCATAGGAACTGACATGGTTGGACATGGTGTAGCGGAAATGCCGCAGCATTTCGTAGAACCGGTCGCCGAAATAAATATCGTGCATATCGCCGGCGCTGTACACCGGCAGACCCTTTTTCAGATAGTGGTGGTGGTCTCCCCGGCGCACATCATGCACATAAAGGCACACGGCTATGGGGTGGAACTCGGCCGGCAGGGCCAGCATTTCCTCGATATACTTGTCGATATCATAATCCGTTTCATTCTCTTTGGTGGAATGGGCCGGAAAGACAAGAGTTCCCCGAGCCTCCGGGGCCTGGGCAATGCCCAGTCGCCGCCGATGGCTGATGTAGGGGCAGGTGACCAAATAACAGGGTTTGTCGGAAAGTTTTTGGTATTCGCGTTGCGCGTCCGCATTCCAGAGCAGAATGGCCTCGGCGTCGTTTTCAGTTTCGTGGGGCTGGATGTTCACGTAATAAACAGCGCCGTGCTGGGAATAGACGTAGAGCGGCAAGGTGTGGGGATAGCCGGTCTCTTCCCGGTAATAGCGGCCGAAGGAATAGTATTCGATGGCGCCGTAAATACGCCGGTAAAGGCCTTTGCAGGCCAGCCTCTGGTCGCACAGCCGCCCAAGGGCTTCCGCTGTATACCCGCTGTAATCGAAGGCGATATCAATCATTACCCATTCCATAACGCAGTTTGTTTAAAGCGTATTTTATCCTTAAGCGGGCCGCGGTCAGGGCGTCAAACACTGGCCGGCCCCGTTTGCGATAGGCGTCCCAAAAAATTCTTCCCAACTCTTCTCCCGAAATGCCAACACCCACCCCCAGCGAAAATTCCACAAACTCCTTCTGCTCCGGGCTTATTTCAGTGTTGAGGCCGGCGAAGATTGGCCTTGCAATCTGAAAATCCGGCAACTCCGATAGCATATCAGGTTCACCGGGGAGGTGGCTGTAGTTTTTGATGGCAACATCGTCGCCCCAAAGGGAGAAGGGGATACCCATCTCAATGCTGTAATAGGCATAGGAACCGGGCCAGTTGGACATGGTATAGCGGAAATGCCGCAGGGTTTCATAGAACCGGTCGCCGAAAGCCGTATCAATTACATCGCCGGCGCTGTAAACCGGAATGCCCTTTTCCAGATAGCGGCGGTGAAAGCCCCGGCGCACATCATATGTATGCAGCGATACGGCTATCGGCTGAAACTCGTCCGGCAGGGCCAGCATTTCCGCGATATAGCCATCCACATTGAAATCCGTCACACGTTCTTTAGTGGAATGGGCCGGGAAAAATAAAGTTCCGCGGGCTTCCGGAGCCTGAACAAGGCCCAGCCGCCGGCGGTGGCTGACGTAGGGGCAGGTGACCACATAACAGGGCTTGTCGGAAACTTTTTGATATGCCCGCAGTGTGTCCGTACTCCAGACCAGCATGGCTTCGGCGTCGTTTTCAATTTCGTGGGGCGGAATGGCCACATGGTAAACGGCGCCGTGCTGGGAATAAACATAGAGCGGCAAGGTGTGGGGGTAGCCGGCTTCATCGCGGTAGTAGCGGCCAAAGGAATAGCCCTCGGTGGGACCGTAGACGCGCCGGTACAAACCCTTGAAGGGCCGTCGCTGGTCACACAGACGCCGTAAACCTTCATCCGTATATCCCCGATAATCAAACATGAAATTTTCCTTACACCAACCGCCCTATAATTTGATGTGGGCCCTGAGCTTTTCGGCCACTTTCATTTCTTCCGGCAGGATGCGCTTAACGCCGTCGCCCATGGCGGCTTGGATTTTTCGTACAGTACCGACCAACATCATCAGCCCGTTGGGTTCGACCGAGGCGGCCTGATCGGAGCCGTACATGGAACGATCAAGGGTTATATGGCGTTCCAGGGAGGTGATGCCCAAAGCGGCGGCGCCATAAGAAACCGCCAGGCCAACCTCATGGCCGCTGTAGCCCACCTTGCATTTGAAGCGGTCACGCAGGGTTTCGATGCACTTGAGGTTGGCATGGGTAGGATCCATGGGATAGGTGCCCACGCAGTGCATCAGCTCAAACGGACAGCCCGTTTCCTTGAAAATATTCACCACTTTTTCGATCTGATCCAAATCACTCATGGCCGTGGCGATGAAAGTGTATTTTTTCCGTTCAGCCACGGCTCTTACCAGATTCATATCCACATTCATGGCCGAGGCTATTTTGGCATATTTGCAGTCATAGCGATCAAGAAACTCCAGGCTGTTCATATCCCAGGCCGAAGCGAACCATTCGATGTTTCTTTCATGGCAATAACGGTCAATTTCGTCATACTGTTCCCGGCCGAACTCCAGCCCCATTTTTTGATCGCGCTGGGTTGTGCCCCACGGGCTTTCGCGGGGTGAATCGAGCAATTCCTTGGAATATACCAGTTCAATATCCCTCTTCTGAAATTTGACCGCATCACACCCTGCAACTTTGGCCACATCAATCAGTTTTTTGGCGATATTAATGTCGCCGTTGTGGTTGATGCCTATTTCCGCGATGATGAATAAACTCATTGTATATCCTTTCAACTATTTGGCGCCAATGCCCAACAGCATCAATTCTCTTGACCACCTTGGAAATTTGGCCTTGGTTCGGATCGGCACAAATGGTGCAATGATCCGGCAAATATATTTGAGCCAGGGGTATTGCCAGACAATGGGCAATTGGTAGAATTTCTCCACCATAATGTCTCCAAGCCGATAGTCGCCATACAGCAACTTCAAACCATTGACCGTATATGGGCGGACATGGGTAAACTCATCATAGAAAAGTTCATGGCACGACTCCCAGTCAGGCGTCATGGTGATCAAGAGACCGCCGGGCCGGAGAACGCGAAGCGCTTCTTTCATATAGACGGCAGGGTCGGCAATGTGTTCGATTACCGATTTGGAATACACCACTCCGAAAAAGCCGTCTTCGAACGGCATAGGTTCCTGCCCCAGCATACAGACTCGGATGTCGAGGTCGGGCGAAAAATCCAGGGCGGACCGGCACATGTCGACGCCCATAACTTCCAGCCCGGCCTGCTTGAACCCTTTCAGAAATTCGCCACGGCCACAACCTATTTCCAACAGCCTCCCCTTGGTCGCCAGCCCGAAACGTTCCGTTAGGTGACGGGCCATTTTGGCTGGATAAGTGGTAAATGGCCTGTTTTCCACAGCGTACGCCACACTTAAATGATCCACGCGATCACCCGATTTATTCCCATCGCTCATAACGGTTTACGGAAAAAAGCGGTCGGCTGGAACACATCATTCACGGCTTCAAGCTTGATGCCTTTGCCCGCCAGGAATTCGTCCACGGCATCACTTTCACCCCAGCCGCGCTTGCCGTATTCATCAAGCACAACCAATCCGCCCGGCGTGACCACTTTGTAAAAGGCCTCAAGCGCGGCTTTCGTTCCTTTATAGGTGTCAAAATCAAGGTGGAGAAAGGAAATCCTAAAACCAGGGTTATCGGCAACATATTTGGGGGCGGTTTCGATAACATCGCCGGCGACCAGTTCCAACCTATGGCCCAGGCCCGCCTTTTCCGCGATGGCCATAAGATCTGACGGGCTCGCGCCTTTAAAATCAGCTTCCACTACAAAGGACTCGGCTGTTTTCTTTTCATAATCAAGCAGACTGTCGGCAAACGCACCGAACGTGTCAAAACCAATCACTTTTTTCTGCGCCACCGGCGCGTATATCGCCAATAACTTAAGCCAGTAAAAAACTCCGGCCCCTTTGAAGACCCCGCATTCTATTACATCCCCGGGAACGCTCAAAGCCTGCCTGAAAAGGTCGTGTCGCACCAGTAATTTGCGTATACGCTCAATGTCGGGGCTTATTAGAAGCCCATTATAGCAAGTCCATATGTCGTTCTCGGTCATGGTCTGTTTGCCCTTTCGTTTTTTGTTTATTTTATTGTTGCGCCTCAAGCAAGGCGCCAATCCACTCCGCTCATTGGTTACGGCGCTATGGGAACGCCCCAATATTCACACTTCGAACACAGTGGCACCTCATTGCGACGACCGGCCACATGAAGCGCCAACCAGTGGCGGCGTTGTTCCCCATTCCACATTTCTTCAACAGATTGCTGGCTTACATTGCCCAAACGTCCCAGGCCGGAAGGGTCAAAGCGAACGCAGATGTACATGTCACCCTTGCGATTTATGCAGGGATGTTGTAAAAAATCCCAACAGATGCCGATTTCAGGCACACAGGGGCTGCGCTTGACGTAACCGAAGCTGCCCATGGGGTTGTGCAGGACACGGCGCACGAAACGCTGGCCGAATTTTTCATACGGTGTTTGGTCCACCTCGCCGATCAGCCGCAAAGTCACATAGGGTTTGCGAATTCCTTTGATGCTGAGAAATTCGGCGATCAATTCTTTTTGTTCTTCGGCCTCTTCATCATTTTCAAAAATGGAAATGGAAAGTGTCTCCAGGTTGTCGATGATCTCACCGGCCTTGGCCACCAACAACTTGCCGTTGGTGACGATATTTCTGATATTTTTCGGAAACAGGCTTACGGCCTCACCGAAGCGCGGATACATCAAAGCATCGCCGTCACGGTGAAATTGCACAACAATACCTGGTGGAATCTGGCGGGACAGTTCCTCTACCAACCCAAAATCCATGTCGCCGTAATCCAAAGCCAGTTCGGGATATTCGCGGTCAACTTTGCGGCGGCCGCACATCCAGCAGTTTTTGTTGCAACGGCTGGTCAATTCAATATTTATGGTTCCCAGGGCGTTAAAAGCCATTCCAAAATCCTTTGCTACAATGAAATTACTCACAATACTCAAGCTGGTTTTTGGGCTAAACGCTTACATACCCTTGGCTACCCAGCCTCCATCAACGTGAAGATCAACACCGGTCACGTAGGCGGAGGCGTCCGAAGCCAAAAAAATACACGGCCCCACCAGGTCGTCAAGATTACCCCATCTGCCCAGCATGGTGTGGGAACGCCTTTCTTCATGGCGCACTGGATCGTTGAAGCTGGCTTCATTTATACGGGTGTGGAAATAACCGGGGCTGAGATTGTTGGCCCGCACTCCATATTCGCCAAAATCGCGGGCCACCGCTTTAGTCAGCATACGCAAAGCGCTCTTGGAGGTTATATAAGCCGGACTGGCCGGCCAGGCCCGTACCGCGTTAATGCTTGTGATATTGATGATTGAACCGCGGCCACGGCCAGCCATTTTTGGGGCGATTTCTCCGCACAGAAGGTAGGCCGCTTCCAGGGTCACTTTCATGGTATTTTGAAGCAGTGTCAGATCATAATGGTTTTCCTGGGCGTGAGGGCAATCGGAAGCGTTATTGATCAACACATCGCAGCCGTTATAATCCTCTTCTATGACTTTAATCATAGCCCTGATCTGTTCTGTATCGGCCAGGTCACATATCACGGGAACAAACCTGTCGCCGAATTTTTTATCCAGGCCCCGCCAATTTGTATCCGGGCGCCTGGTGGAAGCCACGACCAGAGCGCCAGCCCCCATCAGGCCTTCCAGCAGGGTCATTCCGATTCCTCCGGCGGCGCCGGTCAGCAGTATATTCTTGCCAGCCACAGAAAACCGGTCACTGTACGTCATACGCAAAACCTACTCAGATGTTTTGAACCATTTCCAAAAGGTTGCCTTCCGGATCCCGGCAAAAGGCCACGCGCACCGTGCCGTCAGCGGACAACCGGGGCGCGGAAAGACTTTGCCCGCCAGCCTTGATGACCGCCGCGCAAACCTGATCCATATCATAAACGGTAAAAGCCGCATGGGTGAACCCAAACGCATGATAAGAAGGCGGCGAACCGGGGCCCGTTTCAATCCCGGCCGGCGATTTGAAATGCAAAAGTTCCAGAAGAGTTTCGCCGGAATCGGCGGCTAATTTAACGGTGGTGACCGCAATACCCGCATCAGCGAGCACGGTATCCAAGAAGGAGCCGGACTCATCCCGCATTGATTTCACTTCCAGCCCCAAAACATTTTGGTAAAAGTCCAGACAGCGGCCAAGGTCTCTCACCACCAAACCTGTATGCCGCATATTTTGTATATGCTTTAACAAAAGTCGCCTCCCAGTCAATCCTTAATCTTGATCGGCCCGATGTCTTTCAAATATTTCCAAAGCACCAGAGGCCGCCCTGGCAACTCATCCTCCGTGCGCTGAAAGTCGCTTTCCACATCAATGTCGCTAGGGTCAACAGTGTTCAAAGGCAGAACCTTTGAACCTAGTTGGCTTTTATCAGTCCAAACCGCCCCTGCCCTCAGCACATCCACATAGCCATTGCTCATAAAGGCCTGGGGGCACTCCTGACGAGGTATATGAATCGCCACCCCCTCCATATAGCTGGTTAAATAACCGTCATTGCCATGCTTCAAATATTTACAGGGCGGATAATCCACCGGGTGAACGGAGATGACGGAACTGGCTTCGGGGCGGCTGGCAAGCAAGTCTATGGCCTGATCAATCACTTCCGGGTCTCTTAGTGGGTTGGTGGGGCGCAGGTGAACCAGAAAGTCAGGGAAACAACCCTCATGCTCCTTGAGCCACCCCAGGGCATGTAATAAAAAATCAAGGTCGCGCGAACTATCCGTGGAAAATTCCGCCGGCCGCAGAAAGGGGGTTTCAGCCCCGTAGTGACGGGCGACAGCGGCATATTCAGGGCTGTCGGTGGAGACGATGACCCGGTTTATTTTTTTTGCCGTCTTGGCGGCGGCTATACTCCAGGCGATCAGGGGATAACCGCCCAGACATCTGATATTTTTCCCCGGCACTCCTTTTGAACCGGCCCTGGCGGGAATTATGGCCATGACTTCCATAATATTCAACTCACTTGCCAGACAGACCTTTTGAATCTCTTCCAGCGGGAATTAAAGCCAATGTTTTCATGTTCACCCCGGCCGCCTGCCAAAATTTCACGATTGGCGAAATCCTCTGAAAGAGGAGCTTCTTCGCAGATACAGGTTTTCCAAATTCTTGGAATAATTCAGGTGTATGTTATCTATATAGGCGTTGATAAGGCGCTGGTTGGCCTTATACAGCGCGTCATAAAACTCGTCGTCGCTCATGGGGGTGAAATTTACGGCCATAAGGTCGGAATTGGTATGCTTGTTTTCGTAAAAATCAGCGCAATCCTTCAACAGACCCTTTTCAATCGCGTAATAATACAGGGGAGAGCCCGGGTAGGGAGTCACCGGGCGAATGGTCCTCAACTGATAATGATTGTCATATTTCAGAAGAAATTCGACATCCTTGTCCAAGACGGCCTGATTTTCATCAATGTTGCCAAAAATGATATTAAGTCCCGGGTTGATGCCCGCGGCCAGCGTGTTTTCAATCCCTTTGACAATCTGGCGGGAAGTGAGGGCCTTGTTCATTTTGCGCAGGGCCTCGTCGTCCATTGATTCAATGCCATAGTTGATAAAATCGCATCCCGCTTTTTTCATGGCGGTCAGCACCTCGGAAGACGCGTAATTCAAACGGCCGTTGCAAGACCAACGGCAATTCCGAAGCTGTCCGTCCCCGGCACTCATGATGGCCCGGCAGATTTCCAGCGTGCGTTCGGGTGAATTCATCAAAAGTTCGTCGGCAAAGTCAAAATAACTAATACTATAGGTGTTTCTGAGAAAAAGCATTTCTTCGACAATGGCCGAACTGGATCTGGGCCGGAAGCCGGGGTCCATACGATAGCAAAAGTTGCAGGTGAACGTACAGCCGCGCCCGGAAAGCATGGCGGCATAACGGTCTTCCTTTTTCAATGGGTCTCTGCGAAAAAGCGTATAATGATCCATGGGGAAAAGATCATAGGCCGGCCAGGCGATGCCGTCAACGTCATCAATAAGGGGACGGGGGCTGGTTTTGACGCAGCGGCCGTCTTCCAAAAAAGCTATCCCGGAAACCTCATGAAGAGATCGCCTGTTTTCCAGCGCGTCCAAAAGATCAACCACTGTAACTTCGCCTTCTCCGATACAGACGGCATCGCACTTGAATTTGCGCAAAAAATATTCCGGTTCAGGTGAAACCAGATGGCCGCCAAGAGCCAAAAACGTCTTTGGGGCGGCCCGGCGCACCGCCTTGCATAAGGCGCCGACCTTGTGATATTGATAATAACCGCCGCAACTGCCGATACCGACAAAATCAAAGTCGTTTTGGTCAATAAAATGCGTCAGTTCCTCATCAGAGTAATGATAAACATCCTGATGAAAAACGGTCACCTGGTGCCCGGCGTTACGGCAGGCGGAAGCCAGGTAGGCCATCCCCAGGGGAAAATACGAAATCCAGGATCCATTATCATAAACCACCAACAAAACTTTCATTATTTTCTCCAACCACCGGGGGAAATCAAACCATCTCCGGCCAATGCCATTTCGCGCTTTTGCTTGTCGGACATATATAACATATAATTTATGGATAGTCCACAGTTTTGACCTTTTGACAGCGATTCTCATTGTAGATTCTTCCCTTCGCTGGCTAGGCGCGAGCGTTTTTTAAGCGCGGGAATATATTGACATATTTCGAGTATTAAAAAACGCGAGCAACGACTCCAGCGGACAAAAAGACCATTAATCGGTCCTTCCTTAGAATTGCTGGAGATTTATTGCTGGAAATTACGGGGATTCTGTGCTATACGTTCAAGAGTAAAAATCCAGCCAGGTGGTGGTACCTGATGAAAGCGGCCGATAATTTTCACTGTTACCTTTGCGGTAGTTCTTCCTGTATCACTCGTCCCGGCAAGGTACGCGACAATCCCTCTCTTGTACCCCTGGAGTGCACGGAGTGCGGATTGGTGAGCCTTTCTTCTTTCGATCATATCGCGCAAGGTTTTTATGAAGAATCGCGTATGCACGCAAATACTCCATGCGCGCCAGATATAGTGGCGCAGGTTGGGCATGAAGATAATGCCCGGCGCTATGAAAATTTTCTGGATTTCCTTGTTGATAAAAGCGTGTTGGATATCGGTTGCGGAAGCGGCTCTTTTCTGGCTTTGGCAAAAACCGTCGCCGCCCGGGTTGCGGGCGTGGAGCCGGACAAGCAATGGCGCCCAAGATATGAGGCTTTAAACCTGGATGTCGTATCAAACCTCTCCGATCTGCGTGTAGGCGATATTTTTGATACAATCTGCATGTTTCATGTACTGGAGCACATCCCGGACCCTTTGCCCTTCCTGCGGCATATGAAAAACTTCCTCGCCCCTGATGGACGCGTCATTATTGAAGTGCCCAGCGCTCAGGATGCCCTGCTGACTCTTTACGAAAACCCGGCTTTTTCCGAATTCACCTACTGGAGCCCGCATCTTTTCCTGCATACTCCGGAGACTTTGGAAAAACTGTTGCTGCTGGCTGGATACCGGCAGTTGGAGACAGGTCAGTTTCAACGTTATCCCCTGGCCAACCATCTGTACTGGCTGGCCAAAGGTAAACCGGCCGGGCAAAAATATTGGCCGGAATTAAATAAATCCACTTTGAATCATGCCTATGCGGACGCTTTGGCCGCGCTTGGCAAGTGCGATACGCTAATAGGTATTTTTACCGGTTGAGCGGACGAGGCAAGTGGAAAACACAGGGCAATCACTCGAAAGCCGTGAAGAGTGATTGCCCTCATTTTTCCCCTTGCGATGTTTCTTGACAGGCCTTATGATGGTCATTTATGGATATGGCTGAAATGCCCCGAATTTTGAACATACAGACCAGAAGGTTCCCCTTATGCGATTTTATGCCACCACGCCCATTTATTACGTCAATGCCAAGCCCCACCTGGGCCACGCCTATACCACCATCGTCACCGACGCCGTGACCCGTTTCCACCGCCTCGGCGGATTCGACGCCCGCTTCATTACCGGAACCGACGAGCATGGCGACAAGATCGTTCAGGCGGCGGAAAAGAACGGCCAGACCCCGGCCCAGTACGCCGACCACATCAGCGGCCTTTTCCGGGCCGCCTGGCCCAAGCTGGAAATCGAAAACAGCGATTTCATCCGCACCACCGAGGCCCGCCATCAGCGGGCCGTCAGCCGCTTTTTGGACATCGTCAACCAAAGGGGCGACATCTATTACGGGGATTACGGCGGCTATTACTGCTTCGGCTGCGAACGCTTCTATACGGAAAAGGAACTGGTGAACGGCGAATGCCCCGATCACCGGACAAAGGCCCAATACATCGCCGAGGAGAACTATTTCTTCAAGATGAGCAATTACCAGGACTGGCTCATCGACCACATTAAAAAGAACCCCGATTTCATCCGGCCGGAACGCTACCGCAACGAGGTTCTGGGCCTCCTGCGCGAGCCCCTGGACGACCTCTGCATCAGCCGGCCCAAAACGCGCCTCACCTGGGGCATTGAAATGCCCTTTGACGACAAGTTCGTCACCTACGTCTGGTTCGACGCCCTCATCAGCTATATCAGCTCCCTCGGCTGGCCGGATGACGCGGACGGGCTCTTCGCCCGCTATTGGCCCTCGGCCCAGCACTTCATCGCCAAAGACATTCTGAAACCCCACGCCATTTTCTGGCCCACCATGCTGCGCGCGGCCGGGCTCCCCGTGTATCAGCACCTGAACGTCCACGGCTATTGGCAGATGGGCCAGGCCAAGATGGGCAAATCCATCGGCAACGTGGTGGACGCCCTGAAGCTGGCCGACGTCTACGGGGTGGACGCCTTTCGCTACTTCCTCTGCCGCGACATGGTCTTCGGGCTGGACAGCGAGTTTGTGGAAGAGGGCCTCCTGGGGCGCTATAACGCCGACCTGGCCAACGATCTGGGCAACCTCTGGCAGCGCACCCTGACCATGCTGGCCAAATTCGGCGGCGGCGTCATGCCGGACTGCCGCGAGGTGGACAACGAAGGCGGCTGGGGCCAACAGGCCGCCGGGCAGTTTGTGGACTGGTATACGAAAAACTTCCTGGCCATGGCCCCCCACCGGGCCCTGGCGGTGACCTGGGAACTCGTCACCGTGCTCAACAAGCTCATCGACAGCGAGGCCCCCTGGGCCCTGGCCAAAATTCCCGAAAAGGCCAACCACCTGAAAGTCGTCTTCCACCGCCTCATCAACGGCCTGGCCCTGGTGGGGGCTATGATCTGGCCGATCATGCCGGCCACCGGCGAGGAAATGTGGCGCCGCCTGGGCCTCGACCCGGGCCGGATGACCCTGAATTTGAACGAAATTCAGGCCCTTCTGACCCCCGGCCGCCCCCTGGCCGCCGGGGAGGCCCTCTTCCCCCGCCTGGAATTGGGCGGCGAAAGGGCCGAGACCAAATCCAAAACCGCGCCGCCCCCCAAAAAGGCCGCCCCGGAAAAAGCCCCGGAGAAAACCCCGGAAAAGGCCGAGGTTCCCCCCAAAAAAGCGGCCAGGGGCGATATCCAGCCGGCCGAACAGGTCACCTTTGAGGAATTCAAACGCCTGGATCTGCGGGTGGCCGAGGTCGTGGCGGCCGAGGCCGTGCCCAAGAGCGAAAAGCTGTTGAAACTCACCGTCAAACTGGGCGAGGAGGAGCGCAGCATCGTGGCCGGCATGGCCAAACACTACCGCCCCGAAGACATGGTGGGCCGATCGGTGGTGATCGTGGCCAACCTGGCCCCGGCCAAGCTCATGGGCATTCCCTCCCAGGGCATGGTGCTGGCCGCCTCAGTCAGGGAGGCGGGCGCGGAAGAGCGCCTGGCGCTCCT
>QMCD01002102.1_pt1 | contig 12957 bp, 9 predicted proteins | sample 1821841 | NCBI WGS metagenome assembly QMCD01 (sample SAMN01991225, study PRJNA193472) | Termite gut metagenome, whole genome shotgun sequencing project. | isolation source: worker | host: Macrotermes natalensis | reverse complement strand
CCCGTGCAGGCCGCAAGCTTGCCCACCAGCGGCGTGCTCTCCAGCTTGCTTCTGGTGCGCTCCATTTTTTTCGCCTTGCGCGCCGCCTCGCGCACACGCGCCGAAGCGACGGCTTTTTCCAGTATTTTTGTGCACACCTGCGCGTTGTTGAGGTCGGCCATATAAGCGGAAAGCTGCTCGGACGCAATGGCTTCCACCGCCACGCGCGCCTCGTTGTTCCCGAGCTTTGTCTTTGTCTGCCCCTCAAACTGCACGTTTTTCATTTTGATGTTTATGACGGCGCACAGTCCCTCGCGGAAATCCTCGCCCGCAAGGTTCGCATCCTTATCCTTGAGTATATTCACGCCGCGCGCGTATTCGTTCATCACTTTAGTGAGCGCGGCCTTAAAGCCCGTCTCGTGCATGCCGCCCTCTGTGGTGGGGATGTTGTTCACAAAAGAAAAAATGCTCTCCGCGTAGCTGCCGTTATACTGCATGGCGATGTCCACGAGTATACCGTTTTTGCCGCCCGAAAGCACGATAGGCGCTTCGTGCAGCGGCGCTTTGTCACGGTTTAAATACAATACAAAGTCCACGATGCCGCCGTCATACTGGTACACCGCCGTTTTGGGGCGTCCTTTTTCCGTCTGGCGCTCATCGCGCAATTCCACCTTTAAGCCTTTTGTCAAAAAAGCGAGCTCCCGCAGCCGCCGCGAGATCGTGTCGTAATTCATTTCCACTTCGTCGAACACGGAATCGTCCGGCAGAAAAGTGACGCGGGTGCCGTGTTTTCTCGTCTCCCCCACCTCTTTCAACGGGGCAAGCGGCTTTCCCACCAGCATCTTGCCCTTGCCGTCCGTTTTTGTCTCGTAGTCCTGCGCGTATAGCTTTCCGTTTTGGGCCACCTCCACCCGCAGCCACTTGGAAAGCGCGTTCACCACCGAAGCGCCCACACCGTGGAGCCCGCCCGAATAAGCATAATTTTCATTGTTGAATTTACCGCCCGCGTGAAGCTGCGTAAACACAACCTCCACGCCGGATATCTTCAGTTCGGGGTGCAGTCCCGTGGGGATGCCACGGCCGTTATCTTCCACTGTAACGGAATGATCCTGATGCAACGTTACGCTCACTTTGTTCGCGAACCCGTTCGCCGCTTCGTCTATGGCGTTATCCACCACTTCCCACAGCAGGTGGTGCAGCCCGCGCACGCTTGTGGTGCCGATATACATGCCCGGCCTGCGCCGTACCGCGTCCAGCCCCTCCAGCACCTCGATATCGTCAGCCGTGTATGATTTGACCATCCCGTTCTCCTTTAACCACATAAATATTCCAGCACGTGCGCCCCGCCCATACTGAAACCGAAACTTTCCTGCAACATAATAAAATGCTACATATTGTATTAACGGATAGTATAACACACTATATAGCATTTTGGGTATCTTTTTTTGAACTAAGTGTATAGTCTCAAATTGAACTGGAACTATACATCTAAGGGATTCCCTTAAGGGTGCGGATGCACACTATTGTGAAATGCCACGCCTTACAATCCTACAAAACCATCTCATTATTCTGTATTCTGGTCTGCATTGCTGAACCGCAAATCTTCCCAGATTACTAAGGTCGCAGGCCTACGTCGGTTTCAATGGGTTAAGGGGTTAAGGGGGATTGTCAAGGGGGGCTAAGGGAGAAATTCCGAATCTTCCTGCCCCCCTTGACGCCCAGCGGCAGCGTCATAACTTTCCACGGTGGAAAGTATTTCCGTTTTAATAACAGTGCAGGGGCGGGTTCAAATCCTCTTTTTCTAGCCGAACACAGACAAATCTTGCTAAACCGCCACCCACAAAAGGCTAATAAAGACGCGTGACCTAAACTGATCAGCGCTTACTCATCAGTACCATTCTACTGTTTCATTTTTTTATCGGTTTAACTTTTTCGCCATCCTGAGCGTGGCAAGTATCACAACCAGGCCGGCGGCGCACATCGCCGCGGTCAGCAGTATACCCGCCGTATAGGACTGCGTCGCGTCATACGTCATGCCCATGAACGAAATGTTGACGGCGTCGCCCAAAACGGCGGCAATGCTGATCACCGCATAGATTTTGATATAATCCCTGTCGCCGAAAACGCCACCGGTAAGAAGGGGCGGCATCACCGTCGCGAACGTTATGGATACAGCATACCCCAGCGCGCCTATCACCGCGCCCGTGTAGCTTTGCATGGAAACAAGGAACAAAAAGGCCGCGATGCTGACGGCGGCATAGGCCACATTCGTCTTTGCCAGCCCGATCTTTTCATTCATCAAACCCATGATGATTTTGCACCATATGATGGCGAACATGACGACGGACATCATATAGCCCGCCTCAACAGCGGAAAGCCCTGTCCCTTCATAAAAAGCGGGCATATGCGACATCATGCCCGCGGGCGTGGTAAGCAGGAATATCCCGCCGAACAGCAAATATGGCAGCGGCGTCTTGAACGCGCTTTTGTAAGACATACCCACCGTTTCCACATCCTCGCCGCCCGCCGCCGCGCGGTAACCATATGGCTTCATGCCGACGTCCTCCGGCCTGGAACGGATAAGCAAAAACGCCGTAACCTGTATCGCCGCAAACACAACCGCGAGAAATAAAAAACCATTCCGCCAGCCGTTGTCCACAATATAACCGGGTACCACCATGTTGATGACGACGCCCCCCACGCCCGTCATGGCGACTACGAGGCTCATTATGATGGATTTGTGTTTGATAACCCATGTATTGACAATGATGACGGCGGCAAACAGCGTACAGGCCGCGTTGCCAAAACCGCGCACCATGGTCGCCGCGAAATACGTTTCCACAGAGTTTGCGTTTGCGAGCAACACAAAACCAAACGCGGTCAGCATACCCGCGCCGAATATGACCTTGCGCGCGCCAAAACGGCTTATCATACCCGCCCAAAACGGCGCGGCAAACGCCGCGATCAACCGGGAAGCCGTCAGTATGACTGAATACGTGCTGCGGGAAAACGCCAGCTCGCCTGAAACCGGGATCAAAAAATACCCAAACCCGTTCACGTAAATGGAGTTGCCCATGGTGATGACGATCGCGCCAATGAGCACCGCCAGGTAACGGGAATGGAACTTTGTAAAATCCATTTAATAACTCTGTTCAAACAGCAGCAGTATATCTTCCTCTGTGAGCGTGGTATAGCTCCCCTTCAAAAGGCGCTGCTGGTTGTCCATTGTACTCTTCGCGAAAGCCGCGATATCCTCCCGCGTGGCGCCAAAGTCACGCATACCCTTTTTCGGATAAACCGCGTTAAGCAGGCCATCCAGCGCGTCAAGCGCATCCTGCCCCGGGAACGCCTCCGCGATCAGCTTTTCCAGTTGCTTCATCTTCCCGTCCGGCGCTTTTTCGCGGTACATCCGCAGTATATTGGTAAAAAACACATAATTGCTTTCACCGTGCGCCACATGGTATTTACCGCCCAGCGCGTAACTCATGCCGTGTACAATGCCGCCGCCCGGGTTGGAAATGGCGACCCCGCCGCAGGTACTTGCGTGCAAAAACAATTTTCCATTCTCAAAGCGGGTATCCTGGCCTTTTTCCGCAATGTCCTTATAGCCTTTTATGATATCACGGATCGCCCGCTCGGCAAACATATCGGAAAGATAACTCGCGCGCGGGGAAAGGTATCCCTCTGTCGCATGGATCAGCGCGTCGATGGAACTCATCGCGAATACGTAGTACGGAAGACTTTTTAAAAACTCCGGTATCAGCACCGCGCTGTCCGCGCATATGGTATCCAGCACCAGCCCTTTTTTGGTGCCATAGCGCGAGAGATTCAGTATGGAAATATTCGTCGCCTCGCTGCCCGTGCCGCATGTGGTGGGGATCACTACCAGTTGCTTCCCTTTTGTCATCTTGTCCGCATTGTCCAGCAGATCATAGATATCGTCGCTGCCGGAAAGCACAAGTATTTTAGCAAGGTCGATCACCGTGCCGCCGCCCACCGCGATAATGCGGTCACAATCCATCGCGCGCACTTCATCCATCAGCGCCTGCGCCATTTTATCGTCCGGCTCCCCCGCCCCGTATTTTTCCTGGAACAACTTACGGCAGGGTGGGTTTACTTCCGCGATGATTGGGTTGTAAATGTATTCGTTCGTCAAAATCAAATCCTTTTCACTCAGTGCAAACTCCTGCGCAAACGATTTGAAATCGTCAAATTCATGAATTGCCGGTTTGATATAAAGTTCTCTCATAGTTCTTTTCCCCCTTGTTTTAGGCTTTTTTACGAGTGATCACTTTTCTCGCGGCGTCCGCGATGTGACCAGCGCCCATTTTAAATGCTTCCATCAGGTAGTTCATTTTTCCCACTTCGCCAAAATGATCCTGTATGCCTATAAATTCCAGCGGCGCGGGGTTGTTCCTCGCGAGGCATTCCGCGACCGCGCTCCCGAGGCCGCCCAGAACGCTGTGGTTTTCGCATGTGACCGCACACCCCGTTTTTGCCACGGATTTGACCACTGTTTCTTCATCAAGCGGCTTGATCGTGTGTACGTTGACCACTTCCGCAGCGATACCTTCATTTTTCAGCATCTCCGCTGCCGCGACAGCCTCTTTCACCTCTATGCCCGAAGCAAACAGCGTAACATCCGCGCCCTCTTGCATCACGTCGGCCTTAAACAGGTCAAAATCATAGCTTGCGTCCGCGAAGAACGTTTGCGGCGCGACTTTGCGGAACAACCGCATATATACGGGGCCGCTATGCTTCATGATTTGCGGGAAAGCGCGGGCAAGCTGGTCGCCGTCCACCGGCTCAAACACCACCATACCGGGGATATTGCGCATCACGCTCACATCCTCCGTGCTCATATGCGTGCCGCCGTTCAGCTCCGCCGCAATGCCGGGGTCTGTGCCGACCATCAAAACCTTTTGCTTCGCGTACGCCACGGAAAGCGTCACCTGGTCGCACACCCGCCTCGTCATAAACGGCGTAAAGGAAGATACGATTGGTTTAAAGCCATAACTCGCAAGCCCTGCCGCAATACAGACCATATCGGCTTCCGCCACGCCCGCGTTGAACACGCGATCGGGATACTTTTTGTAGAAAGAAAGCGTGCCGTGCGCGCGCGAAAGATCCGCGTCCACCATCACCACATCGGGGTCGGCTTCCATTTCCTTATCGATCAGCCCCGCAAAAACAGCGCGCATTTCAGTGTCCTGATACATGGCTCATTCCCCCTTCAGTTCCGCCAGCGCACCGGCCGTTTGCTCGGCGCTGATGGGTATATTGTGATTGTATTCCCATTGCTCCTCCAAAAAAGTAACGTCCTTCCCCTTGACGGTATCGAGGATGATCATGGTTGGTTTGCCATTCCTGTGCCCCGCCAGTGAAATGGCGCTGTCAACCGCTTCTATATCGTGCCCGTCCACTTCATAAACATTCCAGCCAAACGCCCGCCATTTTTCCGGCAGCGGCTCCACGTCGTTCACATCCTTCACCGCGCCGTCTATCTGCATCTTGTTCAGGTCTGTAAAAGCGACCAGATTTTCCAGCTTTTTGTGCGCGGCAAACATCGCCGCCTCCCAAATCAGGCCTTCCTGCGATTCCCCGTCGCCTATAATCGTGTAGACCGTCGCGCCGTCTTTTCTGAGCTTAGAACCCAGCGCGACGCCCACCGAACAGGAAAATCCCTGCCCCAGCGACCCTGTCGTCATATCAACGCCGGGCGTACGGTTCATGTCCGCGTGGCTTGGGAGCATCGTACCCGGCTGGTTCAGCGTCAGGAGTAATTCCTTATCAAAAAACCCTTTATCCGCCAGAACAGAGTAAAGCGCCGGGCCGGCATGGCCTTTTGATAAAACCAGCCTGTCCCGCCCTTCCATTTTGGGGTTAGCCGGGTCCACATTCATATGCCTGTGATACAAAACAACCAGCGCTTCCACGATGGACATGCTGCCGCCCAAATGCCCTACGCCGACCGCGCCGATCGCTTCTATGGTAAGGTAACGTATCTCCCTGCATTTATCTTGCAGGTTTTTGATTTCATCCGCATTCATAATTATGTACTCCTCATATGGTTATGGTTCTGGTGTTCACAATTCCGCTCTATATCGTTGAACCTTCCTCTTTCCCATCTAAGAACTCCCTTAAAGGCAAGGGCGCGGGCCTACGTCAATTTCAATGGATTACAAGAGATTGTCAAAGGGGGCGAAGGGTGGAAATTCCGAATCCCCCTGCCCCCCTTGACGCCCAGCGGCAACGTTAAGTGACAAATCTCCCACGCGCCGCATTCTGCGGCGCGTAAACATTAAGGTTTATTTATAGAACATCCCAATCTTATGCAGCTCATGCACCGACTTCCAGCCTTCGCTGAGCGGCTCTTTTAAGCAGGCTTCGATCTCTTCCTCGCTGCGGAAGCTTACCTTCTCCACCGGCGGAACGGTTCCCGGGGGGAATGCTTCCAGTATTTCGTCTACCATCAGCGTGAGATACTTCAATATAGCCGCCACCGGGCGCTTTGCTTTATCCGCCGTGCCCCTCGACGGGTAGCCGCATGTGCCTTCCGGCGTACCGATGCGTTCGATTACATTGTGGCCCTGCGCCTCGCTCCACATATGCGGGCGACGATAAGAATCTATGGAATTATCATAGTGGCCCTTCAGCATCATAGGCGTGGGCTGCGCGTCCTGCACGGCGGACATATCCACCATTTCGGGGAACAGCAGGTTCGCCACAGCGGTCTCCGCTTCGTCCGCATGTAAGAACGGTGTTGTGAAGCCATGCGCGCGATCGTTTGGATAGAAAAACTCGCGCACCGCCCTATGCCATTCCACAATCGTCACAAACGCCGGAAGCTGGTAACGCTTAAAGAATTCCTGCACAGCCGCTTCAAGCGCCCAAAGCTGCCCGTGGTTATTGATGAATATCATTTTGCGGAAGCCGTCGTCCCAAAGGCCCACCATCGTGTGAATCAGCATGTCGCGCACTGTCTCGTCGGGAATAATGACCGTGCCCGGCATAGCGATATGGTGGTAGGGATGGCCGCCAAAGTTCAGCGGCGTGAACGAAAGCGCAACCTCACGGTTCTGCTTTGCCGTATAACGGCGCACGCCCTCGGCGATCTGCGACACCATAAAAGTATCCAGCCCGGAAGGGTTGTGCAGGCCGTGATTTTCCGTGCACCCGAGCGGCACCAGCACAACGTCGTTTTTACGCCGCTTTTCTATCACCTTTACACGGGGCGTGTTCTGGATATATGTGCCGGGCTTCCCCAGTTCGGAAGCGGCGGGGATGCCGTACTCCTCCAATATTTTGTCTATCTGCTCGTCGGAAGCTTCCCACAGTTCTTTCTTTAGTCTTCCCGTAGAGCTGTCTTCAAAATACACGTCCGGCCTGTTGGTTGTAAGCCACTGATCCATTCTCTTTTCCTCCTTTGAGATACTTATTAATTGATTACCTTCCGGTAATTCTGACCTGAAACCAGAGGCAGACTGCGCCGCTGCCGATAAGCCCGGAAAACCGGTTTGTCACTCGAAAATATTTTTAAAAGGCGGCCTGCGCCGCGCCGGGGTTTGCTGTTTTGCCAAATGCAACGTCTCTGTTATTAGTATACGGGAAGCACGGCAAACAATCCAATTCGAAAAATTCATTGATTCTGCTCTTTTTCAATATGTTTGCACGGAAAATTCAATAATTTTGGCAGCCGCGTTCAGATACAAAGCGGATAAAGGAACGGATGGATGTGGAAAGGCTGCGGTTCTTCTTCCATATCATAAAGAGGCTGCGCTGCATAGCGGCGTCCGTTACTTTCAGTTTTCTCACACCGTCCATATTCACGCTGGGCACATTCGCCACCAGCGCGATCCCCAGTTCCGCGCGCACCAGCCCCACCACCGTGTTGTCTTCCGTAGCGGAAAAACTATGGTGGAGTTTTGTGGGCAGTCCCGCCTCTTTCAGCGCGTTTTCGATGGATAAAACGATCCCCGTGGAAGCGTTCCAGCCGATGAACGTTTCCTCCAGCACATCCGCCATGCGCACGGTGGAACTGCCGGAAAGCGGATGGGCCGCGGGCACAATCAAAACAAGCTCTTCCGTCTGCACCAACTGGCGTTCAATGCTGATCAATTGCTCCGTATAAAGAAAATCGCCGCAAAACCCTACGTCGATCTCTTCGTTCAGCACAGCCCCGATTATATCGCTCGTCGCGTTTTGCGCGTAATCAAGCTGCACCTTGTTATATTTTTTCAGATACTCGTGCAGTACTTCGGGCATAAAGTTGGAACCCATCGTGAAAATGGAGGAAACGCGGATCACGCCCTTGCTGCTGTTTGCCATGTCGTTTATTTGCGTGACGGCGTCGTCTATTAATTTTGTGGCGACAAGCACGTTTTCTTTTAAAACCTTGCCAAAAGAAGTCAGCTTTACATTGCGCCCCTGCTTTTCAAACAGCGGGACACCCACTTCCTTTTCCAGGTTATCCATCGCTTTGCTAAGCGTCGATTGCGTAATAAAAAGCTTGGTAGCCGCCCTTGTAAAATGTTCTTCCTGCGCTACCGCGGCGAAGTATTTTAAATGCTGCCAATTCATTCAGACACTGCCCTCCCGCTTCCCGTTTTTACTTTCGTATGCTTTACCATTTTATACTTGCATATTTTTTCTATTGATGAAATGAGCGTACAAACCAATGAATATTCGCCATTAGACGTACCCGGCTGAATGGATTATCATTATATCAAACGCACAGGTTATATTCAAGTTTTTTCAATGTGTTTTGTGTACATTGGCCCGTATCATGCATTAGTCATGCGTTATATTAGTATTAAAAAATATAAAAATATATAAGATATGTTTCAGAAAGGGCATTCAATATGGCAAACTGGGAAACAATCTATCAATCGAGAGTAATGAGCGCAAGTGAAGCCACGACGCACATAAAATCGGGCGACCAGGTCGTGGTGGCGCACGCGCTGGGCGCGCCGGCGCTGGTGATAGACGCGCTTGTCAAGAATAAAACAAATTATCGGGACGTGACGTTCCACCACATGCTCACATTTGGCGGCACTCCCTATGTGGGCGAGGGTATGCCGCCGCATTTTTTGCACAATTCCCTTTTTGCGGGGCCCACAAACAGAAACGCGATCGAACAAGGGCTGGCGGATTTCACCCCGGCGCATTTTTCGGAAATACCGGGCATCATTTGCAACCACATAAAACCGCAGGTGGTTTTGTGCCAGGTTTCGCCGCCCGATCAAAACGGCTATGTGAGCCTGGGCTTAAACAGCGACTATACCATGCCCGCCGCCAAAGTGGCGCGCACGGTCATCGCGGAGGTCAACCCTAAATGCCCGCGCGTATTCGGCGATACCTTTTTGCACGTATCAGAAATAGAGTGTTTTGTGGAGACGGACAGGGATATCGTACATTTGCCGCAAACAGAACTGACGGATGTGGAAAAAGCGATCGGCAGGCATTGCGCCGAGCTGATCTCAGACGGCGACACATTGCAGCTTGGGATAGGTGCGATCCCCGATTCCGTACTGTTTTTTCTGAAGGACAAAAAAGATTTGGGCGTCCATTCGGAAATTGTCGCAGATGGCGTGCAATACCTTGTGGAGCAGGGCATTATTAACGGCAGCAAGAAAACGCGGCACCCGCACAAGGTGGTCGCCACCAGCATTTTCGGCACGGCAAAATTTCACCGTTATGTCGATAACCATCCCATGTTTGAGCTGTACCCCGCAAATTACACAAACGATGTGCGCGTAATCTCGGCCCACGATAACATGATCGCCATCAATTCCTGCCTCCAGATAGATTTGGCGGGGCAGGTCTGTTCAGATACGATTGGAACGCGGCAATTCAGTGGCATTGGCGGGCAGGCGGACTTTGTGCGCGGCGCGAACCTTTCGGCGGGCGGCAAGTCGATCATCACCTGCTACTCTTCCGCCAAAAACGATACGATCTCAAAAATCGTGCCCGTACTGGCGGAAGGCGCGGCCGTCGCGACGCTGCGCGCGGACGTGGATTATGTGGTGACAGAATACGGCGTCGCCCAGCTCAAGGGGCGGACGCTCTTTGACCGCGCGGCACAGCTCATTCGTATCGCGCACCCAAAATTTCGGGACGGGCTTTTGGAAGCGGCGGAAAAACGCTACAAGCGAAAAATGACCGTAAACCTCTCCCTGCCGGAATGAAGGCCCGCCCAAAAGATAGCATTGTCAGAGTATCAAAAACCTAAAATGCAGTGGAATTTTGATACTCTGAGCTGGCTGTCAAGAAAGGCCCAGGTGCAAGGAATCGCATAACCACGCGGGCGAGGCAGAATAGCCAATTCGCCGAGGTCGCGTGGTTATGCGATGACGCCGCAGATGTCGTGCCTTTATTGATAGCCTGATAGTATAAGGAGTATACTTTTGCGCTGTACTGTAAAATATTGCGGCGGCTGCCAGTCGGCTTACGACCGCGCCGCGTTTTTGGGGCAACTGAAAGAGATGTGCCCCACTGTGGAATTTGTTTACGAAGAAACCGGTGAAGGCGCGTTGTTGTTCATTTGCGGTTGCGGCGTACACTGCGCCGTAAAAGGGTGGAACCCAGCCAGTGAAGCGATCATTGCGGACTCGGCGGAAGACCTGGAAAAAATCGCGGAAAAACTGATGGAACCGGACTGCGCGGAATAAGGGAAGGGCTACAACAATATTAATTAATTCCTCACTAGATAACCGCTAATTAAATCGCGATTAGATTTAGTCAGCGATTATATAGATCACACTACCAACAAACAAAGTGCTATGTAAGAGAAGAAAAAACCAAAGGCTCGGAACGGTATGCGTTCGTTATTTCGTGTACTAGGTAAGCGCTGATTAAAGCAGGTCCGTGGATTTCCGAGCAATTTTCGTTCGTGGCAGTGTCGACAGGTTCCGTTCCTAGCAGCGCTAAGAGCGGGTTCTGGCGGCGCTGCCACGGGCGGAAAGAGCCGGAAAGACGCGCGACTTGAATTGATCAGCGGTTACCGCAATTTCAGGAGATTTCAGGAGGAGAAAAAATGTCTGCATTTGAGGAACTGAAAAATCAATGGATCGACCCGGAAAACAAAATGTTCATAGGCGGCGAGTGGGTGGACGCCCTGTCGGGCAAAACGTTCGACGTCACCTGCCCCGCGAATGGCGAGAAGCTTGCCGTTTGCGCAAGCGGTGACGAGCAGGATGTGGACCGCGCCGTTTCCGCCGCGTGGAAAGCCTTCCCCGTATGGAAAGCGCTCAGCCGCATGGAACGGTCTAAGATGCTCGGCAAAATCGGCCGCTTGGTTGATGAGCACGCCGAGATGCTGAGCTATACGAATATGCTTGAGGTGGGCGGCCTGCCCCGGCCTTTCTCAGGCGATATCTTCCACTATTACGCGGGTGCGTGCTGTGTGGACGAAGGTGCCGCCAACACGCTTGTCAACCATCGCGTCAGTATGATATTCGATGAACCTTACGGCGTTGTCGGCCAGATCTCCGCGTGGAATGGGCCGCTTTTGATGGCGTGTATGAAAATCGCCCCGGCACTCGCCGCCGGCAACTGCATCGTATACCGGCCTTCCAGCCACACGCCGCTCGGTACGCTGGCGCTGGCGCGCCTCGCCGCGGATATACTGCCGCCCGGCGTTCTGAATGTGGTGACAGGCGCTTCCGGCACCTGCGGGCAGGCTATACTCGACCACCCGGATATCCGCAAGATCTCCTTCACCGGCTCAACTGAAGTGGGCGTATCGGTGGCGGAATCCGCCGCCCGGAAGCTGATTCCCGCCACATTGGAACTGGGCGGCAAATCTGCAAACATATTTTTTGACGACTGCAACCTCCCGCTTGCCATGCAGGGCTTTTTCGTCGGCGCATACACGAACGCGGGCGAGGTGTGCAGCTCCGGTTCGCGCGTGCTCGTGCAGGAAGGGATCTACGACCAATTTCTCTCTATGGCAATCAAAATGCTTGCGGACACGCGTGTCGGCCCCGGCTGGGTGGAAGGCGCGCAAATGGGCTCTCTCATTTACGAAAGTCATTTGAAAAGCGTGCTCGATTATATCGAGATCGGCAAAAAAGAGGGCGCGCGCGTGGCGTGCGGCGGCTACCGGCTTACGGAGGGCGATTTGGCAAAGGGCTGTTTTATGGCCCCCACCATACTGGAAGGAGACAATTCCATGCGCGTGGCGCGCGAAGAAATATTCGGGCCGGTCTCTGTGTTCATCAAATTCAAAGACGAGGAAGAGGCTATCGCCATTGCCAACGACAACGTCTACGGCCTTGCGGGCGGCGTCTTCACGCGCGACCTCAACCGTGCGCTGCGCGTGGCGCGTGGCGTAGACACGGGCAGCATGTGGGTAAACACCTACAGCCAGTTTTCGCCCGGTTACCCGTTCGGCGGGTGGAAGCAATCGGGCATGGGCCGCGAACTGCACAAATGCACGATGGCGCATTACACCCAAAAGAAAAGCATTGTGATCAATACGTCGGAGACACAGTTGCTCTGAGTAACCGATGGTTTCAAGAGGGTTTGTATTCTCTGCATCTTAGGCATGCCCGTTCAAATACGAACCCGTATTCTTTGTGCAAATATCTTGTGTTTGCTTTTGGGTATTCCTCCCGGGTCAAGGAGCCTGCGGCGCATTATATGCCTCCGGCGGTTTAGAACCTGCGGTTCTAAAAACTCCCTTAAAGGCAAAGGCACGGGCAATCGTGAAAAGTCATGCCCTACAACCATACAAAACTATCTCTATATTCCGTATGCTGGTCTACGTCGGTGAGCCGCAAGTTTTCCCAGATAACTAAGGTCGCCGACCTTAGTCGGTTTCAAGGGGAATGCGAAACGACCGCGCCCCGATGGGCGATGCAGGGAGTGCAGCATTCGCTGAACGCGAGACGAGCAAGCCGCTGTTCCTTGCGGCGCGGCGAGCCCGCAGTGAAGCGGGAACGAGGGGGATTGTCAAGGGGGGCGAAGGGTGGAAAT
>QMCD01001712.1_pt1 | contig 12959 bp, 7 predicted proteins | sample 1821841 | NCBI WGS metagenome assembly QMCD01 (sample SAMN01991225, study PRJNA193472) | Termite gut metagenome, whole genome shotgun sequencing project. | isolation source: worker | host: Macrotermes natalensis | reverse complement strand
CCATAGAGGGGAATTTGGCCTTGGAGATTTATGATGCTAATTCCCCTCCTTGGAGAGGTGGCGCGCCCGCAGGCGCGGCGGGGTGGTTTCCCCCAAAGGACAGCCCAAGCAAGAAATTACAAAAGGAGCAATTTAATGCGTAAACCCATAATAGCCGGAAACTGGAAGATGAACATGGCGCCCTCTGAGGCGCAGACGCTCGTTAAAGAGCTTATCCCGCTCGTAAAGGACGCGCAGTGCGAAGTCGTCGTATGCCCGCCGTATACGAGCCTCGCCGTCGTCGGCCCGCTGCTCGAAGGCACGAACATCGGCCTTGGCGCGCAGAACGTGCATTTCGAGCCCAAGGGCGCGTATACGGGCGAGGTATCCGTGAAGATGCTGCTGGAGCTGGGCGTTAAATACGTCATCATCGGGCACTCCGAGCGCCGCGCGTATTATAACGAAACGGACGAAACCGTCAATAAGAAGGTCAAGGTCGCTCTTTCAAACGACCTGACGCCCATCGTATGCGTCGGCGAATCGCTCGAACAGCGCGAGGGCAATATTACAAACGAATGGGTTACAGCCCAGACCGTTGACGCCCTCGACGGCCTCTCCGCCGAGGACGTGAAGAAGGTCGTTATCGCCTACGAGCCCATATGGGCTATCGGCACAGGCAAGACCGCCACAGACCAGGACGCGAACGACACAATCGCCGTAGTGCGCAAGGCGGTTGCGTCCGTCGTGGGCGACGCCGCGGCGCAGGAAGTGCGCATCCAATACGGCGGCAGCATGAACCCGAAAAACGCCTCTTCGCTCATGGCCATGCCAGAAATCGACGGCGGTCTTATCGGCGGCGCAAGCCTGAAGGCGGAGGATTTTAGCAAGGTTGTGAACTACTAGTCTTGCAACGATTTAAGCGATAACCTGTAGGGGCGAACTGCGTTCGCCCGCGATTAATGAATGCTTATGTTGAGGGTCACGGGCGAACACAGTTCGCCCCTACAGAATTTCGGATAACCAACGTTGTTTGACGTTCGGGGCGGAGCTCCGAGAGAGGACATCTATGACCAAACAACTCACAGCGCTCATAATCCTCGACGGCTTCGGCGCGCGCGAGGACGAGCGCGGCAACGCTATCAAGATCGAGGGCTCTGCGCATATTTCGGCCTACTGGAACGAGTTCCCGCATACGCGCATCAACGCGTCGGGGCTGGACGTAGGGCTCCCGCCGGGGCAGATGGGCAATTCCGAGGTCGGGCATCTGAACATCGGCGCGGGGCGCATCGTGTACCAGGAGTTCACGCGCGTCTCCAAGTCCATAACGGACGGCGATTTTTTCGAAAACGCGGCGTTCTTGGCGGCGATTGAAAACTGCAAGGCCAAAAATTCCGGCTTGCATCTTTGGGGCTTGGTTTCGGACGGCGGCGTGCACAGCCACATGGAGCACCTGTTCGCGCTCATCGAATTGGCGAAGCAGCGGGGCCTGAATAACGTCTTCATCCACTGCTTCATGGACGGGCGCGACGTCCCGCCGACGTCGGGCGTCAAGTTCATCCTGGAGCTGGAGGAAGAGCTCAAGCGCCAGAGCTTCGGAGCGATCGCGACGGTTCAGGGCCGCTACTACGCGATGGACCGCGACAACCGCTGGGAGCGCGTGGAGCAGGCGTACAACGCTTTGGTATACGGCAAGGGCAAGCCGGTCGATTCGGCGGAGCAAGCCATGCGCGAAAGCTACGAGGCTAATGAGACGGACGAGTTCGTGAAGCCTTGCGTCGTCATGAAAAACGGCAAGCCGACGGCGGTTGTGAAGGAAAACGACAGCATAATCTTCTTCAACTTCCGCCCGGACAGGGCGCGCGAGCTTACGCGCACGTTCATCGACAAGGGCTTTACCGGCTTTGAGCGGAGCTATTTCCCCGTTGAATACGTTTCGCTTACGCAGTACGACGCGACGTTCAAGAGCCTCTCCGATAGGTATCATATCGCCTACGAGCCGCAGTCGCTGCATAATACCTTGGGCGACTACCTTTCCGCGCACAAGAAGACGCAATTGCGCATAGCGGAGACGGAAAAGTACGCGCACGTCACGTTCTTCTTCAACGGCGGCGTCGAAGCGCCCCGCGAGGGCGAGGATCGGGCGCTGATCGCGTCCCCGAAGGTCGCCACGTACGACCTGAAGCCCGAGATGAGCGCGTATGAAGTGGCGGAAGAGGCTGTAAAGCGCGTCGAAAGCGGCCAGTACGACGTTATGATCCTCAATTTTGCGAATCCGGACATGGTCGGGCATACGGGCGTGCTGGACGCGGCGATTAAGGCCGTACACGCCGTGGACGAGTGCGTTTATAAGGTCGTGGAGGCGATACGCAAGCAAGGCGGCCGCGCGATCATCACGGCGGATCACGGCAACTGCGAACAGATGTTCGAGCTCGATTCAAGCGAGCCTTTTACCGCGCATACGACGAACCCCGTGCCGCTCGTACTCGTGGACGACGCGCGAAAGAACGCGCAGCTCCGCGAGGGCGGACGGCTGGCGGATCTCTCCCCGACGCTGCTGGATTTGATGGGTATGGAGCAGCCTAAAGAGATGACGGGGGAGAGCTTGCTGCTTAACTAATCTTTCAATATTGCTGCGCGGCTTCGCCGCGCAGCAATATGAAATCTATTTTCCCCGCTCCCGGCTCCGCCGGGAGCGGGGAATGAAAAATGGCAATCCGCGCAATTACCCAAAACCTGTAGGGGCGAACTGTGTTCGCCCGTGGTTTAAATCATACGTTAGTGAATGTCGCGGGCGAACACAGTTCGCCCCTACAGAAATTCGGATACCCCGGGAGGTAACACCATGCAATTAAACAAATACATCGACCATACAATTCTAAAACAGGGCGCGACGGCGGATCAAGTTATTAAGCTCTGCGCGGAAGCTAGGGAGCACGGCTTCGCGAGCGTGTGCGTGAATCCGTCGCGCTTGGCTCTCGTTGTTAAAGAGTTGGCGGGTACGGACGTAAAGCCCTGTGTCGTCGTGGGCTTCCCGCTCGGCGCGGCTTTGCCGGAGGCAAAAGCACACGCGACAAAGGCGCTCGTTGCTCTCGGCGCGAAGGAGGTCGATATGGTAGTCGACGTCGGCGCTATAAAGGACAAGAACTGGGATTTCGTTCAAAAGGATATCGAGGGCGTCGTCGCGGCGGCAAAGCCGGGCGCGATAGTGAAAGTCATTCTGGAAACGTGCCTTTTGACGGACGAGGAAAAAATAAAGGCTTGCGAGATATGCAAGGCCGCCGGCGCGGATTTCGTGAAGACGTCCACGGGCTTTTCGACTGGCGGCGCGACGATTGAAGACGTAAAGCTCATGCGCGCAACCGTCGGCCCCGAAATGGGCGTGAAGGCTTCGGGCGGCATACGCACGAAAGCGGACGCGCTGGCCATGATCGAAGCGGGGGCGTCGAGGCTCGGGACGAGCGCGGGGATCGCTATTATTTCTTCTTCACATTCCCCTCGCCGATAAGCGCGCCCAGCTCCCCGATGCACTCCTCTGAAGCGTTCACAAACAGCTCCCTCGGAACCTGCTGCACCTTGTTCGTTTCGGCGTAGACGACGCGCACGGGATGATGCCCCGGATGGCGCGATAAGGCCTCCGTAAGCGCCTTTGGAACGCTTTTGCCCTCCGTAATGCGCAAATACAGCGTCGCGGGGGGCTTGTTATCCGTTCCGCCCAGCGGCGCAACTTCGTCCACTACGAGCTGCGGCCCCTCTTCCCTCTGATCGACCTTGCCCGTTATGACCACGAGCGCGTCGTCCTCGAGCAAGGGGCGGTATTTTGAGAGAATTTGCGGCAACATGATCAGCTCGCACGTGCCTCTAAGGTCTTCGAGATTCGCGAACGCCATGACGTTGCCGGACTTCGTCGTCTTCGTACGAAAGCCCGCGATTATGCCGCCCAGACGCACGCGCGCACCGTCCTTGAGAGCATAGAAGCCCGTGGCGTTGATGTCGGAGGTCGTGCGATTAAAGGCCGAGAGCTCCTTTTCGAGCGCGGCGAGCGGATGCCCGCTGATATACAGCCCCGTAGCCTCCTTTTCGAGCTGCAGCTTGCGGGATGGGTGGTCGTCCGGGATATTCGGCATGTCGATCTCGGAGGCTTCCTCGTCGTCGAAGAATGAGGTTTGTCCGCTGTCCTTGCGCTTTTTAAGCCCCGTGGCCATATCGGCGGCGCGGGCGGCGACTGCCGAGAGCTGTGCGCGGGTATGGCCGAAACAATCGCACGCCCCAGCGTTGATAAGACTTTCCAGCGCGCGCTTATTGAAACCTGTACGCTCCACAAAGCTGAGAAACGTCTCGAACGAGCCGTTCGCTTCGCGCTCTAAAACGAGCGCCTCCGCCGCGCCGAAGCCGACGTTTCGGATGCCTGCTAGGCCGAATCTAACGGATGATGGGCCTTTGTTAGACGCACTTTCTGTAGGGGCGAACTGCGTTCGCCCGTGTATTACAACGGCGTTGGTTTCATCCTGCGGGCGAACACAGTCCGCCCCTACAGGTTTTTCCCCTTCCACAGAAAACTTCGCCGCGCTTTTGTTCACGTCCGGCGGCAAGATCGGGATGCCCTTTTGGCGGCATACGCCGATATATTCCGCGACCTTGTCGGAAACGCCCATGACGGAGTTGACGAGCGCGGCCATGAACTGCGCCTGGTGATGCAGCTTTAGGTAGCCCGTGCGGTAGCAGAGCACGGCGTAGGCCGCCGCGTGGGATTTATTGAACGCGTACTGCGCGAAGTCCGTCATAGAGTCGAAGATTCGGTTCGCCGTAGGGCCGTCGATGCCGCGTTCGCCGCAGCCTCTTATGAAATGCTCGCGCTCCTTGGCCATGACGTCCGCCTTTTTCTTGGACATCGCGCGGCGAACCTTGTCGGATTCGGCCAAGGTATAGCCCGCCAGGTCGCGCACGATCTGCATGACCTGCTCCTGATAGACCATGCAGCCGTAGGTGTTGGACAGTATCGGTACCAACAGCGGGTGCTCGTAGCGCACGGCGTTATGATCGCGCTTGCACTTTACGAAATTGGGGATTTGATCCATCGGGCCGGGGCGGAAGAGCGCGATGCCGGCGATAATGTCCTCGAAGGAGCTCGGCTTCAAATCGCGCATAAAGGAGCGCATGCCCGCGCTTTCAAGCTGGAACACGCCGTCCGTATCCGCCGCTGAAATCATTTTATAGACGTCCGGGTCGTCCATCGCGCCGTAATCGACGGATATCCCGTCCTTTTCGAGCATAACCTCCGTATCGCGGACAACAGTTAGCGTTCTCAATCCTAAAAAGTCCATCTTTAGCAGCCCAAGCCGCTCTATTTCGCCCATGGCGAACTGCGTCGTGACGGCTTCGTCGTTTTTTTGCAGCGGAACGTAATCTACGACAGGCTTTTCCGTTATGACGACGCCGGCGGCGTGGGTGGAGGCGTGCCGGGGCAGGCCCTCGAGCTTGAGCGCGAGCGTAATGAGCTTTTGCGTCTCCTCGCTTTGGTTTACGGCGGCTTTCAGCTCGGCGCTGATGGACAGCGCGCGTTCGAGCGTAATATTCAGCTCGAAGGGCACGAGCTTGGCTATGCGGTCGACGTCGCCGTAGGGCATGCCCAGCGCCCGCCCCACGTCGCGTATGACGCTGCGCGCGCCCATGGTGCCGAAGGTGATGATCTGAGCGACGTGATCCGCACCGTATTTGGCGAAGACGTAGTCGATAACCTCCTGCCGCCGCTCGTAGCAAAAGTCGATGTCGACGTCGGGCATCGTGACGCGGTCGGGGTTTAAAAACCGCTCGAAGATCAGCCCGTATTTGATAGGGTCGATATCCGTTATGTATAAACAGTATGCGACGAGGCTCCCGGCGGCGCTGCCCCGCCCGGGGCCGACGGATATGCCCTTATCCTTCGCGTAGCGTATGAAATCCCAGACGATAAGAAAGTAGTCGACAAAGCCCATCTTTGCTATTACGGAGAGCTCGAAATCGAGGCGCTCGATATGGGCTTCCATGCCGCGCGCTTTCAGCCCTTCGAGGCACAATCCGCGCAGATACGCCTCGTGCGGGGTATCATTAGGCGTGGCATAGGCGGGCAGATGCCTACTAGAAAAGTCCAGCTCGACGCTGCATTGATCAGCAATTTTGACGGTATTGGCCAGCGCCTCGGGGATGAACGAGAAACGTTCGGCCATCTCGTCCCCGCTCTTAAGGTAGAACTCCTTCGAATCCATGCGCATGCGGTTCATATCGCCGACCTGGCGGTTCGTCTGTATGCATAAAAGCGCGTCCTGCGCCTCCCAGTCGTCTTCGTAGACGTAGTGGACGTCGTTCGTGGCGGCGGGCTTGATATCCGTTTCCTTGCAGAGCGAAAGCAGCGAAGGCAGTATATGCTTTTGCTCCGGCAGGCCGTGATCCTGGAGCTCGATATAGAAGTCTTCGCCAAAGATGCCCTTTAGCCGCAGGCACAGCTCCTTCGCCTCGTCGTACCGCCCGGACATGAGAAATCTCGGAACGTCCCCGGCGAGGCAGGCGGAAAGGCATATCAGCCCCTCTGAATATTCGGCCAAAACGCCGTAATCGATGCGCGGCTTGTAGTAAAATCCCTCCGTAAAGCCTATGGACGAAAGCGCCATTATGTTTTGGTAGCCCTGTTGATTTTTCGCGAGAAGGACGAGATGCGCGTACTCCTTGTCCATCTTGCCCTCGCGGTCGAGCCGCGATCTAGGCGCTATATACGCCTCCATGCCCAATATGGGCTTAATGCCCGCGTTTTGGCATTCGGTATAGAAGTCCACGGCCCCGTACATAACGCCGTGATCCGTCATGGCAAGCGCGGACATATTAAGCTCCTTCGCGCGCGCGCAAAGGTCTTTTACTCTGGCCGCGCCGTCGAGCAAGCTGTATTCCGTATGGGTATGGAGGTGGATGAATGGGGTCATGTCGATGCCTCTTGGCGTCCTGAATTGAACCTTACTAGCTTCTCCCAGTCTATCGAACCGTCCTCCAGGCAAAATTCTATTGTGAATTCTCTAATAAGCCTATTGGCAGCCTTCTGATAGGCAAGCTCAAAGCTCTCTATATATTCTTCCGGTCGGGAATCCATATAGCGTATCAGTTTTAAATAAAAATCATCATCGCCTGTCAGCTCAGACCAAAAGTCCTGTCCCGCCAGTTCAAAATAGAATTTTGGAAGCCCGCGTTCAGCGTTCTTTTTCCGCCCATACCCGTAGCCAACGATTGGAACAAATCGCTTTTTGGCCTGTTGCGCAAGTTTTTGGGCCGCCATAAAGTTCTGTTCTTGCTTTTTTCTGCTGGCAGCGTTGAACACGCTGGTTCCCGACTTGACGGCTATGGCATAGACGATATCCGCACGCTCCGCCATGATGTCGATTCCTTCCGCCAGCGCCTTTTGGCCTTGCGCTGCCGCGGTCGCGATAGGTTCAAAAAATACATTTCCAAAAATCGTTTCTTCGGATGAGGAAACAAAAGCGCCTAATAGCGCCTCGACAATGCGCGACGCTCCATTCATCGCTTTTGCTCTGAATAGATACGGGTTTTTTCGACGCATAACTGCTTTGATGTTGAGTCCTTCGAGTTTTCCGATCAAGCTTTTATAGAAGTCGTCCAAGGCGCGAGCTACGGCGCTGATAACTTCCGATTCATCGTAATGTTGATTGATCGCCATAACTCCCTCCAATTTCAAGCGCATTACGAATGCGGTTGTGAACATTAGTTCCGCGTGTTCTTTTTGTATAAACCGTCGAGGTTCCATCAGCGGCCGCCAAAAGAGCGCTTCCGAGCGCTTTTGCCAAGCCAACGGGTACCGCGTTGCCAATTTGGCGATACTTACTGGCCGTATTGCCGGAGAATATCCAATCGTCAGGAAATTGCTGAATTCGGGCATATTCTTGGACACTCAAAGGACGATCAAGTGTTGGATGGCAAAGCATAGATGCTTTTTGAACGGGCGAAGTAACCAGCGTCGGCGACGGTTCGTCGTAGGAAAGCCGCCTATAAAAGCCGACTTTACCTCCGCCCGATTTATAAGCGCCTCCCATTGCTTTTTCTACACAGTCCAATGATAGGTTCCGCCAGTTTCCACCTTGCGGAACCATCTTCAGTAAGGCAATACGCTCGGAACTAAAATAAGTGCATTCACCCGGCTCGAATTCCAAATCCGAAATTGCGCTACGTAGGGTTGCCCATCGGTAGCTGGAATCTTGGTGCGTTTGAAAGTGTGTCGGCACAGGCAAGAAGATATCCTCGCCATCACGGCTGCCGACAAGAATAAAACGTTCGCGGAATTGGGGAACGCCATAGTTCACTGCATCGAGAAGGCCATACACGGTTCTATATCCCAGCTTATCGAAAGACGACAACACGATATCGAGGGTGTTGTCGCTTTCCATGGATGTTTCGCCGGAATCCCCGAATAGAGAAATCTGCGCGGTATCGCGCCGCTTCGGATTAGCCGACGCGGACATAAGGCCTTTAACGTTTTCCATAATAAAGAATCGCGGACGCATGTAATCGATCATACGTATGAAGTCCATAAACAGGCTGCCGCGAGGATCATCTATGCCGAGTCGCTTTCCTGCTGTGGAAAACGATTGGCACGGCGGCCCGCCACAAATTAAAAACAGCTCTGCCTGCGAAAGGCCGCAATGTTCAAGTAATTGTTCCGGTCTAATCGTTCGAATATCGCCTTTTATAACATCATGGCCATTTGCCGTCATAGTTTTAACGCAAACCGCATCGGCATCCTGTCCAAGCTTGATATTTAGCCCGGCTAAGCCAAGCCCTATATCGAGGCCCATCGCGCCCGAGAAAAGCGAAATTACATCCCTGTTGTCGAGACATTCATGATATTTTATATGTCGCATTCTACCATTCCTTTATGCAACGAAAATAAATCAGCGATAGATACCTATCCATAACATCATTATATTCTACACGCTTAGATAATTCAACGAAGAGGACATCTTTAAAAATCTACTCACGCTGGCCGCGCCGTCGAGCAAGCTGTATTCCGTATGGGTATGGAGGTGGATGAATGGGGTCATGTGTACATTATATTGTATGAACAAAGCCTTTTCAACGCAAAAATCCCCGCACAGCCTTTCCGCGGGGACTTCGCTAAATATAAGCCGCCCTACCCTATCAGATTCAATACCGACTGCGGCATGTTGTTCGCCTCCTGAAGAATAGCCGTGGACGCCTGCGACAATACGCTGTAGGTGTAGTATTGCGTCATCTCTTCAGCCATGTCGATATCGCGCAGGCTCGATTCCGCCGACGCCAAGTTTACAGCGGTATTGTCGACATTCTGCTGTATTTGCTCCAAGTGGTTTTGCTTCGCCCCGGCTTCCGCGCGGTAGCCGCTTAGCTGATTGATCGCGTTATCAAATATCTCGAACCCCTCTCGGGCCTTGTTGCGGCCCGCGTCGCCCCATGGCGAAAAAACGCCCGTTTCGTCGTGGACGAGTACCATAGGATTGCCCATCTTATCCGTCAAGCCGAACGCCGCCGGACGGCAATCGTAAATGTTGACGTGTACGCCTTCGCCTTCGTTTGCGCCGCCTTGTACCCATAGCGGGTCTGTGGGGAGGGTTCTTTTCACATTGAGGTTTGTCGTGACGGATTTTAGATCGACCTGCTCCAATATCACTTTCTGCGAAACTTCCGGCGGAAACTCGGCGGGATATTCGCTGGACAGCGCCGCGCCGGACAAGGTCGGGGTGCTGACCGCCTCCCACCTGCCGTACGGATACTGCGGAGTGGGGTCGTGCCACCTACGCTCGTAGCGATAGTATTCGGCGTCTCTTTGGGTTCGGGCTTCGTCGTCGCCATACGCGTTTTCAACGTCGATCTTCCATTCGCCGTCTACGCTAGGGAGCGTAACTTCGTTCTGGCCGTTATTGTAGTCCGGGTCGCCCTCCCCGGCGGGATTGTGCTTGAACGTACCGCTTATCGTGATCGTAAGCGTGCCGTCTCTGCCGTCGATGGCTCTCACGTCGCATACGCCTATCTTTGGGGAGCTGGCGTAATAGCCGTCCCACACCCATTCATCGCCCGTCGGCGACGTTATCGTCACTTGAGGCAGCGTAAAGTACTTTGCGGACTCGCGCCGGTACCAATCCGTCGTGTATATCTGCCCGTCCACGCGGTCGGCTTGAGGGGTATTAACAGATTCAATCGGCCCGTTATATACAAGGCCCGAAGGCCAATCGTCAAGGGTCGGAGCGAAAGTGGCGTCTGTGCCGTCAGCCGCTATGCTTGCGTCGCCAGGGTCGGGCAGCGTTCCTGTCATCTCGTAGACATTGATAGTGTACGTCAGGTTGAATTCGATAGTATCGCCTTGATCGTCCCAGCCCCCGTCGTATATTTCGGCAAGGTCGACGATGTTGTGACGCTCCTCCGGCTTCCGCTCGGAAAGCGCGTACATCTCCTCTGTGCTGAAAGCGCCGTCTATCGCGTCGCCTCTTTCCATGAACGTCGGAGCGCCCGAAAGCCCGTGCGGGAAGCCGTCTATTTCCTCGTTGAATACGTCTTCTTCTCCCGAGTTGGCGTTTAGCAGCTTTACGCCGTTGTACTCCGTTTGCTCGGAAATATCGCCTATTTCTGAAATAATCTGGTCGAGCTCGTCTTGAATCGCCGGACGGTCGACGGGGTTGTCGTTGCTGTCGTTCATAGCAAGCACCATTAGCTCGCGCCCGCGCTGAAGAAGGTTGTGTATCTCCTGCATCGCGCCCTCTTGCGTCTGAACCATGTTTATACCGTCGCCGGTATTCCGTGACGCTTGATCCAGAGCTCGAAGCAGCGCACGCATCTTTTCGCTGACGGCCAGGCCCGACGCATCGTCCCCCGCGCGGTTGATAGCGAGGCCCGAGCTCAGCTTTTCTGTGGACTTGGATTTGTTCTTGCTGTTTACCGTAAATTGAAGATGCGTGTTGTAAGCCATAATGTTGTGGTTTATGCGCATTATCTTTGCCTCCGTTTAGCTTAACAGCTGCAATACCCCTTGCGGGGCTTGGTTTGCCTGGGCCAGTATCGCCGTAGCCGATTGCGTTAGGATATCCTGCTTGACGTATTCCGTCATCTCCTTGGCCATGTCGACGTCGCGAATGCGCGATTCCGCCGCCGAGAGGTTTTCGGCGGTATTTTCAACGTTGCGTAGAGTGTGCTCCATGCGGTTTTGCTTTGCCCCGGCGTCGGCGCGGTACATGGATACGGTGTTTATGGCTTTACTGATATCATCAAGGGATTGCTCCGCTTTGTCGCGCGGGTCGGTAAATAGCTTCGAAACGCCGAGCGTCGTCGCGCGGCAGTCGTAGGTGCTAAGCCAGATGCCTTCGTTTTGGTTTGCGCCGGATTGTATCCAGAGGTCGCCTGTTTCGGGGGAGGGGGTGGAGGGGGTACCCGGATCGTCGGGGCCGCCGGGTTCGTCGGGCGGATCGGGGGGGGCGACAGGCTCGGTTAGCGAAATAACGTTATCGTGATTATTCTCTGAATCAATCCAGCCTGTCAGCGTAAAGCCGCCGGAGGAAAATTCGATTTTCTTTCCGTTTTCGCTTAATGGCATGTATAGATAAAGTGTGCCGTCGCTGTGAACTTGCGCGCTGTAGTCTACGCCGTCGATATTGTAATCGATGAAGGAACCCGGAACGAAGCTTTCGCCGTCTAATCTCGTCCTGTAGAGGGGTGTGCCGTTTTCGTCCTGTATGACGCTTGCACCTTCAAATATTGGGGGTTGGATTAAGTCGAAGTAGGTGTTTATGTCGTTTTTATCGGTGAAGGTGACTGTGCCGGGCAAAATATAGCGGCCTTGGCCTTGGTAGTCAATTCCCGGTCCTATATGCCCACCGCTAATATGGAGGATACTTCCGTTCATTATCAGGTTTGCGCCGTCTCCTAACCCTCCTCCTCCAACCGCAGCGCTGGCGCTATAACCTCCAACAATATTTGCCCAGATCTCACCGCCTGAAAGAGTTATACTACTCCCGGAGGCAAAAAGGCTTCCTCCTATCGCTGCGCCAAAATTACTTTCGTCATAAGAAATGCCCTTAAAATCCGCCACTATTTCAGCTGTTACCTTACCTCCGGAAATTTCGATGCTGCCAAACATATCTCCGCCAATGGCTGCGGCACAATTCTCTCTAGAAGATACAGAAACCCTAGCGTTAACGTCGCCGCCTGATATAGCAATGTTTGCAACTACATTTCCACCAATAGCCGCATAGCCCCCGTTCCCCTCTGTATCAATTTCGGCGTTGACCGTCCCTCCGGATATAATTATATCTCCAAAAGTACTAACGCCTGCGCCGCCAATTGCCGATGCGTTCGTGCCAAACTCACCAATAATCCTTGCGGATATTTCACCGCTGGATATAGTTACGCTGCCTCCACGACTCATTTCACCATTATACCCGTTAGTGCCGATAACAGCGCACTGTTTGCTTTCTTGGGGGTTTCCCGTTCCTCTTATTGACGCATCTAATACGCCGGATTCACCCTCGGCGTTTTTTATCTCCAAATTCGCGTACTGAGCTATTTCAATAAGCGCCGAATAGGTGGTATATACTCCTGGATTTGTAGCGTACTCAGCGCCAAGCGCCTGTTGAACAAACTTATTATTCCCAATCAAATTAAGCGTATTATTCCCGCTCGTAAACTTAATGGCGCTCTTATCCTCCGTTTGTAAGATATTCAGTCCATTTACGAAAAGATTCGTCCCCGGATCGCACTCGATGGTGACATTGTTCAGCGCCGCCGCGTTGCTTTGGTCAAGCTGCACACTTTCCGCTGCCACTTTTATAGTATACCCATCAATAACGCCGAGCGCGCTTGAGCTTAAATCCAGTACGCCGCTGCTGGTGATGGTAATCTCGTTGACGCCCGTAATGCTCCAGCCCGCAGCCCCTATTGGCGGCGAAAGCTCGGCCAGCGGCGCAACCGGCACAGCTTGCGGC
>QMCD01003823.1_pt1 | contig 12961 bp, 13 predicted proteins | sample 1821841 | NCBI WGS metagenome assembly QMCD01 (sample SAMN01991225, study PRJNA193472) | Termite gut metagenome, whole genome shotgun sequencing project. | isolation source: worker | host: Macrotermes natalensis | reverse complement strand
GCAAAAAAAATACTGGAAGAAAATAAAATTAAATGGTAATTGTTTTGCGCTTTTAACACATTACGGTTAGTTAAATGTTTTTGTGCTGCCGATTTTCCGGGGCAAGGAGTGTTTTTGGAAAAGTTGTAAAAAAATCATTACATTTGCAGCCGGATAATAATGTAATATACATTTAAAAATATAACTCAATTATGGCAAAAATTAAAGTAGGTATTAATGGCTTTGGCCGCATTGGCCGCTTGGTATTCCGTGCGGCTATGGAAGAACGTAACGACATCGAAATTGTCGGGATTAACGATTTAATTGACGTGAACTACATGTTGTACATGTTACGCTACGACACGGTACACGGTAAATTTAAAGGTTCGGCCGAAGTTAAAGACGGCCACTTGGTAGTGAACGGGCAAAAAATTCGCGTAACGGCCGAGAAAGACCCGGCCAACCTGAAATGGAATGAAGTGGGCGCCGAGTATGTAGTAGAGTCTACCGGCTTGTTCCTGACAAAAGAAACGGCGGAAGCGCACATTAAAGCAGGCGCGAAACGGGTAGTGATGTCGGCCCCTTCGAAAGACGATACGCCCATGTTTGTATGCGGTGTTAACCACGCTGCCTACAAAGGCGAGCCTATCGTATCCAACGCTTCGTGTACCACCAACTGTTTGGCGCCTTTGGCAAAAGTAATTCACGATAACTTCGGCATTGCAGAAGGTTTGATGACCACCGTGCATGCAGCTACTGCTACCCAAAAAACAGTGGACGGCCCTTCGGCCAAAGACTGGCGCGGCGGACGTGCCGTTATCGGCAATATTATTCCTTCGTCAACCGGCGCGGCCAAAGCCGTAGGGAAAGTGATTCCGAGTTTGAACGGCAAATTGACCGGCATGTCGTTTCGCGTTCCTACTGCCGACGTGTCGGTGGTTGACTTAACCTGCCGCCTGGAAAAACCGGCTTCTTACGACGCTATTAAAGCGGCTGTGAAAAAAGCGGCCGACGGCGAGCTGAAAGGTATTTTAGGCTACACGGAAGAGGAAGTAGTGTCGAGCGATTTTATTCACGAGTCGCGCACCTCTGTATTCGACGCCAAAGCCGGCATTGCCCTTAATGATAATTTTGTGAAATTAGTGGCTTGGTACGATAACGAGTGGGGCTACTCCAACAAAGTGTTGCAGCTGATTGTACACATGGCAACCGTAAAATAATTTAGTATGCACCGGATAAAAAGATGAGAAGAACCTTTCCGGCCTTTTCATCTTTTTTGTTTTATAATAATTGATTTCAGCTATGGGCAAAGCGCTTATTCTTTCGGCGCCTTCCGGTTCCGGGAAAACAACAATAGTGCAATATTTGTTAGAAAAGTTTCCTTCGTTGGCGTTTTCCATATCGGCGGCAAGCCGTGCGCCGCGCGGAAAGGAGCAGGACGGAAAGGACTATTATTTTATGTCGCCGGAGGCCTTTCGCGAGAAAATAGCACAAGGCGACTTTCTAGAATGGGAAGAAGTTTACGCCGGCAGTTATTACGGCACCACAAAGAGCGAAGCCAACCGTATTTGGGAAAAAGGGCGGGTAATGGTGTGCGACATAGATGTGAAAGGTGGGTTGGCGCTTAAGAAAAAGTTAGGAAAAGAGGCGTTGGCCCTGTTTATTCAACCCCCGTCTGTAGCAGCGCTGGAAGAACGCTTGAAAGCACGGGCAACCGACTCGGCCGAGGCCATTGCCAAGCGCATAGCAAAAGCGGAAGAAGAACTTGCTTATGCGCCCCAGTTTGATGAGGTGATTGTGAATGATGTGTTGGAGAACGCTTGTAAAGAAGCGGAGAAAATAGTGGCGGACTTTATCGGTTAACGTTTTCTTCAAACCATTTCCATAGCGACTCGTTGGGAACCGGAGCTACAATAGCTACCGGTTCTTTTTTTACCGGGTGGACAAATGCTGCGCTGCGTGCATGCAGCGAAATACTGCCGTCGGGGTTAGAGCGGGGAGCGCCGTATTTCAAATCGCCTTTTATGGGAGCGCCTATCGCTGCCAATTGACAACGGATTTGGTGGTGGCGGCCGGTAAAAAGTTGCACTTCCAATAGGTGATAATTATCGCCGCTTACCAATAATTTATATTGTAGCTTGGCCTCTTTGGCGCCGGCCTTTGGGGTATCCGATGCGTACGATTTATTTTGTTTCTCGTTGCGCGTAAGGTAATGGGTCAACACATCAACGTCTTTAGGAGGGCGGTTTTTGACGATAGCCCAATACGTCTTTTGTATGCTGCCGTTGCGGAATAGCTCGTTCAGGCGCTCCAGCGCTTTGCTGGTCTTGGCAAACAGTGTTACTCCGCTTACCGGCCGGTCGAGCCGGTGAGGCACGCCTACAAATACATTGCCCGGTTTGTTGTCGCGCTGCTTAATAAATACCTTTAGCGTTTCGCTCAACGGTTCGTCGCCTGTTTTGTCGCCCTGCACAATGTCGCCCGAACGCTTGTTCACGGCCATCATGTGATTGTCTTCGTATAGTATTTCGAGGTTCATTTGTTAATATAACAAGGCCGGGTATTAATACTGTTCTTTATCGTTAGGGAAATCGCCGGCTTTCACATCTTTTACATAGTGCCGTAATGCTTTTTGCATATCTTCGCACATGTTGGCGTAGCGGCGGAGGAAGCGTGGCGAAAAATCTTTGTTAAGCCCCAGCATATCGTGCGTAACCAGCACTTGCCCGTCTACATATTTTCCGGCCCCGATACCAATCATTGGGATTTTCAATTCTTCGGCAGCTTGCTTGCCAAGCGTGGCCGGTATTTTTTCCAACACAATAGCAAAACAGCCGGCCTCTTCCAGCAAGTGGGCGTCTTCTATCAGCCGTGCTGCCTCCTCTTTTTCTTTGGCGCGTACCGAGTAGGTGCCGAATTTAAGAATAGACTGGGGCGTTAGCCCCAAATGCCCCATAACCGGAATGCCGGCAGACAATATACGTTTAACGGACTCTATGACTTCTATACCGCCTTCGAGCTTTACGGCGTCGGCCTCGCTTTCTTTCATCAGGCGAATAGCGTTGGACACGGCCTCCTTTGAGTTGCCTTGATATGTGCCGAATGGCATATCCACCACTATCATCGGGTTTTTTACGGCACGCACCACGCTTTGCGCATGATAAATCATTTGGTCGAGCGTAATGGGCAAGGTGGTTTCATAGCCGGCCATCACATTGGCCGCCGAGTCGCCCACCAGCATAATATCTACGCCGGCCGTATCCATGATACGCGCCATTGTATAGTCGTACACCGTAAGCATGGCGATTTTTTCGCCGCGTTGCTTCATTTCGTATAACAAATGGGTGGTAACTACCCGCTTTTTCCCTTCTACAGACATGATTCTATAATTATGTTTTTTGTTTATTACAATATCATTATTATTTTTTGAGCCGACGCAAAAATATTTTTTTCCTATTTGCAATGAACATAGGACGGGAAGCGCCTTTTGAATATAGATTGTATTTATTTTCCGAATACTATTAAATAAGAAGAATCCAAAGTCGCATCAAGAGCCCCTCTTTTTTGTCGATAATTGATGCGCCTTGGCCTCATAATGACAGCTTATTGAGGCCACATTGGGTTATTTGCCGAATACCCTTTTGGGAACCCCTTTAAAAGTGAAAAGCCGGCACGGAACTGCTCCGGTCAGTTTTGGGGCGATAGCTATTGACTTCGGAGCAGTCCCGCCGACTATGGAATCAATTCGTCTAAATTCGTTCAATTCGTATCCCAAAAAGGAACAAAGAATCATCTGTCAACGACCACATAGACTACTTAACGCACTTAACGTAACGGCTATAACCGTCATTGATATTTGGCACAAGGCAACCGTACATGTCTACACAGTAGTGGCTGCTACTTCCGCCAGACGTACTGCTCCAGTAGTTACTGCCTCCATTGTAACCACCCGGCAAACTTCCCTTATTCGAGCACATACAACTAAGCTCAGTTTGCGTAGGCAAGCGCATACCTTTGTTTTGACAATAGGTGTTGGCTGCGCTCCAAACCATAGTACCTTCGGAAATAACGTTAGACACGGCACTAAACCCACTACAATTAGTCCATACGCTACTGCCAGGGGGTGCAGCAGGAGGTGCTATTCCCGGACAAGCGGTGGCATCGGTAATAGTAGTGATGTCACCGGTGTAGATTTTGGCAGAAACAGTAGTGGTGCCGTTAATAATAAACGGTGGTGAACCTTTTAATGTGTAAGAGCCGTTGCTTAGTGTGGCGTTCGGCGGATAGTCCGTCGCGTAGGCACACCAGTTAAACTGGGCAGGTACATTTGTGAGTGTAACTGTAATATTGGCATTTTGCGCAGCCGTTTCCTGTCCTTGATACCAAAAGCCATTGGCGTTGGTGCCATCGGCTGTGCAACCGGCCGGCAATGCCGACAAGTCAACCGTAGCGCGGCTCCACGCGCCTTTTATGAGGCCGGCTACCGGTTGGTAGTCGACAAACACCCACACTTTGGAGTTGTAGATTTTTCCGCTGTAGGTGCCGCGGCTACCCGCTGCCCACGAGAGGTTAATGGTTACTTGCTTGGTGGTATAATTTACACCCACCGATTTTACGAATGTGCGCGGTTGCGCTACTGTAGCCATGCTTACAAGCATAGCTGCAAAAAAGAAAAGTTTCTTAGCAGCGCTGAGTTCACGGCTGTGTTTAGATTTTAATGGGGTTCGGTTCATAATATTTATTTTTTTTAGTTTATAATTATCATAGCATAGAGATTGTTTTACGCATCAAACAAACACCAACATTTTTCATAAAACAATCTCCTGCTATGAGGTTATTCTCATTGCCTATTTGCTGCGTTTTCCGCTATGTTTGATTTAGATTATATCAAAAAACGAAAAACGTGGCACTTCTACTTTATCCACAATAGAGGTTTACAACGACCCGGTAAGAAGATAACTAGAAGCCCACGCCTCTCTTACTTTATTCTTCTTACCGTTGAAAGTTGTAATTTCTATTGAAGAATAAAAATTTTCACATGCTACTCTTTAGAATAGCTTTTTTAATATGTTAAGAACATTTAATGCTGCAAATGTAACAACAAATTTTTAATATGCAAATTTATTGTTGAAGTTACACTTTTTAACAGTTGGGTGCCGGATATTAGATGTTAGCAGGGGCGCACGGTGTACGAGGAAGTATGAAGTTGGCAGTTTACAGTTGATGAAGAACGGTACATGATTTACGATAAACGAAAAACGATTCACGGCAAACGAAGTGTCGTTCTCCGTTCCGCGTGCACCGTGAGCCCTTGCCAATATCTAATATCCGGTATCCTGCATCTTGAATTATACGATTGTTCCGTACAGGTCGTATTCTTCGGCGGCTGTTATTCGTACTTGGTAGAACCGGCCTACGGACAAGGGGGCGCCGGCTGTTTTTTCGATTAACACTTCACCGTCTACTTCCGGCGAATCGTATTGCGTGCGGCCAATATAAAAATCGCCTTCCGTGCGGTCTATTATCACACGGTATTCTTTTCCTGCTTTCGCTTCGTTTAGCTCGCGGGAAATACGGGCTTGCAAGGCCATGATTTTTTCTTGCCGCGCTTGTTTTTCTTCTTCGGGAACGATGTCCGGTAGATGTTGGGCTCCGTAGGTGCCTTCTTCTTCGGAGTAGCAAAATACGCCCAACCGCTCGAACCGGGTTTCTTTTACCCATTGGTATAATTCTTCGAAGGCGGCCTCGTCTTCGCCCGGGTGCCCTACAATTAATGTGGTGCGTAATGCAATTCCCGGGACGGTTGCCCGTAATTTTTCTACCAGTTCGCGTGTTTGTTTTCCATTAATCCCCCTCCGCATGTTGTGCAATACCTTGTCGGCAACGTGCTGTAGCGGAATGTCGAGGTATTTGCACATTTTGGGATTGTCGCGCAACGCGGCTATCACGTCGTCCGGGAATTGTGCAGGGTAAGTATAGTGCAGGCGAATCCACTCAATCCCCCGAATGGCCGAAAGGTTATTCAGCAGGTCGGCCAGGCGGCGTTTGCCGTACAAGTCTAAGCCGTAGCAGGTGGTATCCTGTGCGGTTATCAATAGTTCTTTTACGCCTTTTGCTGCCAGAAGCGTAGCTTCTTCTTCTAACAGCTCCATGGGCGTGGAGCAATGCTTGCCGCGGATAAGCGGAATGGCGCAGTAGGAGCAGCCCCAGCTACAGCCTTCCGATATTTTGAGGTAGGCGTAATGGGGCGGTGTGGCCAGCCGGCGTTGCAACAATAAATCGGGCTGCAGCGCTGCGCCCAGTGTTTCCAATATTTTATCGAAGTCGGTTACACCAAAAAAACAATCTACTTCCGGCAGTTCCTTTTCCAGCTCTTTCCGGTAGCGTTGCGACAGGCAGCCGAACACATAGAGGCGTTCGATGTCGCCACGCTTTTTAGCCGCAATAAAAGATAAAATAGTGTTAACCGATTCTTCTTTGGCATCGCCAATAAATCCGCAGGTATTTATTAATACGGTTTTGGCAGTAGTGTTGTTATCGTCGTGGGAGACGCTGTAGCCGGCGGCATGCAGTTGCTGCATCAGCCGCTCGGAGTCTACCAGGTTCTTGGAGCAGCCCAGTGTGATAACGGCAATAGATGATTGGTCGGAGCGGGTCATTCGATTTATTTAAAATGGGTGTACATGGCTATGCAGGCCACCATGCCGGCCGTTTCTGTGCGGAAGCGGCTTTCGCCGAAGCTGACCGGTATAAATCCGTTTTGCAGGGCAAGGGCTATCTCTTCTGCCGAAAAATCGCCTTCGGGACCGATAAGCACTAACGCTTTTCTGTTAGCCGGCAGCAGGTCCCAGAATAATTCGCGAGGTATGGCCGGGTCGCAGCAGGCTATGTATTTTTGTCCGTCGAAAGGTTGGCCGACAAACCGTGTGAAATCGACTTGCTCATTGAGTTGCGGCAAGTATGCTTTTAACGATTGCTTCATGGCGGCTACCAGCACTTTTTCGAGGCGTTCCGGCTTCACGATTTTTCGTTCGGAGTGGGCGCAAATGACCGGGGTAACCTCGTTGACTCCGGCTTCCGTTACCTTTTCCAGCATTTGCTCGTAGCGGTCTATATTTTTTGTGGGAGCTACTGCCAGGTGCAGGTAATAATTAGGCGCCGCATAGTTTTCTTGCTTTTGGGTTATGGCCACCTCACAATGTTTGGGGTTGGCGGTTACTATTTGCGCGGTATATAAAGTTCCTTTGCCGTCGGCCAGGTGTAGCGTATCGCCGGCAGTGAGGCGCAACACACGGATACAGTGCTTGGACTCTTCTTCGGAAAGGGTGTAGCTGTTGGCAGCAATATCGGGCGTATAGAATAAAAGCATCGGCGAACAATAATAAGAATAGCCGTTACACCATAACGGTAACGGCTACTAAAAGCAAGTTATACGAAAACTATTTCTTTTCTTCCAGGTGTTTTTTGTACCGGTTGCGGAATTTATCAACGCGCCCGGCCGTATCTACCAATTTCATCTTACCGGTATAGAACGGGTGAGAGGTATTGGAAATTTCGACCTTGTATAAAGGGTACTCAACGCCATCTAAAGTAATAGTTTCGCGAGTTTGCACGCAGGAGCGGGTAATAAAGGTATGGTCGTTCGACATATCTTTGAATGCTACCATGCGGTAATTGTCGGGGTGAAGATTTTGTTTCATATCTATGTTTCTCTAAAAAAATCAAAAAATAAAATAAGGGCTGCAAAGGTATAATTTTTTTTTGAATTTTCCAAACTTTTAATAATAGGCCGCTATGGGGTACACAATATAAGCGGCTTAAATAAACAATGCTTGTACATTCCTAAATATATTCCTACATTTGCGCATAAATTTTAGGTGATTGTGGAAACATTAAATGGTTGCACTTTTGACGGGTGCCTATTGCTTGACTTTCGGGCCGACGAGTTATTGTCGTCCGTAACCGTTATTACGGAAGCGCGCTATCCTTTACCCGGCGGAGGTAAGAATAAAGGACGGCTGAGGATAGATCTGGAAGGTATCCGTCAGTTGAATGTGCTTAAAGAAGCGGCGTTTGACGCGGATATCCTTTCGAGTAGGGGAGGCGTAGCTGCCGGCAAAACGGCGGACGCAAACCGCGTTTATTCCGTAGGAGTAAGGCCTGAGGTAAGAACCGGTTATTTTTTTGAGTTGGTATCCGACTTCTTGGAATTGTCGATTACGTGTGCGGTATGCGATGTTTCCTTGGAAACCGTGGCCTGATAGAGAAAATACACAGGGTTTTATTAATAAAATCCTGTATTTTTTTCGCTATCTGCTAATCTTTAGTTAAATTTGTACGATTTTCAATTCGTTTCAAAGATGAGAAAGACTATATCTTTTATGTTGTTTACGCTTGGGTTGCTTGTGCCAACCGGCTTGTGGGCGCAAAATCCGTGGACACTGGAGCAGTGTATCAACTACGCCTGGGAAAATAATATAAGCATAAAACAGCAAAAACTTACTGCCGAACAATACAAAAACCTGTATCAACAGTCGAAGTTGAATTTTATTCCCAGCATAAGTGCCGGCGCGTCTTATGGGCTAAGCTGGGGGCGTTCGGTTAATATGAACGATTTGGAGATTGTAGAAAACCAGTTGAGCCAGTCTTTTAATCCAAGCGTGCGGGCTTCGGTAAACCTGTTTGAAGGGTTGCAAAAATTTAACACGGTGGCCAAAAATAGCGCCGATTATAATGCCGTGTTGCAAGATGTGGAGAATGTCCGCAATAAAATTTCGATGGAAATAGCGCGGGCTTTTTTGCAGGTGTTGCTGGCCGAAGAAGTGTTGTCAACGGCCGAGAAGAGCCGCGAGAGTGTAAGCCAGCAATTGGAGCTTACCCGCAAATTAGTAGCTGCCGGAAGCCAGCCCTACAGCACCTTGTTGGAGATAGACGCACAGCTGGGCGCCGAAGAAATTCAGTTTGTAAATGCGCGGAATCAGGTAGACTTATCTTACCTGGCTTTGCGCCAGTTGTTGGATATAAACCCCGGCGCCGATTTTACTATTACCGCTCCGGTTATTGAGGTAGACCCGTTGCAGCGCGTAAATGTAGTTAGCGATGTTTACGGCCAAGCGCAGGCATTGCCGCAAATACGGTCGGCAGCATTGCGTAAGGAGAGCGCACAATATGCTTTAGCCATTGCTCGCGGACGCTATTGGCCGACTATTTCGTTTTCGGCTTCTTATGGTACTTACTTCTCCGACCCGCACAGTAATAACGATGATTTTTGGAAACAACTGGGAGATAATCGTAGCCCGGCGTTGTCGTTTGGCATTAACATTCCTATCTTCCAAAATTGGAATATCGTAACCGGTGCAAAAAATGCAAAATTAAGTTTGCGCATGGCCGAGCTGGAAGAAAACTGGGCGCACCAAACCCTCTACAAAGAAATACAGCAAGCAGTGGCCGATGCAACGGCCGCCTACAATCGTTACAAGGCCAGCCAGCAAACAGTAACCTCCATGCAGGAGTCGTTCCGCTACACACAGCAGAAGTTTGAAGTAGGATTGGTGCAGGCTACCGATTACACGGTGTCTAAAAACAATTTGTTTAAGGCCGAGTCGGAAATGCTGCAAGCAAAATACCAATATGTGTTCCAATTAAAAATTATTGATTTCTACAAAGGAATTCCCATTACACTATAAGTTATGAAAAATAAAAAACGGATTCTCTGGATCGTTCTCGGCGCCGTGGCGTTGATAGTTATTTTAATACTCATTGGTACAAGTGGCCGCCAGGAGTTTTTGACCGTAACGGCCGAGCTGCCTACGCGAAAAACCATTACCGAGCTTATTCCTGCTAATGGGAAGATACAACCTGTAGTGGAAGTGAAAATCAGCCCCGATGTGTCCGGCGAGATTGTGGAGCTGAATATAAAAGAGGGCGACTACGTGGAGAAGGGCCAGCTGCTGTTGAAAATCAGGCAAGATTTTTACCTCTCCGGCCGCGACCGCGCCGCAGCACAGCTTAGCGCGATGAAAGCATCGCTGGCGCAGACGCAAGCGCAATTTGTGCAAACGGAGCTGTCCTACAAACGGAGCCAGAAGTTGTACGACCAGCAAGTAATATCGCAGGCCGATTTTGAAAATGCACAGGCGCAGTACGACATTAACAAACGCCAGGTAGAAGCGGCAAAATATAATGTGAAGAGTGCGGAAGCCGCCTTGAACGAGGCGGAAGAGAACCTGACAAAAACGACTATTTATGCGCCTATGGCCGGAATCGTTTCGCGCTTGGACGTAGAGCGCGGAGAGCGTGTAGTTGGTACCAGCCAAATGGCCGGTACGGAAATGCTGCGTATCGCGAACCTCGACGAGATGGAAGTGTTGGTAGATGTAAACGAAAACGATATTATACGTGTGAAGCTGAACGACACGGCGCAAATAGAGGTAGATGCTTACCCGTCGAGAAAATTTAAGGGGATCGTTACGCAAATAGCTAACTCGTCGAAAGTAGCCACCACTACTACCGACCAGGTAACTAATTTTGAAGTAGAAATTTTTATGTTGCCCGAATCGTATACCGATTTGGTAACATCAAGCACCAATCCGTTCCGCCCGGGCATGTCGGCAGCGGCCTATATACAAACGGAAACGCATACGGACGTCTTGGCCGTGCCTATCCAATGCGTAACTACCCGTCCCGATTTGAATCCGCCCGACTCGACCGGCCAGCAGCCGGCGGAAGATATTACGGGCGCTAACTATGTGGAGCGGGTGTTTGTGATTCAGCCCGACGAAACAGTAAAAGCGGTGCCTATTAAAACCGGCCTGCAAGATAATACCCACATCGAAATAACCGAAGGAATCGGCGAGGACTTGAAAGTAGTAACCGGCTCCTACAGCATGATTTCGCGCCGGCTGAAAGACGGCGTTAAAGTAAAGGTGCAAAGCGGAGGGAAGTAAATTTGGCGTTTTTCCTCCTTATAGAAACCGGCACCGACGTATGTTCCGTAGCGTTGTACCGCAATTCGGAGCTATTGGCGCTTAAAGAAAACAAAGACGGGCGGGCACATGCGCAGCTGCTGGCGCCCTTTATTCATGAGGCGCTGCAAGAGCAATCCCTAAGCACGGCCGATTTAGCCGCGGTAGCCGTAAGCGAAGGCCCCGGCTCGTATACGGGTTTACGGGTGGGTTTCTACCGCCAAGGGAATTTGCTATGGCGCCCACAAGCCGTTGATAGCGGTTAACTCTTTACACTCCTTGGCGCAATTGGCCATTTCCGAATACCTTCCTTCGCCCGGTACGCTTGTTGTTCCCATGATAGATGCCCGCCGCATGGAAGTCTATACTGCCGTTTTCGACGCCAAGGGAAACCGGCTGTCGGATATCAAAGCCGAAATAATTGACGAAACCAGCTTCTCCGGCTTGCTGGAAAAGCAGCCGGTACTGTTTGTGGGCGATGGCGTGGCAAAATGTAAAGCCGTTATCGGCCCTGCTAACGCGCTGTTTGCCGACATAACCGCTTCGGCCGTGGGAATGATTGAGCCGGCATTGGCCGCTTTCGAGAAGAAACAGTTTGTAGATGTGGCCTACTTCGAGCCGTTTTACCTGAAAGATTTTGTAGTAACTACAGCAAAGAAAAAAGTACTTTGAGGGCGCTTTGCCTATGTGTTAAAATTTCGTATTTTTGTGCGTTCAAAAAAATCATACTTGTTAAGTTCCCAAATAGGAGAACTATCGTAATCTGGCATTAACTTTATTTTTTTCATATATTATTAAATTATTTTGTAACAGGGTTAGCCCCTACAATAAATCCATTTTCACTAACGGAAACTGCGACTTGTTTTGTTTCTCCTTTATATACTGTTTCATAAATAGTTCTAGGATTTGCTCCTTTTCCTTGCGTTCCTACGGTTTTCCCATTTTTAACTGCATTAAATACAAATTCCCCAATATCTGTTTTTTCTATTCCTGCTTTAACAAAGTCATCTCCGTGTTGTTTTAAAATGTGTGTAAGCCCTGCTTTTTCTGTTCCTTGAGCCAACCAAACAATTTTACCAGAAATAGCGCGCCCTATATGCAATGCTTCACCTGTAAGTATTTTAACACCTTGTTGTTGTAACATTTTAGTAAAACAATCTTTTATTCCTCTTTGTACATTCTGAACAATAGTACTCTTTAGTGCTTGTGCATACGCTCCTGTACCAAATAAGGATAAAACATAATCTACTGGATTACTTCCTATATGATGAGTAGAACCTGTAAGTACTTCGGTAGAAAAAGAAATATCTTTTCCTTCATAATTGAAACTAACATCATACTGTGCATATTGATTTGTAGCGGTTGAACCCCAATACCATGAACCGCTTGATTCGGTTCTCGATTTATATCCTGTCCATGTAAAAGTTACCTCTGATTGTGCATTTATTACTCCTTCTGAACTTAATACTTTTAAAATTGGACCAAAAAGATCATCATTAATTACGTCCCAAACGCCTTTTTCTCCAACATTTATTACATGATATTGATTTTTACCTCCAGGAGAACTAGTATTATCTACAATCACCCTTTTTTCTAAACCTTCTAACTCTACTGCTCTAATAACATCATTTTCGCTAAAAGCATATGAAGAATTATATGGATAAGAAGAAAATAATGGATCTACGACAAAAAACCTTCCCAATCTGTTATCTGAAATACGATATTTAAAGAAAGAATGACTTGCTGTTCCTGTAATTTCTATTTCTGTTTCTTGATTTTGAAACCCATACCTATAGCCTGTACCTTGATAAGTGCGTCCCGGCATCTGCATCCCGAATGGGAAATAATCATACACTGCCTTTATATCCGGCTCATTGTTGGCAAGTTTCTTATCGCTTACAACAGCAAGCACATTACCCAAGTGGTTGGTTAATTCGTAGTTTTTCTGCCCCAGTATCCTTTCAGAATAATCCAAGTCAAATTCTTTCTCGACATCATTTTCTATCAATAGCTCATTA
>QMCD01002390.1_pt1 | contig 12965 bp, 8 predicted proteins | sample 1821841 | NCBI WGS metagenome assembly QMCD01 (sample SAMN01991225, study PRJNA193472) | Termite gut metagenome, whole genome shotgun sequencing project. | isolation source: worker | host: Macrotermes natalensis | reverse complement strand
GATGCCGACGATGGCGAGCGTGCGTTGCCCGGGGGCGATTTCGACGAGTGGAACGTGTCGGGCACCCGGACTTGGAACCCGTGGAGGCAGGGCGCCGTGTGGGAGGTCGACCGCTGGTGGGACACCGGCAACAGGGGGGTGACGCTGCTGGCGGACAGTAATTCAGTGCCCACTGACCCGGGCGAAGGATGTCCGGCCGACCCTTCGGGGAGGGCCGCGAGGCTCGAAACAACCTGGGCAGCCATAAAAGCCGCGGGCGGGAACATCTATTTCGGCCAGTTCGGCCAGCTGACGGGTCTCGACGCCACGTGTCTGATGGGCCACAACTGGCAGAGCAAACCTAAGAGCCTTAGAGGGTGGTACAAGTACTTCCCGCAGCCCGTCGATCGCGTCGACGAAAAATATCTGCCGCTGCATCCCTATGGCCTGAGCCGCGACGAATGGATGGGTTCGCCCGACTCGTTGAGTGTGATCGCGGCGCTGTGGGCCTCGCCGGATGGGCGGGACATCCCGTTCACGGTCGACACAACGCCCTCGCGCTTCGTGGATTTTCTGGCCTCGACGCCCGGGGTGATAGCCTTCGGACAGTTGGTGAGCGCGGGCGAGCAGGCCGAGTGGAGCGAGTTCGAGGTTGAGATGGAGTACTTCACCGATGAGCCGCTGCCCCCGAACACCCACCTTATTGTGCAGGCCACGGCGAGCAAGAATTGCAACTATTTTATCGCCGGCACGGGGTCTGTGGCCGGTACTGCCGGGTCGTTGTTGTATGTGGATGAGTTTGAATTAGTGTACTGACGGCTGACGGGCGATTTTCGGCGATTCACAGTGCAGGCACACTCTCCGGAGGGTGCCTGTTTTGTGTTTGCGAAAAAAAGACGTATTTTTGGAAAATTTCGAAAAAGGCTGCACAAGGATGAAAAAGTCGAACAATCGCTGGATCGCGATCATAATCATTGTTTTTGTGGTGGCGGGGTTGGTGCTGTACAACACCGTGTGGAAGCGGACGGACGAGGGGCCTGTGGGCCGTGTGATGCAAAGGGGGGCGCTGCCGGTGCAGGGGATAGTCATCGGCCAGCAGCCGCTGTCGTTCTCGCTGGACAACATTGCGGCCACTATCACGGCTGACGAGGAGGTCGACCTGGCTTTCGAGTCGTCGGGTAAGGTGGTGGGTATTTTTTTTAGGGAGGATACAGGGGTGAAAAAGGGGGACCTGTTGGCGAAGATCAACGATGCGCCGTTGCAAGCTCAGTTGAAGAAACTGGAGGCCCAGTTGTCGCTGTCGCAGGACAGGCTGAGCCGCCAGAGTGCGCTGCTGGAGAGGGACGCCGTAAGCCGTGAAGCCTACGAGCAGGCGCAGACCGAGCTGGCGATGCTGGAGGCGGATATCGAGCTGGTTAAAGCTAATATTGCCCAGACTGAATTGAGGGCGCCGTTCGACGGGGTGATCGGGTTTAGGTATGTGAGCGAGGGGGCCATGGTGTCGCCCACGACCCAGGTGGCCAGGCTGATGAAGACCGTGCCGCTGAAGTTGAATTTCGCGGTGTCGGAGCGCTATGTCGACGCAGTTCGGCAGGGTACGAAAATTGCGTTCACGGTGGACGGATTCCTCGACTCGTTCGACGCTGAGGTGTATGCTGTTTCTTCGGAAGTGGATTTGGCCACAAGGCAGTTGGACGTCAAGGCGCTCTATCCCAACTATCGGGGGCTGCTCATGCCGGGTCGTTACGCCGCGGTGAGCATCACGCTGTATGAGCTTCAGAACGCTATCGTGATCCCTGCCGAGGCTGTGGTCAAGGAGATGGGTATCGACAAGGTGTTCGTGGCGCGGGGCGGTGTTGCACGCGGGGTGGAGATCGAAGCCGGACAGAGGACCGACTCCCAGATCGAGGTGATGACGGGTTTGATGCCCGGGGATACGTTGATCACGACAGGGACGCTGCAGTTGCGCGAGGGGTTGCCGGTGAAGGTGGACTTTTAATTAGTTGGGGGATTCGTAATTACTATGACTAATATATCTGAGTTAAGCATACGCCGTCCGGTTCTGGCGACGGTTTTCTCTCTGGTGATCCTGCTTTTCGGGTTCATCGGGTTCAACTCGTTGGGTGTGAGGGAGTATCCCAGTGTGGATAATCCCATTATCACCGTGCAGACGAGTTACCCGGGGGCGAATGCCGATGTTATTGAAAATCAAATTACTGAACCGTTAGAACAGAATATCAACGGTATTCCGGGGATCCGGTCGCTGACCAGTGTGTCGAGCCAGGGGAATAGCCGTATTACCGTGGAGTTTGAGCTGTCGGTGCCGCTGGAGACTGCTGCTAACGACGTGCGTGATAAAGTTTCGCGGGCGCAGAGGTACCTGCCGCGCGACTGCGATCCGCCCACGGTGACCAAAGCCGACGCCGACGCGACGCCCATCCTGATGGTGGCGGTGCAGAGCGAGTCGCGGTCGTTGTTGGAGTTGAGCGAGATTGCCGACACGATCAACAACGTGAGCGGGGTGGAGATCTGGGGCGAGAAGCGTTACGCGATGCGGCTGTGGTTGGATCCGGTGAAGATGGCCGCCCACGGGGTGACGACGATGGATGTGAAGGCGGCGGTGGACAGGGAGAACGTCGAGCTGCCGAGCGGATCCATCGAGGGGGCGACGATCGAGTTGTCGATTCGGACTTTGGGGCTGATGCACACGGCGGACGAGTTCAACAACCTGATTATTCGCACCGATGGGCAGCGGGTTGTCAGGCTGCGCGACGTGGGTTGGGCGGAGCTGAGTCCGAGGGACATTCGTTCCTACATGAAAATGAACGGCGTGCCGATGGTTGGGGTGGTGGTCATTCCGCAGCCGGGTGCCAACCATATCGAGATTGCAGACGCGGTGTACGAGCGCATCGAGGCGATGCAGAAAGACCTGCCCGAGGATGTGGTGACGAGTTATGGGTTCGACAACACGAAGTTTATACGATCGTCGATAAGCGAGGTGGTGGAGACGGTGTGGATCGCCTTTGTGTTGGTTATCGTCATTATCTTTCTGTTTTTGAGGGATTGGCGGGTGACGCTGGTGCCGGTGGTGGTGATACCGGTGGCGCTGATCGGGACCTTCTTTGTGATGTACGCGGCGGGGTTCTCGATCAATACGTTGACCATGTTGGCTGTCGTTTTGGCCATCGGGCTGGTGGTGGACGACGCCATCGTGATGACCGAGAATATATACATCCGCATAGAGCGCGGGATGAAGCCATTCGAGGCCGGGATCGAGGGCGCGAAAGAGATATTTTTCGCCGTTCTTTCCACCACCATTACTCTTATTGCCGTTTTTCTGCCTATTGTCTTTATGAGCGGGATGACGGGGCGGTTGTTCAGGGAGTTCTCGCTCGTGATCTCGGGAGCTGTGGCCATTTCGGCTTTCGCGGCGCTGACGTTGACTCCCATGTTGTCGACAAAGCTGCTCAAGCGGCGGAAGAAGCAGAATTGGCTCTATCGCAAGACCGAGCCGTTCTTCGTGTGGCTGAACGGTTTCTACGCCCGTTCGCTGGCTGCGTTTTTGCGACGCAAATGGTTGGCGGTGGTCATTGTCGGGGGCATGGTGGGGATCATCGTGTGGTTATGGAACGCGGTTCCGGCCGAGTTGGCGCCGCTGGAGGACCGGTCGAGCGTGTCGATACGTACGTCGGGGCCCGAGGGGATCACCTATGAATATATGCGGGATTACACCGAAAGCATCAACCTTGTGGCCGAGGAGTTGGTGCCCGAGGCGGAGTTTATTACCTCAAGAGTTATGGGTGGCGGGGGAAACATCCAGATCGAGCTGGTGGACCTGAAAGACAGGAAGCGTTCGCAGATGGAGGTGGCGCAGGAGTTGAGTGCGGCGGTGAGTCGTCATTCGGCGGCGAGGAGCTTCGTGCAGCAGCGGTCGACATTCGGTGGAGGTCGCGGCGGGATGCCTGTTCAGTACGTGTTGCAGGCGATCGACATCGAGCGGCTGAGGGAGATCCTGCCGGCGTTCATGGAGCGGGTGGGGGCGAGTCCCGTCTTTCAGATGAGCGACGTGAATTTGAAATTTACGAAGCCCGAGGCGAGGATATCGATCAATAGAGATAAAGCTAATCTATTAGGCGTCAGTACCCAAAACATTGCGCAGACGTTGCAGTACGGGCTGTCGGGGCAGCGGATGGGGTACTTCTACATGAATGGGAAGCAGTATGAAATTTTAGGGGAGATCAACAGGCAGCAGCGCAACAAGCCCACCGATTTGAGTTCGATGTATATTCGGAACAACGCGGGACAGATGATCCAGATGGATAATCTTGTGGCTATCGATGAAAGTATCGCGCCGCCTCAGCTGTATCGTTACAACCGTTTTGTGGCGGCGACCGTGTCGGCTGGTTTGGCTCCGGGCTACACCATCGGGCAGGGCCTTGCCGAGATGGATGCCATTGCGGCGGACTTGTTGGACGATAGTTTCCGGACCGCACTGTCGGGCGAATCGAAAGAGTTTCGCGAGAGTGCGTCGAGTCTGATGTTTGCGTTTATACTCGCTATTGTGTTGATCTATTTGGTGTTGTCGGCGCAGTTCGAGAGCTTCAAGGACCCGCTTATTATCATGCTCACCGTGCCGCTGGCGGTGGCGGGAGCGCTGGTGTTCATGTATTTCGGCGGGATAACGATGAACATCTTCTCGCAGATCGGGATCATTATGCTTATTGGACTTGTTGCTAAGAATGGGATTTTGATCGTGGAATTTGCCAATCAGAAGCAGGCCGCGGGCGAGAGTAAGGCCCAGGCTATTGCCGACGCCGCGTTGCAGAGGTTGCGCCCGATCCTCATGACCAGTTTTTCGACCATTTTGGGCCTGTTGCCGTTGGCTTTCGCGAGCGGTGAGGGTGCCCAGAGCCGCATCGCGATGGGCGTCGCCGTGACGGGGGGGATGTTGATATCCACTATTATGACGCTTTATATCGTGCCTGCGGTTTACAGTTACATATCCACTAACAGGGAGGCCCGCGGGGGTAAAAAATGAGACGTGTTATTTATATAGGGCTGTTTTGGGCTATCGTTATGGGCGGTGTGTGGGAAGTTGCCGCTCAGGAGCAGGGTTACACCCTGCAGGAGTGTCTGGATGTGGGTTTGGAGCGCAACTATTCCGTGAGGATCGCTCGGGGAGAGCAGCAGCTGGCCGAGAACAACGCCACGTGGGGCAACGCCGGTTTCCTGCCGACCATTGGTTTGAACGGTGGGACGAGTGTGGCTGTCGATGATAGTCGTGTATTGTCGTCGGGGGCTACTGCTACCGAGCATGGGGCGCAGACGGTGGCGGCTTCCGTGGGGCTCGATGCCGTGTGGACCATCTCGGAGGGTTTTAGTGTGTTGATCAACTGGAAGAGGCTCAAGGAGCTGGAGCAGATGGGACGGTTGGCGGCACGGATCACCATCGAGGACTTTGTGGCGTCGATGGTGGCGGAGTACTATAATTTCATTCAACAGACCATACGACTACACAACTATGGTTACGCGGTGGAGCTGTCGAGGGAGCGGTTGAGGATCGCCGAGGCCAGGTATTTGTTGGGCAACGGGTCGCGGCCCGAGGTGCTTCAGGCGCGGGTGGACTACAACGCCGACTCGTCGCTGCTGATCACCCAAAAGGAGCGCATCGCCACCTCGCGCATAGAGCTCAACCGGCTGATGGCGGCGGGCGACGTCGATCGCGAGTTCTGGGCGTCGGAAACTGATATTGTTATAGATGAATCGCTCGATCTGGGTACGCTCCACGAACGGATGATGAACCAGAGTGCCGAGCTGGCGCGGGCCGAGAGGAGCGGTACGCTTGCACGGTTGGATCTGAAGATGGTGCAGTCGCGGGCCTATCCGGCGCTGCGGCTCAACGCGGGATATGGTTATGGGGTGAACAGGTATAATCGCGGAGACACCCGTCGGCGGGAGAACTGGGGGCCCGATCTGGGTTTGTCGTTAGGTTTTACTATCTTCGACGGCAATCGCGGACGCGAGATCCGGAACGCACGGATCACGGCCGAAAATGCGCAGCTGCGTGTCCGCGAGGTGGAGACCGCGCTCGAGGCCGATCTCATGACATTTTGGCAGGCGTACAGAAATAACAGGCAACTGTTGGCGCTGGAGCAGGAAAACCTGGTGTCGGCGCGGCAGAACTATGAGGCGGCGAGGGAACTCTACATGCAGGGCGTGATGTCGGGCATCGAGCTCCGCGAGGCGCAAAAGAGCCTGCTGGACGGCGAAGAGCGAATCCTGGTGGCACAATACAATACTAAGATATGCGAAATTTCACTTTATCAGGTGAGCGGACAGGCGCTCTTGTACGTCGGGCGGTAGTTTTTGCTGCGGCTTTGGTTATGGTTAATGGTATGGTTATTACGGGTTTATCTGCGCAGGATGTGGAGGTGTGTCGAGAAGCTATGAGTCTGGATGTTCCGCGGGTCGATTGGAGCGGCGATATTGCGTCCATAGATCGCGCTTTTGAGGAGGAGGATTTCCAGTTGCATGAAATCGCTTGCGTGAATTGGCCGGAGCAGTTCCCGGCGCGACCCGAGGTGAGCTTCAAGATCGCGCACTCGGGGGACGAGATCTATATCAAGTATTATGTGCACGAGACGGAGGTGAGGGCGGCTTTCGGGGCCGACAACGGACGTCCGTGGACCGATTCGTGCGTCGAGTTCTTCGTCTCGCCCGGAGTGGAGGGGGATATGACCTATTATAACCTGGAGATGAGTTGCATCGGGTACGGCCTTTTGCATGGTAAAGATGGCGACGGGAAGGGCATTCCGCACGACGTTGTCGGTCAGGTTAGGCGCCATGCATCAATGGCCGGCGAGGGTGCTTTCGGTACCCGGACGGGTGATTTTAGGTGGACTTTGACCGTGGCTATTCCCGTGAGTGTCTATTCGTTAACCCCCGTGCCGCCCTTGTCGGGCCGCACCATCAGGGGTAACTTCTATAAGTGTGGCGACGACCTGCCCACGCCCCATTTCGTGTCGTGGAGCCCCATCGACACCCCGCGCCCCAGCTTCCACCAGCCGTCGTTCTTCGGCGAGCTGCGGATGGAGTAGTCGTGGTCGTAGCCGTGTCTGTTACCCATTAAAATGGGTGCATTATGCCGCGGGCGCGCTTTGTGGTACGATAGTTGATAGGAACAACCTCAAAACACTAACAATTAAAAACGAACGGTTATGAGTTTTGTATGGTTTATTCTTATCGGATTGGCCGCCGGGTGGATCGGTGCCAAAATCGTCGGAGGCGAAGGTAACGGCTTCTGGATCAATTTGTTGGTAGGTGTGGTGGGTAGTGTTTTGGGCGGTTGGGTCTACCGTTTTCTGGGTATAGGCGATCCGGCGAGTCTGGTGGGTGGCCTTATCTGTGCTGTGGTCGGGGCGATCATATTGTTGCTCATCGTGCGGCTGTTCCAGCGGCGCGCGTAGCTGTTTCTTGATGTGACTGCTTATTTTTGTTTTTTATCGTTTCGGACCAACTAATAATTATTAATAAAAAGGATTATGAAAAAAATTTTAATCGCACTGCTCCTCATCGTACCGGTGAGTTTGTCGGCTCAGAAGAAAGAGATCGACCAGTTGCCCGGGTTCGCACTCAAAACCAACCTGCTGTACGACCTGACCACCACCATGAACCTCGGCATCGAGTTCCGTACCGGTGGACACACCTCTATCGACATTCCGGTGAACTGGAATCCGTGGAACTTCAACGGCGACTTCTCGTTGAAGCACGTTATGGTGCAGCCCGAGTTGCGCATCTGGCCCAAGGAGACGTTTAAGGGTCACTTCTTCGGTATCAACGGTCAGTACGCCGATTACGACATGGGCGGCTTCCCCCACGGCCCGTTCACCCAGTACATGAAGGACAACCGCTTCGACGGTTGGGCTGCCGGTGCGGGTATCAGCTGGGGTTACCGCTGGAACTTCTCCTACAACTGGGGTCTTGAGGTGACTTTGGGCGTGGGCTACCTCCACAAGGATTACGACATCTACGCATGTGCGACTTGCGGCGAGGAGATCGGCAGCCGCACCAAGAACTATTTCGGTCCCACGAAGGCCGGTGTGAACCTCATCTGGGGTTTGGGCCGCAAGCCCGCTCCCGCTCCCGAGCCTGTGATGATCGTCGTCGAGCGTTATGAGCCGAAATTTGTTCCGTCTTACATCACTCCGGAAGTTGAGGCTGTGAAGGCTCGTCAGGAGACCGGTCGCGCTTATCTGGAATTCCAGGTGGGCCGCTCGGAGATCCTTCCCGAATTCCGCACCAACCCCGAGGAGTTGAAGCTCATCAAGGAGACCGTCGACTTGGTTAAGAACGACAGCGATGTGACCATCAAAGAGATCACCATCACCGGTAACGCTTCTCCCGAAGGCGGCGCGGCCAACAACCAGCGCCTGAGCGAAGACCGTGCGGCTGCGTTGGAAGTCTACATGGAAAAGACCTACGGCATTGACTCGCGTCTGATCACCTCTGTCGGTGACGGCGAAGACTGGGCAGGTTTGGAAATGTTGCTCGAAGAGTCGTCGATCGCCGATAAGGCCGAAGCGCTGAGGATTGTACGCAATGGCAACGCCGATCTCGATCGTCGCGAAAACGAGCTTAAGGCTCTGAACGGAGGCACGACTTACAACACCATCAAGGCCCAGATCTATCCCGACCTTCGCCGGACGGACTATGAACTGGACTATGAAGTGGCTCCGATCAGCGTCGAACGCGGCAAGCAGATCCTGCGCACCCGTCCGAGCAACCTGTCGCTCAACGAGATGTTCCGCATCGCCAACACCTATCCCGAAGGCAGCACCGAGTTCCGCGAAGCTATGGAAACCGCTGCACGTGTGTTCCCCGACAGCGACGTGGCTAACTTGAACGCCGCCGCCAGTGCGTTGGCTCGCAAGGACGTCGCCGCTGCCGAGACCTATCTGGGCAAGGTGAAGAACCATAACTCCGACTGGCAGGTGAACATGGGTATTCTGGCCGGTCTGAAGGGCGACACCGTTCGTGCGGCCGAGTACTTCTCGCGTGCGGGTTCTGCGGGCGCTCACAACGCTGCCGAGCTGCGCAAACACGTCGAGTCGATCACCATCATCGAATAGGCTACACGGTTACACAATAGGAATTAGATGAAGCAGGGGTCCCGTTTTGTGCGGGGCCCCTGTTTTGTTGTACGGTGGGTTATTGCATATAGTCGATGAAGACTTTTCTGGTTGGTGAAGGGGCGAGGAGACGTTGAAGGGTATTCAGGTCTTTTGGAGAGGGCAAGCCTTCTTGCGGCGGCGGATTGGGCACCGACCACATTTCGCACCGGTAGATGGCTGTTGTTTTGGGTCGAACACGGATTGTGACCATCTCTTGTCTGTCGGTTTTCTCTAATTGATTCATAGTTGAGTTGTGTTTTTAAGATGTGCCGACAAATATATGCTACTTGGTGCCGTTTGTCAAGATGCAGGTGTGAGTTATTCTAAAAATGTATAACTGGCGGGGTATCTTTTGGTAGATTTTTCTTAATTTTGAAACGGCAATTTTGCCGAAAAACTATCTAAAGTTCAGATTATGAAAAGAATTTTTGCGATTATGCTGCTTGCGTTAATCGCAGGTTGCAATGCAGATGGGCAGAAATCCGGAGAAAATGGCCCGGATACGCCTACAGTGATTGGCACGCCGCCTGTGTCGGCATCGGACGAGGTGGCTGCGTTTTTCGAGAAGAATTCTAAGTTACTTGCTCGTTCTGTTTTCGAAAAATATAGCGAAAAACATGGAGCAAGAATCCCTCTGTACGTCGATAGCTGTGTTATGATCAATAGTTTGGAGCAATATCGACAAATCGATTTTTATGATGACTCTTTGGCTGATTTGCCTATTATTGACTTTGATAAATACACTCTTATTATCGGTCAATATTCGGCGGCGGATGGAGGCTATTATATTATGTCGCAAGGTGTTGTGGTCGGAGAGGAAGAGATGACTATGAATATAGGTTTGGGCAGATATGAAACGCATCACCTTGCCGCTGTCGAGTTGCCATTCTGGGGGCTGTACGAAAAACTTCCCCCCAAACCTATTATTGTACAACCTTCCGTTAAAAAATAAATCCTATGAAAAAGATGTTTATTTTGTTGGTAGCTATGTTATTTTCTGGCTGCCAAAATAATTTTGTAGTGGAGGTAAACAATGGAGAGTTATTGGAAAAATCTTCTACAACGCGTACGATAGATTTACGGGGAGATTATTACTGGTATAATGAAGAAAAGATATCTCTGGCTCCGGTGCTTGCTACAACATTAAGTTCAACCGAAGATTCCGAGGTTGTTTTTTATAGAAATCCGGAAGGCAATCAGATCGGGGTTACCAATAAATTTGGTGTTGTACTGAAAAGCGAGAAGGACGTTGTTAAGTTGGAGCAACTTGCTGCAGACAATGGCATTTTTCTTTTAGGAAAGGATGATGTGCTTAAGGAGTGGTACTATCTTGTATGCACAGAAAACTCAACAGGCAACGCGCTGGAAATGGCGAACATGTTTTATGAGACAGGATTGTTCGAGGATGTGGCTCCGGATTTGCTTGTTGGGATTAGCCCGACTGCCGGTAATCCATCTTATTTGAGCCAGGAGGCTTTACACAACACAGCGAGTAATGGTGTCGATATTAATTATCATGAGGCAGTGACGTCATTTAGTTTCCCAAACATGAATAATGTAGTTGTTGCCGTAATAGATGATGGAATCGACATCTCTCACTCAGACCTACCAGCATTGTACAGGAGCTATGATGCACACACAGGGAGATCTCCGGCCATTATGTATGGAGATCATGGAACACAAGTTAGTGGTATTATTGCTGCTCGCCATAATGAACAACATATAGATGGGATAGCACCGGGGGTTAAATTGATATCGGTCAGTATTAAATATACGGCCAGCTCTGGTGGCAGTCAGACAAGTAGTGCCAACATTGCGCGAGGGATTAGATGGGCCGTCGATAATGGAGCAAAAATTATAAATTGTTCATGGAAAACCTCCCCAAACAATGACATAACAAGAGAGATAAATTATGCTTTGGGAGCCAACTGTGTGGTTGTTTCTGCGGCTGGGAATGATAATGGCCCGGTATCTTATCCTGCAAATTTATCTGGAGTAATAGCTGTTGGAGCGGTTATGTCAACTGGACAAAAGACAAGCGATGGTAATTATGGGATAGACTTGTCTGTTGTTGCTCCCGGTTTTCTTATTAAAACCACATTTCCTGGAGGTATTACCGGTTTCAGTTCAGCAACATCTATCGCCTCACCTCATGTTTCGGGGATAGCTGCACTGTTGTTCTCGGTCTATCCTAATCTGACGCGTCAGCAGGTTGTGAATGCAATCATCAAGTCAGGATCCCTGTACCCGAGTCGTAACAATACATTGGGCTACGGTGTAGTGGATGCTTTCGAAGCGTTGATAGCTCCCCTATCCGAGGTTTTTCAGGCACCGGCCACGATAGATTGTGTGAACACAACCGTCACTTTGCCCGCTCTTCCCACGTTTGTAACCAACATCACATGGCGCGGAAGTGCGGGCGTGGAGATAGTCGGCGGTCAGGGATCGCAAACGGTGACTTTCCGTAAAAAGGCGGGGTCGAGCGAAACCAATTCAGTGCTGTATGCCGATCTTCGTTTGAGCAATGGGCAGGTTGTCACGCGTAGCTCTACTGGTATGTCTTCGGCCTCGGCGTCGGTTTCCTCCATCACTGTGGAGGGCAGCGGCAGGCAATACTCGTTGACTGTTAACCCCTACGCCCCGGTGTCGCAATATGAGTGGAGGGTGTCGCCTTCGTCGGGTGTCCAGTTCGGAAGTTCGACAGGTCCTGGAGCCCCGGGATACAACTACATTTCGTTTTCGAGTTCGGGTTCATATCGTGTCGAGGCTCGTGTGAACAATCGTTGCGGGGCGGGAAGTTGGACCGGCACGACGATCTCGGTGTATTGATATTAAGGCATGACAAGAGAATCATACCAACGACGGCGCTCTCGGGAACGGGGGCGCCGTTGTAGTTTTTCGGATGGTGACTAAATTACTCGCATCTTCGATGCTCGTGATCGTAGATTGGGGATGTCCAAATCAATTTAAGTGAGAAAGTGCTTCACACAATCTTTTTGTTTCGGTGCACCCCTTCGCCCGAGCGAGCTCGGCTCAGAGTGCACCAAAACAAAAAAGCCGCCTGTCGGCGACTTTTCTCACTCAAATTGATTTGGTCGGGGTGACTAGATTCGAACTAGCGGCCACACGCCCCCCAGACGTGTACTCTAACCGGGCTGAGCTACACCCCGAAACCCTACGCCCCCACTTCGCTCGACTTACTCCTCTCGGCCCGACAGAGCCTGCCAGCAGCCTCTGCTCTCGCGACGTGGCGACTTTGAGAGGGCAAAGATAATACTTATCTTTGTATCCGCAAAACATGGGCCAATGAAAAAAATCATATTGATCGTTATGTTTCTGTCCGCTTTCGGTTGCGTCGGGCGAAACAGGGCGGCAACCTCTGTGGCTACGATCGGAGGAGTCGACTACCCGGCGGCCCAAAGGATCGTGTGTCTGTCGAGCAGCCACGTGGGGTTCCTGAACGAGTTGGGTTTACAGGACAGAATCGTGGCCTACTATGAACAGACTCCCGGCGTGGAGCAGATCGTCAGCCTGGCACCCGACGTGGTGTTGCTTAGCTGGGATGGCGACGGGGACAGGCTTCGCGAACTTGGAGTGCGGTGCGAAGCGATCGGCGACTGGTTGGAGCCGACGCCTCTGGGACGGGCGAAGTGGATAGTGCGCGTGGGGGAGTTGTGTGGAGAGAGGGAGTTGGCCGAAAGGCGATTCGAGGAGATAAAAACAGCGTACGAGGAGCAGAAGGAGAGGGTCGAAAAACTGGCGCGAACACGCCCGCGGGTGATGCTCAACGCACCCTATCGCGGGGTGTGGTGGGTG
>QMCD01001710.1_pt1 | contig 12969 bp, 7 predicted proteins | sample 1821841 | NCBI WGS metagenome assembly QMCD01 (sample SAMN01991225, study PRJNA193472) | Termite gut metagenome, whole genome shotgun sequencing project. | isolation source: worker | host: Macrotermes natalensis | reverse complement strand
GCCAAACGAAATAAAAGGCTACCTTGCGCGATACCGTAAATGCTTATCCAGCGCGGACAAAGGCGCTGTTGTAAGTTAATTCTTAACTTTAATTAACATTTACTTGACCGCAAGTTTTGTGTATTGTTAAATGAAATTATGAAGATAAGAGATGTACTATTAATATAAAAGAAAAAGAAACGGCAGTGCCGTTTCTTTTTTTATATACCGGTCCGGTCGGTTCCGGGTAAAAGTTTGATACAAGAGGGCAGATGAAGGGAAAAGTAAAAAAAACAGAAAAAGTGGCAAACGGCATGTTTATGCTGCAATTTGAGGCGCCGCAAGGGTTCAACGTGCGACCGGGCCAGTTTGTTTCAATCTTGTGTCCGGATTTGACGCTGCGCAGACCGTTTAGCTGCGCAGATTTTGAAGACGGCGCGGTGACCGTGCTGTTTAAACTGAAAGGCAAAGGAACATCATTTCTTGCCGGGCTGCAGCCGGGCGATGAGATTGATTTTGTGGGGCCGCTTGGCAACGGGTTTGATATTTCTGACAAACATGCGCTTGTAATCGGCGCGGGTGTCGGGATTGCGCCGGTTTACTTTTTGAACAAATTTTTAAAACAAAGCCATTTTGTCGGCGCTTTCAAAAGTGAGGACGAAGTTCCGAAAGATTTCGAGCCTGATGAGGTAATTATTGGCGGCACGATTTTGGACCATCTTGAACGGCTGATAGCCGAACACAAGCCCGAAATCATCCACGCTTGCGGGCCTTCGGTGGTTTTACGGGCAATAACCCGGTGCGGCGTAACATCGCAAATCGCGATGGAAAAGGTTATGGCGTGCGGGATTGGGGTTTGCAAAGGGTGCGTGATTAAGCTAAACCGCGGCGGTGTGGTGCAAAACGCAACGATTTGTCACGACGGGCCGGTATTTGACGGGGGCGAGGTCGTATGGGAATGACGGTTGATTTGAGAGTTGATTTGAACGGTCTGACCCTGCAAAACCCGATTATCGCAGCGTCGGGCACTTACGGGTACGATGACGAGTTTAGTGTTTTTTGTGATGTGAACAAGCTCGGGGCCGTTGTTACCAAAGCTATTACGATTGAACCGCGGCCGGGAAACGAGGGTGCGCGCATATTTGAAACCTGCTGCGGGATGATTAACCGTATCGGGCTTGAGAATATGGGGATTACAGAATTTATATCATCTCGCACGGCCAAAAACGGCGCTGCAGTCCAAATCGTCAACATCGCCGGCTCAACGCTTGACGAATACGTGCAGCTGGCCAAAATTTGCGACGGAAAAGTCGGCGCAATTGAATTGAATTTGTCGTGCCCGAACGTTGCACACGGATGTCTGGAGTTCGGGACGGACGAAAAAGCGCTGTATGAGGTGGTTTCAGCGGCGCGAGCAGAATTCAGCGGGCATATAACCGCAAAACTTACGCCAAACGTGACCTCAATAGAAAAAATTGCGGTCGCGGCGCAAAAGGCCGGTGCAAATGCGGTTTCGGCGATTAATACGGTCAAAGGGCTCGGCATAAAAATAAACCCTGATTTTACAAAAGAAATCGTACGCGGCGGACTGTCAGGGCGCGCGATTAAGCCGGTTGCGCTCGGCGCGGTTGAGCGGATTGCGCAGTCCGTGGACATTCCGGTCATCGGTATGGGCGGGATTTACACGCTGGACGATGTTTTGGAGTTTTTCGCGGTCGGAGCGGACGCTGTTCAAATCGGGACGGCAAACTTCACCCACCCTGATATTTGCGAAAAATTAGCGGACGATTTGGCAAAATTTATGGAAGATAACGGGTTTAAGACACTTGATGAACTGAAAGCGAGGTTAAGATGAATGTTTTAGAAGTATTAGAACAGGCGCAAGGGCTCCTGCACGGGCATTTTTGCCTGACATCGGGGCTGCACTCGGATACATATTTTCAGTGCGCAAAACTGTACCAATACCCTGATTTAACAGAGAAAATCGGAAGTATTTTGGCGCAAAAGCTTGCCGCAACAGAGTTTGATACCGTTGTATCGCCTGCAATCGGTGCGGTAATAATGGGTTACGAAACAGCAAAACAAGCCGGCAAGCGCAACCTTTTTGTAGAGCGCAAAGACGGCAAGATGGAGCTGCGGCGCGGCTATACGCTTGAACGCGGCGAGCGGGTCGTGATTGTGGAAGACGTTATTACCACGGCGCGTACGATTTACGAAACCATTGAAGCGCTTGAACCGTTTGGGGTTGAGGTTGCGGCAATCGGTTGTATCGTTGACAGGACTTGCGGCAAGACCGGTTTAAACATTGTGTCGCTGTTGCAAATAGACCCTGTAACATACGACCCGGCCGACTGCCCGCTGTGCGCACAGGGCGTACCGCTGGTCAAACCCGGCAGCAGAGCGGAAACTAAGGGGGCAAATGTTAGATAAGGCGTACGTTTCAAAAATAATGGCCACCACAAAGGCCTTCAAGATGGGCAAATACAAGTCGTTTGACAAAGCCATTGCCATGATGTTTTTGGAGAACTCCACACGCACAAAGTTCTCGTTTGAACTGGCTGCAAAACGGCTTGGGCTGCACGTTTTGAACTTTGATGCGTCAAAATCCTCGTTCGCCAAGAGTGAAACGTTTGTTGACACGCTGCATAACCTTTATTTTATTGGAATTAGCGCGGTCGTGGTCCGCAGCGGCGACAACGGGCTGCTTGAACGCACCCGCGCGCAGCTGAAATACCCGATAAAGCTTGTAGATGCAGGCGAGGGCACGACATCACACCCATCGCAGGCGCTGCTGGATTATGAAACTATGTTAGACAAAATGGGCACCGTTGCAGGTAAAAAGATTGTAATTGCGGGCGATATAAAGCACAGCCGCGTCGCAAAGTCAAATGTGAAACTGCTAAAACAGTTCGGGGCGGACATTCATCTTTGTGCACCGCCGGGTTTGGACTACGATATTGACGCAACCTGGCACAGCAGACTGATTGACGCAATTAAAGGCGCGGATGTTGTGATGATGCTGCGGATGCAGTACGAACGGCATGCGCAAGCCGGTGAAACCTGCGACCTGTCAGACGATTTTAGATTGACCTCGGAAAAACTGGAAAAATATGCACCGAACGCGATTTTGATGCACCCGGGACCGGTAAACCGTGATATGGAGATAAGCTCGGAGCTTTTGGACAGCCCAAAAGGCGTAACAATACTTGAACAGGCGCAAAACGGTACGGTTGTGCGCATGGCAATCTTGCAGGAGGCGCTGCTGTGTTGAACATTCCGGCGTTTGTTGATATGCACTGCCACCTGCGCGAACCGGGCTTTTGCGAGAAAGAAACCATTGAAACCGGTCTGGCATCAGCACATGCCGGCGGGTTTGGCGCTGTCTGCCCGATGGCTAACACAAATCCGGTCAACGATAATATTGAAACCCTAAAATTTATTAAGCGCGACAGGGTTTACCCGATTTGCGCGGTGACAAAAGGCCTGCTGGGTAAGGAATTGGTTGACTTTGCCGTGCTGAAAGCCGCCGGTGCGGTTGCGTTTTCGGACGACGGCAGACCGGTTGAGGATATGAAACTGCTCCAAGACGCGATGCAGGTTGCCAAAGAGCTTGATATACTGCTAATTTCGCACGCGGAAGATTTGGCGACCGGCTCTGAGGAAATCGCCGTTGAGCGCGAGCTGGAAATCCTGCCGGACGGCTGCCGATACCATTTTGCACACATTTCAGAGGAAAAATCACTGGAATTAATTCGCATGGCTAAAAAAAATTTACCGCAGTTGACCTGCGAGACCGCGCCGCATTATTTTTCGCTGACGGGCAGTACAAAATTTCGCGTAAACCCGCCGCTTGCAAAGCCGCAGGATGTGGAGGCCGTAATTGCGGCGCTCAAAGACGGCACGATTGACGCGATTGCGACCGACCACGCGCCGCACACTTTGACTGAAAAGCTCTCCCCAACACCGCCGCCCGGAATTGCAGGCTTTGAAACCGCGTTTGGAGTTGGTTACACCTATCTTGTCAAGTCAGGACACCTGACATTAGAGCAGCTGAGCGAAAAAATGTCGCTCAATCCCGCAAAAATCCTGCGCATACAAAATGACAAGACGATTTTAGTTGATACAGATTGCGTTTGGACAGTCCGCGCCGCGGATTTCAAGTCAAAATGCAAGCTCTCACCGTTTGAAGGAATTACATTAACAGGAAAGGTAATATTATGATAAACCCGGAAATCAAAGAAAAAATAGTGCTGGCGCTCGATGTTGACACAATCGCGCAGGCAAAAGAGCTCGTGGCCGAGCTCAAAGACTACGTGGGCGTTTTCAAGGTCGGGTTGCAGTTTTACACGGCAAACGGCAGCGAATTGTTTGAGTTTATGGATGAGGTCGGCGCACAGTATTTTCTGGACGTGAAGTTTATGGATATCCCGAACACCGTTGCAAAAGCCTCGGAAAACGTTGTGCGCAAAGGCGCGAGCTTTTATAACCTGCACGCGCTCGGCGGAGTCGAGATGATGCGCCGGTCAATGGAGGCCGCGCGCAAAACCGCACAAGAGCTTGGCCGGGATGTACCGACAGTGCTTGCGGTGACTGTTTTGACAAGCATAAGCAACGAGGCGCTCAACGACGAGCTTGAAGTCGCGTGCAACGTCAATGATTACGCGCTGCATCTGGCAAAGCTGGCCAAAAAAGCCGGCTTGACGGGCGTTGTGGCAAGTGTTTTTGAAGCGCGCCGGATAAAAGAAGCGTGCGGCGAGGATTTCAAGGTGCTTTGCCCGGGTATCCGGCCGGAATGGTCAGCCAAAGACGACCAAAAACGGCTTGCGACACCGGCTCTGGCGATAAAAGAAGGCGCAGACTATCTGGTCATCGGCCGCGCGGTAACCTCCGCGCCGGACAGATTAGAGGCAATGCGCAAAATTTACGCCGAAATAGAAGAGACGATTGGCGGCGAGTTCACCCCTTGTTACACGCGCCCTGCACGGCTTTTGCTGGGCAACGGCATGGAATTTGTCGGTGAAAGCTTTGGCGCACAAGGTACTGCGACCGGGCAAATCGTGTTTAATACTTCTATGGCCGGCTATCAGGAGGTTTTGACTGACCCAAATAACAGCGGTCAGGTTGTTGTGATGACCTACCCTGAAATCGGCAACTGCGGCATCAACGCCGAGGACACCTGCAAAAACTCCCGCGCGGCCGGACTTGTGGTCAAAAGCGCCTGCGAGTACGAGAGCCATTACCTCAGCACGCAAACGCTCGACAAATTCATGAAAGAAAATAACATTGTCGGTATCAAAAACGTTGACACGCGCGCAATAACACGGATTATTAACGACCCGATGGACTGCATTATCACAACGGAAAATATAACAGACGAAATGCGTGCGCAGTTGAAGGTTTCAAAACGCAAACCGGCCAAAACCGTTGAGATTACGCCTGTTAAGACTGATATAAAAAAGGTTATGGTAATCGGCTCGGGCCCGATTGTGATTGGTCAGGCCGCGGAATTTGACTACGCGGGCGTGCAGGCGTGCCGCGCGTTTAAAGAGGAAGGCGTAGAGGTTGTGCTCGTAAACTCAAACCCCGCAACGATTATGACTGACGAAGATATCGCGGACAAGGTCTACATTGAGCCGCTGCGAATTGAGGTGCTGGAAAACATCATCCAAACCGAGCGGCCGGACGGGCTTATCGCATCGCTCGGCGGGCAAACCGGTTTGAACCTTGCCGTGGAACTCCACGAGGCCGGGATTTTACAAAAATATGACGTAAAACTGCTGGGTACCAAAATTGACGCGATTAAAAAAGCCGAAGACCGCGAGCTTTTCAAGAATTTGATGGACGAAATCGGCGAACCGGTGCCGGAAAGCATCATCGCATCAAGCCTTGAACAGGCTCAGGATTTTGTCAAAAAAATAGGGTTCCCCGTAATCATTCGTCCGGCGTACACGCTTGGCGGCTCAGGCGGCGGGATTGCTGCAAACAACCGCGAGCTGGAAGAAATCGTCCACACCGGGCTTTTGCGCAGCCCGATTTCGCAGGTGCTTGTGGAAAAAAGTATCGCCGGCTACAAAGAAATTGAATACGAGGTTATGCGCGACGGCAACGATGCGGCGATTGTGATTTGCAATATGGAAAACATTGACCCGATTGGCGTTCACACGGGCGACAGTTTTGTTGTTGCGCCGACGCAGACGCTGCGGGCAAAAGAGTGCAATATGCTGCGAAATTCCGCGCTGAAAATCATCCGTGCGCTCAAAATTGAGGGCGGGTGCAATGTCCAGTTTGCGCTTGATACAAAAAGCAACCGGTACTATGTAATTGAGGTAAACCCCCGCGTGAGCCGCTCATCAGCGCTTGCGTCCAAAGCGACCGGCTACCCGATTGCAAAAGTCACTGCCAAAATCGCGCTCGGATACAGATTGCACGAAATCAAAAACGCCATCACACAAAAAACAACCGCCGCGCTTGAACCGGCAATTGACTATGTTGTCACCAAAATTCCAAAATGGCCGTTCGACAAATTTGCAAGCGGGGACAGGCTTCTGGGTACAAAAATGAAGGCCACCGGTGAGGTCATGGCAATCGGCAGGACTTTTGAAAGCTCGTTCAAAAAAGCCATAACATCAATCGAGAGCAAAAACACCGGGCTGCATCGCAAGCGTTACAGCGATTTTTCCACGGAAGAACTCAAAGCGATGCTCGCCGTGCAGGATGACCGGCGGATTTTCCGGGTGGCAGAGGCGCTCAACCGCGGCATAAGTGTCAGCCAAATCAACAAAATCACCAAAATTGACCCGTGGTTTATCGCCAAAATCAAGAACCTGTGCGACTTTGAAACCAAGCTCAAAAAAGAGCCGCTCACCGCACAATTGTATCTGGAAGCAAAAGAAAAAGGGTTCCTTGATACAGAAATCGCCGTTGTGGCGCGCAAAACGCTCAAAGAAATCGAGCACCTGCGCGATACCAACAAGATTAGCGCCTCATTCAAGGTCGTTGACACCTGCGCTGGCGAGTTTGAAGCATACACGCCGTATTATTATTCGGTTTACAACGAGGCGGACGAGTACAACACGCCTGATGGCAAGAATATTCTTGTGCTGGGCTCCGGTCCAATCCGTATCGGGCAAGGGATTGAATTTGATTACTGCTGCGTGCACGCGGCTTGGGCGATTAAGAAAAACGGTTACAAGTCCATCATCGTAAACTCAAACCCCGAAACGCTCTCTACTGATTTTGACGTGGCGGATAAACTGTTTTTTGAACCGATGAATATTGAAAATATTATGAACATCATCAAACGCGAAAATCCTTCCGGTGTAATGGTGCAATTTGGCGGGCAGACCGCGATAAATCTTGCACCGCAGCTTGAAAAACGCGGGGTCAAAATTCTGGGAACCTCGCTGGACGCGATTGACAAAGCGGAGGACAGAAAGCTGTTTGAGGCGCTTTTGCAGGAGTTAAACATCCCGCAGCCAAAAGGTGTTGCTGTCCGCACGGAATCCGATGCGCGCAAAGCCGCGCAGACACTTGGTTTCCCGCTGTTGGTACGGCCGTCTTACGTTATCGGCGGGCGCGGGATGCAGGTTGTTTACAACGAAACCGAGCTGCTGACGTATTTCAAATCGGCGCTGCAATTCTCGGATGAGCATCCGGTGCTGATTGACCAATACATTGAAGGCATGGAGCTTGAACTTGACGCAATAAGCGACGGCCAAGATATTCTCATCCCAGGAATCACCGAGCACATTGAGCGCGCAGGCGTCCATTCGGGCGACAGTATGGCGATTTATCCGCCGCAAAACGTTAAACAAAAGGTGCTCGACAGCCTCACGGTTTACGCGCAAAAAATTGCGCAAAAACTGCAAATCAAAGGGCTGTTCAATATCCAGTTTGTTGTGAAAGACGACAAGGCATATATCATTGAGGTCAACCCGCGTGCGTCGCGCACCGTGCCGATTATGAGCAAAGTCACCGGTATCCCGATGACTGATATCGCGGTCAACGCGGTGCTGGGCAAATCCATCCGCGAGCAAGGTTACACCCCGGGGCTGGCAGCGGCAACCGATCTGATTTGTGTGAAAGTGCCGGTATTCTCGTTCCAAAAGCTCAACCGGATTGACCCGGCGCTGGCACCTGAGATGAAATCAACCGGTGAGGTTTTGGGTGTGGATTACGTATACGAAAAAGCGCTTGTGAAAGGGTTTTTGGCCGCAGGTTATCACTTCCCCGAGCCAAAAGGGGATGTCATGCTCGCGCTGAATAACCACACCAAATCCGACGGGATTGAAATCGGCCGGAGTCTGGAAAAACTCGGGTTCAGGATTGTCGCAACTACGGGAACGCACAAGGTTCTGGCAGAGCACGGCATAACGTCAAAAGAAATCAAGAATTTTGATATGGAAAAAATGCAAGAGCAAATGAAAACAGGCCAGCTTGCGTTTATCATCAACACGCCGTCAAACACAAGCCGCGAGGGCTCGGAGGACCGCGGGTTCAAAATCCGCACGATTTCAGAGATTTATTCAACACCGTGCTTTACATCAACAGATACGGCGACAGCTTACCTGCAAGCGCTTGAATATTACCTGAAAAACCCGCAGCTTGAATACAAAAGCCTTGACAAGTACCGGCAAAAATGTGTAAACCTTTGTAAATCTTAATTTAAAAACGTTCAAGATTCGCGCGCAAACTGCCGATACACATGGCATGGACAATAAGGTAGACAAGGTTAGCTGGAAACAGTTCGTTCCGGGTATAGGGGTTGAAGAACAGGCTCGCACTGCGCCTTGGCGTGTTTTTGAAAACACATCCAAAGATTTGGATAAAGGCGTCACACTTGAGCGCCAGAGCAGCGCTTCGCACGGGATGCCGTCAAATTTGCCCAGACATGAGGACGAAATCGCACAAAAACAAGCGGCGGCGGCGCAGCAGGCGGTTACGCACGAGCAGCAGCTGCAAACGCTGAACAAAGACCTGTCTGATGCGGTTGCGCGTCAGGGGATTTTTGGCGATGTTATCAGCCTGGTTAAAAACGTGACAAACTCCGGCGCAAGCCAAGAAAAAGCCGCCGAAGCTATTGAAAAATTTAAAAACGGTGAAATAGAATTTGATGCGGCGAACGCCGCGGTACAAAATTTTCTGGCAAGCCAGGATACGGCGATTGACAGTCTTGCCGGTACCAGCGCTACGATAGCAGGAGTCGGCACGTTTGCCGTATTGACTGTGGGCGAAGGCGCGGCGGCACCGTTCACCGGCGGGGCATCGCTTGCGGCAATCCCGCTCAACGCGGTAGCCAGCGGACTTGCCGGTGCAGCAGCTTACGGCGCCATACAAACAATTGAACACGTCAGCGCGGGCATCCAGTACAAAATTTCCGAACAGTTAAAAGATATGATAGGCAAAGGTTTTGTCATAGGGTTTGGCAGCGCCGCATACACACCGGTGGCAAATGCGGCAACTCAGGGTGCGGCCCAGCTTTTACCTAAGGCGACGACAACGCTCGGGCAGGTTGCGACAAGAGTTCTTGCACCGGCTATCGGCTCCGGGACGGCAGGCGCGGTTGTGGGCGAATTTAGCGGGATTGCAAGTACTTTGGCAGACGGCGGCTCAATCGTAGAGGCAATTGACACCGGAAACAAACAGGCGCTGATTGGCGGCGCAATGGGGTTTGTGATGGGCGCGGGATTTGAGGCGGTTAAGATAGCGGCCGGCGCGCCAAAACCGCAGGGCACAACCGCCAAAAACTTCACCACAACAGACGGGGTGAAAATCAAGCAATACCTGGACCCGAACGGTAAATGTGTGGCGTTTGATATGAGCGCGGGTGAATTAAGCAGATTAAACCCCACCTTCAAGGCAGACGGGCTGCGCATGGTAAGAATAACACCGCAGCAAACCACACCGTTTAATTGGAGCGGTGAGTTTGGTCAATCGATGAGTACGGCGGAATTCTTTAACGCAATGCGGCCGGCAGGCTCTGCAAGCGGAGCGTCTACAGCACAATCTGCCGCACAGCTGACAGCTATGCCGCCTGCGGTTGCGGGCACAGCTCAGCCGCCGGCGGTAACGGTTAGCGGACCTCCTATACTTGCCGGCACAGCACAGCCTACCACAATAACTGTTAGCAGCACTCCTATGCTTGCCGGTACATTGCAGCTGCCGGGATTAGTGAAAACTAACCCTGCCCTGGCTCCGGCAGAACCTGTGGTACCCGAATTTGACGGCGTTAAAATAGATTTGCAGTTCTTTGCGGACAACGTGCCGGCAGCTGCGCAAACAACAGCACCCGCGGCGCCCGCAAATAACGTTGTTAACCCAAATACAGTTTCTGCAATACACGCGCTCAAAGGCGATGCCGTTGACAATATTGACAAGATATTGAAGATACTCACCGACGACATGGGGATTGATATTCCCGTCACAAAAATTATTGAAGACAGCGATTATACTTATGCAATGTGCGTGGTTCCCGCAAACGGACAACTGCAAATTAACGAATCCGAACTATTGGCTAAAAATCTGAATACTAAACAAGTCGCCGCAATGCTTAGACATGAACTGGAACATCTGCAAACATTTAGCAAATTGTATAAAAGTTTGGGTGCGGAAGAATTTAATAATATTTTACAAATTATACCGGCAGAAATGGCCGGAGATTTGGAAGGCAACCAGGCAGTTTTTAGCAAGGAATCCTGGGACAAGATTACGCAAAACACCAGTACCAAAGGTTTTGACGTGGAAAAATATAAAAAATCATACATAGATTACATGGATACGCTTAACTCGCAGTTAAATATCGCAGGATTCTATGATGCTTTTGTATATCAAACCCGTTATTATGGGAATCCTCTTGAAGTTGAAGCTTATGATGTTGAAAACGTTTTTGAAAAGGCCTTGGGGGTATCAACCAATAAAAATAAAGAGAGTTCAGAGTTTAGCCAAAAAGTTGTCCAATATATAGCCCCTTATCTGGACAAAAATCCAACCGCCGATGGTAATAAAGTTTATGAAAATTGCTTATTAGATGCAATGCAAGTGATGATGGGCAAAAAGCCGGCAGACATTCAAGAAGCTATGGCTGTTGCCAATAATCCGGATAATAGTGAAAAAATAACGAGTTTAGTTTTAGACGCCTTGAAAAATCTGGCACAAACTCCGGCAACACCTGCGCGGCCGGGCGACGGAATAGATTTGCAGCACTTTGCAGAGGACACTCCGGCGGCAGTACAATCCAAGCCCGGCAGCCTTGCAAGATATTATGAAGTATCTAATCTGGATGATGACGAAACTTCGCGTAACCATTTATTAAGTTTTGAGCTGCAGAAAGCAACACCTGAAATGTATGAAAAATATAACAAGATATTAACCGGTCTGGATTCTGCTCTCCAATCAGCAAAAGAAAATGAGCCCAAAATGGAATTACCTAAAGATGAAGAACCGTTTGATTTGGATAATATGCCTCAAAATGTTAAAGATGTGTTTAAACAAATTGTGGATGAAGAACTTAACTGCACATTGCAAGAATTTCTGAATAAACCTGTTCAAGAGCAAAACGAGTTTTATAATGATGTTAAATGGTATCTGCCTGGCGCTCCATCACTTGAAAATCACGTACAAATGCTCAAAGATAATCGTTTAGCTCAAGAAAAGTTAATTGAAAAATATTATGAAGGTATAATGCTTGACGTATTTAAGGATGTTGATGTGGAAGAAATTCCTATGTCAATGATTGATGATTTCATTTTGAAAATATACGGCGCAAAATTGCCTGATAAAGTTGAGCAGCCATTATTTGATTATATTGCACAAAAAAGATTGGTTATTATGGCAGGAAAAAAAGGAGTTAAGCTCGCAGACTTTGCAACTATTGAAAAAACTTTTGAAAAAATACTTAATGAAACTGATTTACAAAAAGCGTATGATGAAATCAGTCCTGAATTATCCGCACATATAACAGATGCCACTGAACAATATTCAGGTATGACATGGGGACACTACAGCACAAACAGAGACGCTGTGATGAAAAACGGCTTTGACCTTTCTAACAGCATGCGTATGGACAATCGTTGGGGAACAGCTGTTTATGCCGGAGATGCAAATTCTCCTCAACTTGAAATGTACAAAAAAGACAGCGAGATGATTAAATTCCGGCTAAAAGACGGGACAAAAATCGGTCTTATAGAAGGGCCTATAGCAAACGCCGTTAGGGTAGTCGAACATATAGAGCATTTATTTGACAAAGAAATTATGACCAGAATAGATAAGTATGCGACGCAAAACCAACTCAATAATGAAACATACATGGCGCTCATTGGTTATGCAAAAGGGCAAGTGTATAGAAGCGCCGGCTATGATGCGGTCTATATGGATGACGCCACAATCGGAATAGGTATTTTTGACCCTGACAATATTCTTATATTGAAAGACACCCCGGCAACGGTGACAGAGGCCGCAGTGCCTGCGGTGCAATCTGCGCCGGCGGTTGACCCGTTCTATTCACCGGAAAGACTCGCCGCGCGCAAAGCTGCCTTTGATAAATATATGGATGTTTTTGACACACCACAAGACGCTCAAGATGTGCTCGATTGGATAATTCACGCGTCTAGGAATGACATGTTTAAAACACAGCAAGATATTGAACAAAACTTCCCATGGGAAGAGTTATCCGATGTAATACCTTCTGCCCACGCGTACCAATACACAGAAATCATATACAGATTCTTGCAGCAGAATGAAGGAAATTTGCCTTTGGTCCCATATTATGCTAAGCAGTTTGAGAAATGGCTGTTCCAGTCTCTGGCCTTGTGCAGTGGTTTCAAGAAGGAATATGAACTTGTTTATATGACTACCCAGAAAAAAACACATAAACAACATTGTAATAGGGTGGCATACTAATGTACGGTTTGCTCCAAATTCTGTAGCACAGTGTACCCCACATATATATATATATATATACACACACACACACACACACACATACACACACAC
>QMCD01001762.1_pt1 | contig 12970 bp, 13 predicted proteins | sample 1821841 | NCBI WGS metagenome assembly QMCD01 (sample SAMN01991225, study PRJNA193472) | Termite gut metagenome, whole genome shotgun sequencing project. | isolation source: worker | host: Macrotermes natalensis | reverse complement strand
TTTTGAACAAAATATTTTTCAAAAATGGTAACAAAAACGAGACTTGACTTGGTTATCAAGCAGTTAGGCTTGTCGGGACGCGCCTTCGAAAAGGAGTGCGGATTGGCTAACGGCTCATTTTCAAGCATTGGAAATGGCGTCGGAGCAGACAAGTTGAATAAAATACTTGTCAGGTACCCGCAGATTTCCGCTGATTGGCTGTTGACCGGAAAAGGAGATATGATACGGGAAGTCAAGAAACAGCCGCCAAATAATGACGATTCGCGCCCGAATGAACCGATAGCGACGCCCGAAATCCCCATCGCGGATGCGGACGCTGAAACGGCGGCGGGCGAATTCCCGAGCGCCGGCTACTGCAACGGCGAAGGCGTAAACGTACGCGCCGAGGGGAACGCGGACGCTGAAATCGTGGATGTACTGGGCGAGAATACGGCGATCCAGGTCATGGCGCTGGAAAACGAATGGTACCAGATTGAGCTAAACGGGCAGACCGCTTATATTTCCGCGCCCCTCGTCACGCTCGGCGAAGCGCCACGGGGCGATAATACGCGCTACGCGAAGGTGACGGGGCGCGACGTACAAACCTACGGCACGCCAGCGGAGGACGACGTACGGGAAACGAAGCTTGAAAGGAACTCTGTCGTAAAGGTGCTGCGCTCGATGAACGGGTACGCGCATGTCGTATATAATAAAAGCCTACAATGCTATATAAAGGAAGACAGCGTCGAATTTATTACTAAAGAGGAGTATGACAGCGCATTAGCCGGTTGAGAATTGGCGATAGCATTCATTTGTAGGGTCGGGCTTTCAAGCCCGACCCTACAAATAATAAAAAATCCCCTTACGTCACCTCTTGCTCACGACGCTGCGTAATGTTTTAGTGTTGTAGGCGGGAGGTGAACTCATGTCTAACTATACGACCGGAGAAATGGCGAAGCTTTGCGGCGTTTCGGTACGAACGGTACAATTCTACGATACGAAGGGCCTGCTGCCGCCGAGCGACTTGACGGAGGGCGGCAGGCGGCTGTATTCCGAAAGCGACCTTAACAAGCTGCGGCTTATCCTTATGCTTAAATCCTTCGGGCTTTCGCTCGATACGATTATAGGCGTGCTTTCAAGCGAAGCGCCCGGCAAGGTGCTGTACCTTTTGCTAGGCGAACAGCTAAAGCGGTTAAGCGGCGAGATCCAGGAAAAGCAGGAGCAGCTGGACGCTATTAAGGCGATCATGGCGGGCGTTAGCGGCGAGAGCATTCCGGTCAATTCTATCCAAGACGTGGGCAAAACGATGAAGAACAAAAAAGGGCTAAGAAAAATCCACAGCGCGATGCTGGCCGTGGGGCTTATCATGGATGCGATTCAAATTGGCGCAATCGTTGTATGGGTAATGACGGGCATATGGCTGCCGTTTGCCATAGGCATGCCCATAGTAATCGCGCTGGGCGCGCTGACCGTGCGCATGTACTATAAAAATACGGCGTATATCTGCCCCGAATGCGGCGAGACGTTCAAGCCTTCGCTTTCGCGGTGGTTCTTTTCGGCGCATACGCTGAAGGCGCGGAAGCTCACGTGCGGGAAATGCGGGCATACGGGGTATTGCGTGGAGGTGCTGGGGTAGATACGAAGGGCGGCTAAAGCCGCCCTTCGTATCTATATGGCTTTACTGCGCCGCCTTTATCCTAAGCCACGCGTTATTATATACCTCGGTAAAGTCGCCCAAGTCGTTGAATACCGTGCAGCGATCCAGGACATCCTGCGGCGGATTGTACGTTTCGTCCTCGATCCAGCTTGGGTCGAGGAGCTTGAGCGCCTCGGCGTTCGGCGTGGAGAAGCCTATGTACTCCGTATTGCGCTTGGCGATATCGGCGCGGCAGAGGAAGTCGATGAACTTCTGCGCCTGGTCGAGCTTTTTAGTCGTCTTCGGAACCACAATATTGTCGAACCAGACGTTGGAACCTTCCTGTGGCACGGCATACGCCAGGTCTTCGTTTTCCTCCATACAGTACATTGCGTCGCCGCTGTAGACGAGGCCCAAAGCGCCGGACGCGTTGATCATCTTATCCTTTATATCGTCGCCCGCGTAGGCGAGCACCAGCGGCTTTTGCTCGATCAAAGCCGTCTCGGCCGCGTCGACGTCGGCCTGCTCGCGCGTATTTAGCGACTTGCCGAGCCGCATGAGCGTAATGCCGATCGTGTCGCGGATCGAATCGTACATTATGATTTGCTTTTCGTACTTCGGGTTCCAAAGGATATCCCACGAATCGACCGGATCGTCCACCAGCGTCGTATTGTAGACGATACCGACAGTGCCCCACATATAAGGTACGGAGTATTTATTATCCGGGTCAAAGGGCAAGTCCATAAAGCGCGCGTCGATGTTCGCGATATTTGGGATCTTCGAGTGATCCAGCTCGGCGAGCATGTCGTCCTCTAGCATCTTTTCTATTATATAGTCGCTCGGGAAACAGATATCGTAGTCGCTGCCCTCGTTGGAAAGCTGTACGAGCATCTCCTCGTTATTGGCCAGAGTCGTATAGTTGATCTTGATGTCTGGGTTTTCAGCTTCGAAATCCGCTATAACCGTTTCGTCAATATAGTCGCCCCAATTCAAGACGTTCAGCGTAACCTGATTAGAGCCCGCGCAGCCCGCAAAGGCGGTAAGCGCCAGTATTAAGACAAGCCCAAGCGTCACAAACCTTTTTTTCATTAGTGCAGCTTCCTTTCAAGAGTAAAATAATCAACAATATAGATATATATCACACTAAAAATTGCGCCTTCTTCATAGTACAATTTTTATACGTGTTCCACGTCGGCTCATAGTCATCCGTAGCCTGATTTCCCCACATATCCCAGCCATTCCTATCTCCCCGGGCGAATAGTTCCAAATATGGCCCGGGGGAGCATTGTTCTATAATCGGAATAATTTCATCCGGCTTACGCGAGTGCTCCTTCTTTTGCGTTCTGATAAGGTTAACCTGTGAACGCGCGGGAGCCAACGTTCTGTTGTTGGTTCCTCGAATACCAAAGAGCAGCATTTCCGTGACGTTGCGGAAGTAGAAGCCAACGCCTCTGCCGTCCGGCTCACCGTCCTTGCGCACCTTTTCCCAAATTATGTTGCCCTTATAGTTGAAGCCCCATGCTTTCATTACTTCAAGTCCATCTGGTAAAAGCGCGTTGGGTACCCAAAGGTACAGATGGCTCTTTTCGGACGCGACCTGGGAGACAGGCAGCGCTTTTATGGCGTCGAGTTCCATCGTTTCGTAGCGATTCAGCCTTTTATGCTCCGGCGCAACTTTTCCCGTGCGGTTCTGGAATCTCCAAGGTGGATCCGCATATATCGTCGCGTATTTTTGATCCGCACAGAAATGCAGAAGGTTGTCAGCCGTTGTTTGGATTGTTTGCATCTATATACCCCTCGTGCCAATCGGAAATACATTTCTTTTTTATGCCGACCGCTAGAATCGGACAGCCGCCGTTGCGCCGGGAATCCAACCGCGAAATCAGTTTGCCTAACCAAGTGGTGCTAGCGCCGTATTTTCGTACGATAGGCTTCCATTGCCTATCTCGATTGTCAAAATCATACACAGTCTTAAAAATGTCGTTCAGTTCCTGCGTACGCGTTACGATTATTCCAGCGCTAACGACATCACAGTCGTAATAAGTCCGCATCGCTAATAAATCTCTGTCGAAGGTTTGATCTTTGCTATTCCACTCTAAGTCGAAAGCAACGCGGTTTTTCAGAAAATCAATATTATGTCCGTCGATGTATCCTTCCAAAACATTCTCCTCAAAAGGAACAGAAGAAAAACGCCCGCGTTGCCCCGCTCTGCGCGGATACTTCTGGATATGCAAGTCACCGGATATTCGAATTTCCCTCCATCCTAACGGATAAAGCGCATCGTCAAATTTCTTTGGTATCTTAGTTTCGTTTCCTCCTGCTTCACGCAAATCGTTCGTCGTTATTTCTAGCTTCCTTAGACAATATTTGAGATCATACCACTCTTGCGGGAAAGCATTGGTAATAATCTCTAACGCATGATTGTACGAATGAAATTCAAACTTTGCGTCTAAAACGGGTTCATTTATTTTGACTATACTCATATTCTCACCGTCCCATTCAGCCTTTTTGCGCAGCTTTTTCTCCAGAAAAAGCGCGCACCCCATTGCGCCGACCATTTCGGCCTTTCATTCGAGCCTCCTCCTTCGAGGCGCGGCGGTTCACGATAATCAGCAGCAGCAGCACCGTCACAAACATGAGCGTGCTGAGCGCGTTGATCTTGGGATTTATGCCCTTGCGCGCGAGGGAGTAGATCGTGATGGAGAGGTTTTGCACGTTTTGCTGCGTGAAGAACGAGACGACAAAATCGTCGAGCGAGAGCGTAAAAGCGAGGATAAAGCCCGAGATAATACCAGGCATTATTTCGGGGATAACGACCTTGCGCAGCGCTTCGCCGGGCGTTGCGCCGAGGTCGAGGGCGGCCTCGTAGGTTTGGTTGTTCGTCTGTTTCAGCTTCGGCAGCACGGAGAAGATAACGTATGGTAAATTGAACGTAATATGCGCTAAAACGAGCGTAACGTAGCCGCGTGATATGCCAAAAAAAACGAACAGCAGCATCAGCGATATTCCCGTAACTAAATCGGGATTCGCGACGGGCAGGTATGATATATTCGTAATTATCGCCTTTGGCGTTTTGCGCATGCTGTGCAGGCCTATGGCGGCGAAGGTGCCAATAACCGTCGCGGCTAGGGCGGAGATTACGGCGACGGAGAGCGTCACCCACAGCGAATTCAATATCATCCTGTCGCTGAAGAGGTCTGCGTACCAATGCAGCGTGAAGCCGCTCCAATTCGCCATCGACTTTCCGTCGTTGAAGGAGAAGACGACTAATATCAGGATTGGCAGATACATGAATAATAGTATCAGCGCCAGATAACTGCCCTTTAATACGCGCTTTACCATAGGCGGCCTCCGTCTTCCGCTTTGTCGAACTTATTCGTCAAAGCCAGAGACACAAGCACCAGAACGAGCATAATCAAAGAGAGCGCGCTGCCGAAATGCCAGTTTTGTACGAATATGAACTGATTCTCTATTAAATCGCCGAAGAGCATGAACTGCGAGCCGCCCAAAAGACGCGATATCGCGAACGTCGTTATAGCGGGGACGAATACCATCATTATGCCCGTTATAACGCCGGGAACGCTAAGCGGGAAGATAACCTTGCGAAAGACGGTAAGCGAATCTGCCCCTAAGTCTTCTGCGGCCTCGATCTGGTATTTGTCGATCTTTACGAGTACGGAGTGGATCGGCAGTACCATAAACGGCAGGAAATTATACACCATGCCCAAGACGACCGCGTTTTGGTTGTAGAGCAACTGTACTTTATCCAAACCCAACAGCGCGAAAAGCGAATTGAGTAAGCCGTTGTTGTCGAGCAGGACAAGCCACGCGTACGTGCGCAGCAAAAAGTTCATCCACATGGGCAGAATGAAGAGCACGAGCAGCGATGTAACGTTCTTCGACTTACTGCGCGCCAGCATATACGCGACGGGATAGCCGAGCAGGAGGCAAATCGCCGTGGCGACGAACGCTAGCCATACCGAGCGCAGCAAAACGCCTGTAAACAGAGGGTCGAACGCTTCGATTATATTGGTAAGCGTAAAGACGACTCCTCCGGCCGCGCTTTCGTCTGTGAACGCATAAAACAAGATCAGCAACATAGGCGCGAAGATAAGAATCGCCATCCAAACGGTATAGGGCAGCGCGAAATAGCTTCTTTTCATGGCTCGCTTGGCCTCATGATGTGGATATCGTCCGGCAGTATAACGAAGCCGACCTGTTGTCCCTCGCTGTATTTTGCGGTGGTATGTACCTGATACGTGAACTCGCCAGTATCCACCAAAAGCTCGTAGTGCACGCCCATGAAGAGCACGCTCTTTACGACGCCTGCGATCATGCCGTTTTCCGGCTCTACGACCTTTATATCCTCCGGGCGGACAACGACGTCTACATCCGCGTTTTCGCCGAAGCCTGCATCCAAGCACTCGAACGTACGTCCGGAAAAGCGCACGGAGTAGTCCTTTAGCATAGTACCGCCCAGGATATTGCTTTCGCCAATGAAGTCGGCGACGAAGGCGTTCTTCGGTTCGTTGTAGATATCCACGGGCGTGCCTATCTGCTGTATCTCGCCGTCCTTCATGACGACGATCGTATCGGACATCGTCAGCGCTTCTTCCTGGTCGTGCGTGACAAAAACGAACGTGATGCCCAAGCGCTGGCGGATCTTTTTCAGCTCGATCTGCATATCCTTGCGCAGCTGAAGATCCAGCGCGCCCAAGGGCTCGTCCAGCAAAAGGACGCCCGGCTCGTTTACGAGCGCGCGCGCTATGGCTACCCTTTGCTGCTGTCCGCCCGAAAGCTGGGACGCCGTACGCTTATCGTACCCTTTAAGGCCAACGAGTTCGAGCATCGAGCCTACGCGCTGCTTTATCTCGTCTTTATCGAGCTTTTTGATCTTCAGGCCGAACGCGACGTTGTCGAAGACGTTCAAATGCTCGAAAAGCGCATAGCGCTGAAACACCGTGTTCAGGCGGCGGCGGTGCGGAGGCATGTCCGTCATGTCCGCGCCGTCCATGAAGATACGCCCCTCAGTCGGCATTTCAAAGCCCGCTAAAAGACGCAACAGCGTAGTCTTGCCGCACCCGGACGGCCCGAGCAGCGTCAGGAACTCGCCGTCTCTTATATACAAATTTATGTTTTTGAGCGCCTCCGTCGTATCGAACGTCTTCGACACGTTCTTCAGCTCGATGAGGTGCTTGTCGCCCAATTATGATATCCTCCGTAAAAGAAGTTGCTTCGCCTGCGGGCGGAACCACTCCGCCCGCAGGCGGCGATTCTACTAATTTCTATTTTCTATTTTCTAACAACTAAAATGATGGCGGTGTCGAAACCCAAATCACGCGCGCCTCGGTTTTTCCGCGGTTCTCGATCGAATGCGCCGCGTTCGCGCGGAAATAGAACGAATCGCCCTTTTTGAGCTTCCATTTGGCCGAGCCGCGCTTGAGCGTGATCGTCCCGGCGAGTACGTGCCCGAACTCCTCGCCCTCGTGCGGGTCGTCCTCATAGCTCTTGCCGCCAGGCCGGAGCGAGAGCAGTATGGGCTCCATAGCGTTTTTCTGGGCGTTGGCGACGAGCCAGTGGACTTCGGACTTCGCCTCTTCGTCTTCCTTTACAAATACGTCCCGCTCGGAAAACACTACCTTTTCCTCGTGTGTTTCTTTAAAGAAATTCGGCAAGTTTGTCCCAAGCGCTTCGAGGATGTCCATCAGCGTCGCGATGGAGGGGGACGTCAAATCCCGCTCAAGCTGCGAGATGAAGCCCTTGGAAAGCTCGGTGCGCGCCGCCAGCTCTTCCTGCGTTAAGTTTAAGCTTAGGCGCAGCTCCTTGATCTTCGCGCCGATTTGCATAAGGCGCCTCCCTCCGACTAGTTACGCAACGCCCGTATTCGCTTATACTAAACAAATAGTTTAGACAAAATAAACATTGCCGACATATTAAATCATATGCCGCGCGCTGTGTCAATACAGAAATTATGTTTTTTCGCATGCTGCCATTTTATGTATTCACATCGATGATTAGGGCATAATCGCCCTATTTTAGGCCATTTTAATAGCTGAAAGTGCATTATTCCGCACCTGTATACATGATTAAGTTCACAATCACTGAACACGGGGTTTAAAGTTAGGCGACTTTTTTTGAGAAACTGTTGACCGGCAGGACGTTAGCGCTTATATCCGCGCTCTGTCTTGCATGATCGCCCATCTTATTAATCTAACTTGATCCTCTTTAGTTTGACCCTAAAAGCGCTATACTTAAATAATTTTGCAGATAAGAAATAAAATGTCGCTTTTGTGTATATTTTTACACAAAAGTATTGTAAATTACAAGCGAATATGATATAAACGTTATTAGTAATATTAACTGCCTTTTATATCTAAATATTGTAGTGTAAGGGGTGTAATAATTTGGCGGAAACGAAATTCTCTTCTTCTGAAGAGGCATACAATAATTATTATGAAGCGCCCGACCGCATCTATAACGGAATGTTGCGAGAAAGCGGCCAATCCTTCTCGGATGCAATGTGCGAGGGTTCTATTGTTGTGGGCTTAGATAATGCAGAAGAGATCCTGACGATGATCCGAGGAGCGAGCAATTAGAATATGACCTTTTCTACCAATCCGAATGATTTTCCAGTATTCGGAAAGATGGACAAGCAGACACTAGATGCAAGCGTGTCTTATTTGTTTTTGGATATTGAAGCTGACACCGTTCTACAACATTAGATATCCAGAGAAGAATATGAATTTAGTTTACGCTTTGGCTCTGTTTACACGTGTCGTAAATTATACCGCTGACAAATTTAGCGTAAAGGCAAACTTTACGAAGCGAGTCGTAGATCACCTAATTCACGATTTTGCGTATAGGGACTTGAGCAAAGAAGCCATAATGGCTATAGCAGAAAGTCTTATTGGATTAGATTAACAGGCTTCCCTCCCCCGTTTGACATATCCGCGCCGCGTATGCTAGAATGTGCGCAATTGTTATATAGAAGAGGGAATATTTTATGCGGCCGTCGGAAATAGAGAAAAAATGGCAGGCGAAGTGGGACGAAACCCAGCTCTATCGCTTCAATCCAAAGAACGTTTCAAAGAAACAGTACATACTGGAGATGTTCTCCTATCCGTCGGGCGCGAATTTGCACGTCGGGCATTGGTACAACTACGGCCTTACGGACTCCTACGCCCGCTTCAAGCGCATGCAGGGCTACGAAGTATTTCAGCCGCAGGGCTTCGACGCTTTCGGCCTGCCGGCGGAAAACTACGCGATAAAGACGGGCATTCACCCGATGGACTCAACGCGCCAGAACATCGCGAAGATGGAAGAGCAGCTCAAGCGTATGGGCGCGACGTTCGACTGGGACTACGAAGTCAAGACCTGCGAGCCGGACTACTATAGATGGACGCAATGGTGCTTTTTACAGCTATACCACAAGGGCCTCGCATATAAAAAGGAAGCTCCTGTTAACTGGTGCCCGAGCTGCAATACGGTTTTAGCAAACGAACAGGTTATCGACGGCGAGTGCGAGCGCTGCCAAAGCCCCGTAAAGCGCAAGCTATTGACGCAATGGTTTTTCAAGATCACGGCCTACGCCGAGGAGCTGTTAAGTAAGCTGGACGAGATCGACTGGCCGGAAAAGACCAAGACGATGCAGCGCAACTGGATCGGCAAGTCCATCGGCGGCGAGATTACGTTCGATTTGGAGGACGGCTCGGAGCGCTTTACTGTATTCACCACGCGCGCGGACACGCTCTACGGCTGTACGTACGTCGTCGTCGCGCCGGAGCATCCTATCGTCGGGCGCATCACGACGCCCGAGCATAGGGACGCCGTACAGGCCTATATTGACTATGCCGCCAAGGCCTCCGACATCGACCGCATGAGCACCGTCAGAGACAAGACGGGCTGCTTTACGGGCGCTTATGCCATAAACCCCGTCAACGGGCGTAAAATCCCGATCTACGTCGCGGACTACGTATTGTATACGTACGGCACGGGCGTGGTCATGGCCGTCCCCGCGCACGACGAGCGCGACTATGAATTCGCGCAAAAATACGATTTGCCCATCGAGCGGGTTATAAAGGGCGTAAACTGCCCGGACGATCTGCCGTTTACCGACTACGGCGTATTGGTCAATTCACAGCATCACGACGGCGAAACGAGCCAAGAAGCGCTTAAAACCGTCATAGAAGAATTGCAGAAAAAGGACGCGGGCGATTTTAAAACGAATTACCGCCTGCGCGACTGGCTTATTTCACGCCAGCGCTATTGGGGCGCGCCGATTCCGATCGTTTATTGTGATAAATGCGGGGCCGTGCCGGTTCCCGAGAGCGATTTGCCGGTGCTTTTGCCCTACGACGTGGACTTTACGCCGGACGGGACGTCGCCGCTACTTAAGTCCGACGAGTTCATAAACTGCAAATGCCCGAAATGCGGCGGCGCCGCCAAACGGGACGCCGACACGATGGACACGTTCGTATGCTCAAGCTGGTACTTCCTGCGCTATCCGGACAGCAAGAATGAAAAAGAGGCCTGGAATAAGGAATGGATCGACACGATGCTCCCCGTGGACAAATACGTCGGCGGCGCGGAGCACGCCTGTTTGCATCTGCTTTACGCGCGCTTCTTCGTGAAGGCCCTGCGCGACTTGGGGTATCTCAGCTTCGACGAGCCGTTCCTCTCGCTCGTGCATCAGGGGACGATACTCGGCCCGGACGGCCAGAAGATGTCCAAATCCCTCGGCAACACCGTTTCGCCGGACGAGTGCATTCAAAAGTTCGGCTCGGACGTATTCCGCATGTATTTGATGTTCGGCTTCTCGTATATCGAGGGCGGCACGTGGTCGGAGGACGGCATAAAGGCGATATCCCGCTTCGTGGAGCGCGTGGAGCGCCTGTGCGAACGAGCAGCCTCCATCCAAGGGAAAGGCGGCGCGGGTGATAAGGATTTACGCTACGCTTTGAACTACGCCGTCAAGCAGATGACGCTCGACTACGACCGCTTCCAATTTAATACCGCCATCGCCCGCGCGATGGAATTGACGAACGCGCTGTATAAATACGCCGATTCCGGCGAAACCGACCCGAAGCTGTTCGCCGAGACTATAAAGACGCTGCTGCTGCTGCTCGCGCCCGCCATGCCGCATTTGGCGGAGGAGCTTTGGGAGCGGCTCGGCTATAAATACTCCATCTTCAACCAGCCTTGGCCAAAAGTGGACGAAAGTGCCCTTGCGCTAGACGAAATCGAGCTGGGCGTGCAGTTCAACGGCAAGATACGCGCGCGCGTAAAAGTCGCCTCCGGGCTTTCAAAGGAGGAGATCGAGAAGGCCGTTATGGCGGACGCGGGCGTGAAAGCGCAGCTTGAGGGGAAGACGGTGCGCAAGGTTATTGTCGCTAAGAATGTTGTTAATGTTGTGGTGGGATAGAGATTATCATCGTATTATGTCGATAATTGACCATCTATTGTACTAGCCTGATATAATATAAACAGGCACAAGGGGATAGCCCGACGGTGCGGTTGTTTCACCGAACTTCGAAAGAGGGGAGGTGATGTTCTATGGACATGACGCAGATTATCATATTCTTGATTCTTCTGATAGTTTTGCTCCGTATAACGAGAAACAACCGCCACCGCTAAGAGCCGGTTGTTTCTAGGACAATCGTTCGGAAACAGCCGCGCTTAACGGCAATTCCCCTTGTGTCTTTATTATATGCGGCTGCGCGATATTTTACAATAGCAAAAGTTTTATAAATAACACATTAGCCTTTATCCATAAGTATTCAAGCATTTACTAATAAAACAATATACAGTATAATTCTTATTAAATTGTGCTAATGTGGGGTTATCCATGCTAATCGCCCTTATCTCTTTCATCGCGTTTCTCGCGGTCAACTTCCTCGGCAAGCGAGCGCTGGAGGTTCTCCTGCTAAGCGCTATTCCGGGCAACGCGAATATCGTCTTATACTACAATATTGGCTGCCACATTATCACTTTGGCGCTGGCGCTGCCCACTTTTTTGGCAATAAACAGGACGCCGCTTTCGGAGCTTGGGCCCCTCTTTCGCATCAATAAGAAACTTACGTCATTGGAACTCGCGGGCGCCGCAGCGCTCCTAATCGCGCTGTGCGCCGCTCCCGTACTGATTATGCGCGTGCTCACGCCGGGTTTTGCGCTGTCACCGCCGGACATCGTGGACGGAATTTGGCTGGTGTTGATCACGCCGCTTGTGGAGGAAATCATCTTTCGCGGCGTTATGCTAAATAGGCTTAAAAAGTACGGCTTTGCCGCCGCCGTTTTAATCACCTCGGCGCTGTTCGCGATCGGGCATTTGAATATCGCGAACATGCTCGTCTCGTTTTTACCGGGAATCGTCCTTGCGCTCGTCGCCTACAGGACTGATTCCATCGCGTATACCGTACCGATGCACATGATGGTCAACCTTTGCGGAAGTGTCGTGCTGCCGGTTGTTTTGGGCGGGGTGTGACGGGCTATGGCATATAAATACAAATACCCTTACTATATTGAAGGTGGATAAATGAACCTATATTAGATATAATAAAGTTAAGAATTAGAGGATGGAACGGGCAGCCATCACCCCTCGAAAGAGGTTAGGACATGCGGGAAATGTCACCCCGCCTAATTCTTGCTGATGAGGGGCGAGCCTAAACAGCTCGCCTCTTTCTTATCGGCCAGTTGCGCCCATAATCCTCATCCCCCCACAACATCTAGTACCTCCCACAGGGAGTAAAAACTACCACAAAATATTTCCCGCCGGGGCTCAAAAAACGCTTGCATTTCCCTATTGCCTTTGATATTATATACTGCGTTGCGCGGATTCTACGGATGACGCAGGAGGTTGCCGCACGGCGAAAAGGCGTAAAAGTGCCCGCGAGGCGCGAATTGCGTCGATGATTTTCGTCAGTGCGGGTTAATTTCTGCCGACGAGTCCGGAAATCGGACGACAAGGGTTTGCGCGTTTATTAAGCCCGAAAAAAGAAACACACGGGCTCGTGAACGCATTACAGGAGGTACCTTAATGGCAACTCAGAAAATCCGCATCAAGCTGAAGGCTTACGAACACAACCTGATCGACCAGTCCTCCGAGCGGATCGTCGAGACGGCGCGCCGCACGGGCGCAAGGGTCTCGGGCCCGATACCACTGCCGACGGATAAGGAAATCATCACGATTTTGCGCTCCCCGCACAAGCACAAGGACGCGCGCGAGCAGTTCGAAATGCGTACGCACAAGCGGCTCATCGACATCCTGAGCCCTTCGGCGAAGACGGTGGACGCCCTGATGAAGCTCGATCTTCCCGCGGGCGTGGACATCGAGATCAAGCTTTAAGAACCGGAGGATAA
>QMCD01003701.1_pt1 | contig 12978 bp, 12 predicted proteins | sample 1821841 | NCBI WGS metagenome assembly QMCD01 (sample SAMN01991225, study PRJNA193472) | Termite gut metagenome, whole genome shotgun sequencing project. | isolation source: worker | host: Macrotermes natalensis | reverse complement strand
TAAAAATAGATGTTTTTTTCTCGTTCATATTTTAAAGAAACGTTGTATTTTTGGGCTTTCAAAATAAAAATATGAAAAATGGAACTTGGGGTGATATTTTATCATAAACATATACCTTTTGTTTTCACAGAACAGCAACGACTGAATAAGGACGGTATGATCGAATAAGAAAAAAGAATGAACAATTTATTACAAGAGATAGACCTCATCATTCACGCCGCTTACAACCCAAAGGAGTATCCCGTACTCTCTTGGCAAATGGAAAAGTGGAGCCGGACGCGACCCCTTCAAGGATTTTCGGTATTGGACGCTACGCCCATTTTCAGAAATACACTGATCAAATATAAAGCTCTTTTGCTCGCCGGTGCCGATTTAAGTGTGGGAGTAAGCGACAAGCTTCCTGCCGATGAAGCGGTGGTCAGAAAACTAAAATCGTGGGGCGTCCCCCTAATTATGCCAGAGGAAAAAGAACGCCATTTTGACCTTATCCTCGATTGTGCCGCCGCTTTTTCGGACTTGGCGGCACGAGCGGGTTATGTTGAATTGACCCGTTCGGGCGTGTCGACTTATTTAAAAAAAGAAAACCCCGTTTATGTTGCCGACAGCGGTAAAATAAAGAAAATCGAAACCTGTCTGGGAACAGGTGAAAGCTATTTCCGGGCAATGAAACAGTTAGGATATCACGATTGGAAAGGAAAGAGTCTGGTCGTTTTCGGAAGCGGAAAAGTAGGTTTGGGAATTATTGTATATGCGCATAAGTTGGGGGCAAATGTAACAGTAGTAACGGAACTTTCGTCGGTTACGGCACAAGTGCGGGCGCATGCTGCCGAAATTATCGGTTTAAACGAACAGGCCGGCATTGCCGAAGCCGTGCGAAATGCCCACGCAGTAGTAACGGCTACCGGAATCATTGGCGCGGCGGAAATGGTTTGTCCGCCGGAAATTTTGATAAACACCTCCGCCATCCTTGCCAATATGGGTGTGGAAGACGAATACGGCGCATCCATCCCGGATAACCGGGTATTGACCGGCAAAGCGGCGCTTAACTTTATCCTTGAAGAGCCTACACAACTCCGCTATATGGATGCAACGATGGCGTTACACAACGAAGGCGCCGTTTATTTAATTAATCATCCCGAAAGCAAAGGTGAAATCACTCCTCCGCCGGAAACGGAAAATGAGATGCTCGAAATTTCACGGCGAGACGGATTGATCGGTGATGAATTATTTTTAATTTTGTAAAAACAAACGAACATAAATGAAATCAGTTTTAATAAAAAACATCCTTTTAAACGGAAAAAATACCCATATTAGAATAGAAGGAAACTGTTTTTCCGAAATTGGGAACAATGCCGATAAGCATCCTGCCGATACGGTTATCAATGGAGAAGGAAAAGCGATTATCCCCCCTTTTTACAACGGACACACGCATGCCGCAATGACTCTCTTGCGCGGATATGCCGATGATATGCCGCTTTTTGAATGGCTGCACAACCATATTTGGGTCGCAGAGGCGAAAATAACACCTCAGGACGTCTATGCCGGAAGTCGCCTGGCTATTTTGGAGATGATTAAATCGGGCACAGTCTTTTTTTCCGATATGTATTGGGATATTGAAGAGACCATTCGTGCGGCGGAAGAGATGGGAATACGCGCGGCGGTTGGCGTGACATTTATGGACAGATTGGGCGAAGAAAAAATCAAGCAAAATTTTGAGTTTTTACGTCAATGGAAGTCAAACGAACTGGTTCAGCTGACCGTAGCGCCTCACGCCATTTATACGGTAAATGAGTCGCTTTTGAGGCTATGTGCGGAAATAGCGCGTGAACTCAATCTCATTTTGCATATTCATCTCTCCGAAACGGAACAGGAAGTGCGCGATTGCGTTACCGCACACGGAACAACGCCTGTCAGGTGGTTGGATTCTATCGGAGTATTAAACAAAAATACAGTTGCTACACATGTAGTTCATGTGGACGATGAGGAAATTGCCATTCTAAAAGAGCGAGGCGTAACTGTTGTACACAACCCGGCATCCAATATGAAGCTCTCTTCGGGTTGCTTTCGCACAAAAGAAATGTTACAGTCCGGATGCCGCATAGCCTTGGGCACCGACGGCTGTTCGTCCAGCAACAATCTGGATATGCGTGAATCAATGAAATTTGCCTCTCTACTCGCTAAATGTAATTACTCGCCCGAAACGCTTACCGTGCAGGAAGTTTATCAATGGGCAACCGTCAATGGAGCCGAAGCATTCGGATTAAATGCAGGAGTCATTGCCGAAGGAAAGTTAGCAGACGCGCTCCTGATTGACTTGAGCAACGAACGGCTGGTTCCGGGCTATCATTTGCTTTCCGACTGGGTGTATGCTGCCGATAGTCGCTGCATTGATACCGTCATTTGCAACGGGCGTATTCTGATGCAAAACGGACATGTAGAGAAAGAGGAGGAAATTATTTTCGAAGCGCGTAAAATATGTAACAAATTGATGTCAAGAAAATAATATTTTTTTTGTATATTTACATTGCTTTAGCTTAAAAGCAAAAAACGTATTAATAATCTTTAAATTAGTTTTGTATGAAAAAGGTAAATTTATTTTTAATTGGTTTAATTACGCTATTCACTTTGAATATCGGACTTTCTTCTTGTTCCAAAGATGATGATGATAAAAAAAATGATAAGCAAAATGACATTGTTGGTTTATGGAAATTTTCTGATGTAACCGTTGATATTGAGAATCCGGAAAATCCGGAGTTAGCAGAAATGGCGGAATCAATGTTCCAACTCGCTGCTCTGGTTTTAAGAGGAGTTACTATTGAGTTTAAAACTGATAACACATTCATTTTTTCCACGCCGTCAATAGGGGGAATTAACGCGACAGAAACAGGAACATATTCTTTAGATGGGGAAAAAGTTACAATGAAGTCAAATGAAGAAGATTCCCAGATGGATGACCTTTCGGAAGGAACTATCACCTTGAAAAATGGCGTTTTGATATTTGAAGCAAATAGCCTTAATGATATCGACGAAGAAACCGGAGAAACATATAAGGATGAAGGATTTACTAAATATGATACTAGAATGACGTTCAAAAAATAATCTAAATGTGCTTAGCATAGTTTAATAAACTTGCACTATAAAAGTCAAAAAAGAATAGCCTTCCAGAAGTTGAAGGCTATTTTTTTATACTTTTGTGAACAAATAATACATTTCAAGTTATGGCTCAAAACACAACCATTTTTTCTATCGTAGAACAATTATCTCAATACGACACTTTCGAGCAGATATATCACCATCACCGGAAAGGAGAACCTTTTCCTTCGTCCGATGCCTTGCATCAAGTAGTCAATATCACGCGCTCGGTGTTATTTCCCGGATATTTCGGAAATTCCTCGGTAGACACAGAGACTATCCGTTATCACATTGGGGTGAATTTGGAGAAGTTAGCAGAAATTTTATACGAGCAGGTGCTTTCCGGAATTTGCTTCGGCGAGTGCGAAGAAGGGAATAACCTGAACGAAAAACAGAAAAAGGCGCGGGAGATAACCAACACGTTTATTTCGCGGATTCCTCAAATGCGGCAAATCCTCATTACCGATGTCGAGGCGGCTTACTACGGCGATCCGGCAGCGAAAAATTTTGCAGAAATCATTTTGTGCTATCCTGCCGTCAAAGCCATTTCCAACTACCGTATTGCTCATGAGTTGCTGACGCTTGGCGTACCGCTAATTCCGCGTATGATTAGCGAGATGGCGCATTCGGAGTGCGGCATTGATATTCATCCCGGAGCGACAATCGGCAGCCATTTTACTATTGACCACGGTACGGGTGTCGTTATTGGCGAAACAACGATTATCGGCAATCACGTCAAACTCTATCAAGGGGTAACCTTGGGGGCAAAAAGTTTTGAATTGGATGAGTTCGGCAATCCGGTTAAAAATATTCCCCGGCATCCAATTATTGAAGATAAAGTAGTTATCTATTCCAACGCCTCGATTCTCGGCAGGATAACCATTGGGGAAGGTGCCGTTATCGGTGGAAATGTTTGGGTAACGAATGACGTGGCAAAAGGAGTAAAGGTGGTGCAAAAGGGAAGCCTTTTCCCAAATCCCACTTCTGTTTAAATTTCATTCAGAAGTAAATCGCGGCATGTGTTTTTCCGGCTAAGAAAACCGGTTTTCACTTAATTTAAACAGGCTTAAAAAATGGAAATATATTTGGAAGAAACCGACTCTACCAACAACTATATACAACAACTTCTTGCGGAGAAAAAAGAGGTGGATGAGGGAATGCTTGTCTGGACGGAATTTCAAACATCAGGACGCGGGCAAAATCAGAATAAGTGGGAATCGGAACGTGGCAAAAATTTGACATTCAGCTTGTTGCTTTCGCCCGATTTTGTTCCCGTAACCGAACAATTTATCTTATCGCAAATCGCATCGTTAGGCGTAGTTGATTTTCTTTCTTCTTTTTGCGAACTGACGGATTTGTCGATTAAATGGTCAAATGACGTCTATTGGAAAGATAAAAAAATCTGTGGAATGTTGATTGAAAACCTGATTTCCGGTCGTTCCATATCGCACACGATTTTAGGAATAGGGATTAATATCAACCAAACTGCGTTCAAAAGCAATGCTCCCAATCCTGTTTCGGTCAGGCAAATCACCGGAAAAAGTTACAATTTGAATTTGGCGATAACTGCCGTCAGGGAAGCAATTTTGAAACGGTATATGCAGCTTTTACGCGATGAAAAGGTACAAATCCGGAAAGATTATTTCAACTGCCTCTATCGCGGAAAAGGTTATTTCAGATATAAAGATAATTCGGGTGAATTTTTAGCCTGCATCAAAGATATTCGCGAAAACGGGCTTCTTGTGTTGGAAACCAATAGCGGCGAAGAGCGTGTTTACGCTTTCAAAGAGGTTTCGTTTATTTTGTGAAACCAGATTTCTACCTGAATTTATCCGGATTTTAAATATAAATCCGGTGATTATCATTTACATGGAAAAGCATATCCGCGCGTTTAGGCATTTCATCAAGGATGTGCCGGGTAAGTCTTTCGTAATGGGCAATAAATCGTTCTAACTCTTTTGCATCCATAATGCGCAAATTCTTCTTTTTTCCCTGGTTGCGAATGCGCAGTTTTTCTTCCTGCAACGCTCTCCATTCATATATTTTGCTAAAAGAAGGCACTTTTATCATAATCAATAAGTCCAAGTGGTCGAAAAAAGGCTTATAGACTGTTTTCAGTTGCGTGTTGACAAATGTGCGCCACACGGCACTCGGATCTTCGAGTTTTTCAAGTTCATTGATAGGTTCTTTTAAATCGGATTCCGGCTGCTCGACGGCGCCCATAAACCAACCGTCGAAAAGAATTACATCCGGTCTGCCGACAAATTTATCCCATTCGCTTTCGGGAAATTGATCGTCAATCGCCTTATTGAAACGGGGTATGTTTGTGGTTTCTTTTGCGCGGGCATTGCATAATTTATTCAGGATGAGTTCGCCCAAAGCAATATCGTGCGTCCCCGGAACACCGCGCGTAATCAATAAAGGATGGATTTTCTCCGCCAATTTTTCTCTTGCGGAGCGTTTGAAGTAAAGGTCGTCGATGCTAAAATGCACTACTTTCATTCCGAAACCTGTCTCCAACACCACTTGCAATAAATTGCCGAAAGTTGTTTTTCCCGCACCCTGCGCTCCGTTTATTCCGATGATTTGCGTTTTTGCCGCCGTGTTTAGCCCTGTCGAAATCAAATTTGCCATTGGCATATAAATTCTGTCCAAATCTTCGACCAATGATTCATCTAACATCAGCATTGCTAATTTCTCAATAAAAGCATAACGAATTTCAGAAGCTTTACTACTCATAAACAAGCCCTTTTGTAATTGTAAAGTTGTAAATGTAACAATTATTTATGAATTTAAAATAAATTTTGATGATTTTTCCAGCGCCTCATTGATGTTGGAACAAATATACTCATCACCGATCAGTTTCGGGAAACCAGCTTTTTCCAACGTTTCGCGCACGTGCCGGTTTACGCCCGAAAGAATAATCTGTATGCCTTCCCGTTTGGATTTTTCGCACAAGGTTTCCAGATTATGAATACCGGTAGAGTCGATAAACGGCACTTTTCGCATACGAATGATACGCGCTTTGGGTTTGTCGCCGATAATTTGCATTATTTCGTCGAATTTATTGGCAACGCCGAAGAAGTAAGGACCATCTATTTCATACACTTCTACGCCTTGCGGAATGGTGAGTTTTTCTTCGTGCAGTGAAACATCCAAGTTGTTACTTGGGTCGATTTCATCGCGAAAAACACGAATAACGGAAGACTCGGTGGTGCGTCTTATAAAGAGTACAACAGCCAGCAATAGCCCGATTCCGATACCCATGGAGAGACCAAAAATGAGCGTCAGCGCAAAAGTAACGATTAAAACGGCAAAATCGGATTTCGGCGCCTTCGCAAGCGAAACAAACGTTTTCCAGCCGCTCATATTATAACAGACCACTACCAGCACAGCCGCTAAGCAAGTCATCGGAATATAGGCAACCAGCCAAGTCAAAAACAGCAACACAAGCAACAGTACGAAAGCGTGAATAATTCCGGCAACTGGAGTGCGTCCGCCATTGTTAATGTTGGTCATTGTGCGGGCAATGGCGCCGGTAGCCGGGATTCCGCCGAAAAACGGAACCACCACGTTGGCAATTCCCTGTCCGATTAATTCGGTATTTGAGTTATGCTTGTCGCCGGTTGCTCCATCGGCTACCGTTGCCGAGAGCAATGCCTCAATCGAGCCGAGCATGGCAATGGTAAAGGCGGCGGGAAACAGTTGCTGAATCAAGTCGAGCATCGTTCGCCCCTGTAGTTCAACCTGCGGCATACGTGGTGCGGGAATCCCTTCGGGCAATGTATATAAATCGCCGATTGTTTTGATGTCATCAACGCCAAAGTAGGTTTTCAACGCCCAAACGACCGTTGTAATAATCAAAATAGCGATGAATGATCCGGGTATTTTTTTTGAAAATTTCGGTGTAATCAGAATAATGCCCAAGCTGGCGATTCCAACGCCAAAAGTCCACCAATCTATTTGAGTAAAATAACGGAAATAACAAATCCACTGATGAATAAAATCTGCCGGAATTTCGTCAGGGTCAATGCCCAACCCGAAAAGGTTATTCATCTGCTGCGAAAAGATAATAAGCGCGATTCCACCGGTAAAACCGACAATAACCGGATAAGGGACAAACTTAATAATGCTTCCGAGTTTGCAGAATCCCATCACGATTAACAAAATTCCGGAGATAATAGTAGCTATCATCAACCCGCCCACGCCGCTTTGCTGGATAATCAGCGCGATGACCGGAACAAACGCGCCGGTCGGTCCGCCAATCTGCACGCTCGACCCACCCAGGAAAGAGATCAGAAAACCTGCAATAATGGCAGTTATCAATCCTTCGGCGGGACTGATTTTAGGTCCGCAGGCAATCGCAAAAGCAATCGCTAAGGGAATGGCAACAATACCGACAATCACGCCGGAAACCGCATCTGCCGTAAATTTTTCGCGGTTATAGCCTTTCAGCGAGGAGAAGAATTTCGGATAAAATATTTCCGAAAGCGTTGTTTTCATTTTGACACAATATTTAATAAAAAATGTGCAAATTTACGAATTAAGATCGGATTATTTGTCAAAAACAAGGATTCTTTTCGTTAGGACTCTTTAAAAAACAAATTTCCCACAAAGGCACAAAGTTCACAAAGTTTTTTTATGATCTTTGTGTACTTTGTGCCTTTGTGGGAAATGTTTATTATTAGTTGTTTATTTCCTATTTTTTTCGAGCCTTTCGCTTACTATTTTAAAACTTACTTTCCCGAAATAACCCGTTGCATAAAAACACTCGTAACTCATCGTTTGGATCTGCTCCTTGGGTCATCAGAAAGTTCCCGTCCCGATCCAATAAAAAGAAAGCGGGAATATTTTGAACCTGATAGATTTTTCGCAAGAAACCGGGATTTCCGACGTGCAAAAACAGCATCTTATCTTTATACGGCGCGGCGATACGTGCAACCTGTTCAGGCGTATCATACAAAAATACGTTTACGATAATCAACTCTTTTTTATACGTGTCAGCAAACCGTAACAACACGTTCAAGTCCTTTTGCGTCTGGTCAATTTGCGTATTTCCAAAGTTGAGATAGACGTATTTCCCGTTGAAATCGGATAAACGGTGCTGCTTGCCTTTCGGATCGGTGCCGGTAAAGTCAAAAGCGGGAGAGCCAATCGTATTTGCCGTAACCTTCTCGACAATAGAAATCAGTAAATCGCGGTTTTGCTCTGTTTGAACGCCCCCTCCCAATTTACGCAGCAACTCAATAACCTTGAACTTATCGAAATCCTCGACATTTACCAAGTCGAAAATTAACCTGATTGCCGCTAATTCTCTTAAGTATGTATCCGTTATCCCGTAGCGATTTTGCAGCAACGCGAAAAGCATTTTGGCATTGCCGTCTTCCGTGATTTTACGAAACTGTGCATATTCTTCCCTGTTATCTCTGCTTTTTACGATGAAATCGCCGAAAATATTATTAAATACATCCCAGAAAGCGGGGTTTTCCGCATCGTACCCTATCTGGTTGAGCCGAGCGATAATGCTGTCTTGATTGACTTCTGAAGCGAAATTTTCTAACAACAAGTAACGATATTCCTTAAAAAAAATTTGAAAACGGTTATCAAGGTCAGTAAAGATACCTCGCATATCTTGAATGGACTTTTGTATCGAATCCGGATCATTGCCATACACCAAATGCTTGATAGAATAAAAGTCAAACGCTTCCTCAAACTCCATCAGCTGAAAATTAAAATCGCCTCTTTTCAACTCCTCGATTTCCAGTAAGTATTCTGCCGGGGCAAAGTACGGATCCAACTTCTGAGGCAACGATTTCTCGAAATATTCGGGCAATTTCACTTGATACGCTTTTCCCGGCTCTAAATAAATAAATCCGGTATATAAATCCATCGGAATGAACGCTTGAATGGGGGAAACAATATCTACAACGAACGAGAAAAATCCGGAAGTATCGACGGTTACTTCCGACAGAACCAACTCGTTTTTAATGAGTTGATCGGTATAAGTTCGCAACGTGAGCGTCTGTCCCGCGTAACTTTTTTCAACTCCCGAAAGCGTTGCTTCCTTTGCATTCACAAGCGAAAACGAAAAAAGAAGTAATATGAAAATGAAAAAAGTTTGTTTCATATAATTAAATTTCGCAAAAATACCGATTCCTACAATGTTAAATTACAAATGTAATAAAAAGTTTTGTATCTTCGTGTTTTTGTAATTTAAAACGATGCTATATTATGAGAACTGTGATAGGAACGCAAGAATTTAATTCTATCAGACAATTGAAGAAAGAAAAAACAGAAAACTTGTCAAAAGCAAGAAAAAAGATGCAGAAAAATTCGACTGAAACTGATACTTTGATAAGCAAAGAAGAGTATTTTGCAAAACTTGAAAGAGGATTCGAAAATATTAAAGAAGGAAAAGGAAAAAAAATGTCAATTAAACAAGTAAACGAAATTTTAGGAATTTATGATCTATGAAATTATCTACTCGCCGGAAGCGGAAGAAGATCTACTGAAACACGCAAAAGCTGGTAATAAAATTCTTTTGAAAAAAATCTCAAAACTGCTGCAAGAATTAGAAGAACACCCGGAAATAGGAACAGGTAAACCCGAAAAAATGAAATACAAAAAAATCGAATATTGGTCAAGGCGAATTGACGATAGACATAGAATGGAATACATCATTGATAATGATATTGTAAACGTATTAATACTCTCTCTTTATGGATATTACGATGATAAATAATGCTCGTTTAAGTTGAGCCGTATATTAAGTATTTGAAACATAAAAATCCCAAAGAAATGACATCTTACATCTTATGATTTAATCCTATGATTTTTTGTTGTTCAAAAAGTTGTTTTTGCCAGATTTTTTCTTTACCTTAGCGCACTTTATATTTGTATATTAATCTTTAGGGAAATTGTAGGAATGGGTATAGTATTTTCTTGCATAGATTTTATGCGCTTCAACAACTAAAACAATAAAATAATTCAATCATAAAACTAAAAAATAAAGTGTATGAATAAGCCTTTATTAAAAAGTAAGTTATGGATGGTGGTAACCGGTGCGTTGCTATTGTCCGCTTTTAATGTGTCTGCCCAAACTTGTGTTGTGGGCGGAACGGATTTTGATACGGATGCAGCGTTATTTGATCCAATTCTGGCAAACGATGAAACAGGTTGGTTTAATGAGGATGTAGGCGACGAATTGGATGCTTTGTGTGGAACTTGTCAGTATTATGAAGAAACATACAAGGGTAAGCACTTGGGAATGCCGTCAAACTCAATGAAATCCGATGGCGCCCTTTTTACAGCAGCGTTGTGGACAACTATCTTAGCAAATGAAAACATTGTTCCCAATACATTTTTGGGAGGAAGTGCTATTGTTACAAATCCAAAATTGATAGACCCGCGATTAAAAGAATTTCACAATAAGATGTTTGTGAATGCTGGGGCAACTCACGAAAAAGCGATCTTTTCTTATACAGTGTCAGGATTGGCGCCAAATTCGACTGTCGTTTTTACTGCGGACATCTATAATTTGCTTGATTTGGAATCGGCAGCAGAATACGCCAATGCAAACAGTATTACCACCGAATTTGAATTTGGAGGATATACTTACAATGTGACTCAGGATCAATTCTATGGAAATACATCCATTGCTATTAATGGCTCTACCGCAGTCAACGTCAATGGCGCGGTAACCGGCGGAGTATCGACCGGAACAATTGGCTGGGGAGCTTCCAAAGAAATATCTATAACCGGAACCACTGATGGAGCCGGTACTGTAACGTTTTATTTAGGAAGACCCGGAGGAATTAATTTTGCTCCTATCGGCGTTGATAATATTGAAATAAAAGGGACTATTAAGCCTGAAATCACATCTCAAAAAATACTTCCGGTTTGCCAGGCAAATCCAGTATTGCTTGTTCCGAAACATACTTATCCGGCAGGTACAACTTATTCTTGGTCAACTACTCCTGCGTCAGAAACCAGTAGTTCCCAGTACTTCTCTTTTACTCCCGGTGATTTGCCAAGTTACACCGTCAACCTGTCAATAGCACTACCCGGCTGCGCAGCTGCTACAGCTAATGCTTTTGAATTGACAACCAAGGCGTGTTGTTCGGAGGATGTAGGCGGAGTTATTGTTCCTACGGCAAGTACCTATGTTTTTTATGATGACTTTGGAATGTTTCCTTCTAAAAGCACGTTTGAATGGAGATCTCCTGATGGAACGCTTAATATAGGTAATAGGCGGTTTTTTTACTAATGTGAACTATCCTATTGCTGATGCGTCAGGGATGGATATTAATTGTCCTGATGTTCCATTCGGATATTATACCGGAGTAGAAACTCCTCAACACGACAGATATTGTATTGTAGATCGTGCTCCATACGATTTGGGACAATTAGATGATGCATCAGGCACAGGAAAGGGAGGCATGTTATTTCTCGGACTTGGAGGGAGTACAGACCCTAATTATATGGATGCTGTGTTATATGAAAAAACAGTATGCGGATTGTGTAAGGGAAAAGAAATTTCATTTGGATCTAAATTTGCAGCAGGAAATACAAATTCTCCTAATCCGGTAGTTACAGTACAACTTGAATTACGGGAAGGAACATCAAGAACCGGAACGTTAATTGGGAGTACGCCGGTTACACCTCTGCATGGAGCCGGTTGGAAAGATTTTGAAGAAACATTTACACTTTCAAGTGATGAGACTTGTGCTACGTTGCGTGTAATTAGCAAAGAAGCAAGTTATTTCGGAGACCATAGAGGTGACCTTTTATTGGATGATATTTTCTTTTCCGTTTGTACCCCGCCGGATATTGCAGTAAGTTCCACATTAAACGGGACTGCCGATATATTAAATCTGTGTACGGGAACTTCATTGACTTTAAATGCGGAAACTTCAGCTTCAGCAGATGCCTATTATTCGAATATCGGTTATTTGTTCCAGTATTCGTTTGAAGATCCGAAAACAGTAACAAGTCCGACATGGTACGATTTGAGTACTATTCAAAATAGTAAATCGTATGAAATTACTGACCCTGCCTCTTCTCCTGCATTTGATTATGTCAATGGTCCGGGGGCAGGAAAGACCATGACCTATTTTCGCGTAGTAATCGGAGATAAAACTTATTTGGCAGATGAACGCAGCGAATGGGAGTCAATGGACGCATTAAGCCCTTGTCGCGCCATCTCTATTTCTTCCATTCCTATTGAGGCAAGTATTAATTGCCAAACGTGTGAAAAAGCGGAATCATTAGCTATTACCTCGACCGGTGGAACCTACAATGCAGCCACACGCACAGTAAGCCTGTGTGAAGGCGAAAGCGTCAAATTGAATGCAACAGCTACTGCTACAAGCACGGAGACTACTTATACAACCGGGTGGTTAGATGCTACAAAAACATTGTTGCCGGGAACTGAAACAGCAGGTACAACAGCTACCGAATTAGAGGTAGGATATGATGAAGTTACAGCTACCGGAGTTAAGTATTATGTTAGGGTATCAGACGATTTTGTTTCTGATTACAATTGTTCTGTGTTTGACAGTATCCTTATCGTCGCGAACCCTATTCCCGTCGCATCGGTCACGGAAGCCATTTATGTAGTATGCGAAGGCGCGTCCTTGGTTTTGGACGGTACCCCGAGCGCAGAAGCCTCTGAATACGTATGGAGCGGCCCCGGTTTCACAACCCCGACCACTACCCTTATCCCGACAGTCGAGGTGACCAGCACAGCAGCATCTACTCACAGCGGCACCTATACACTGAAAGTTATCAGCAGTGCCGGATGCGAACACGACACGACATTTGCAGTTAAAGTTACCGCCATTTTGG